>Ga0031655_10000991_pt1 | contig 17264 bp, 20 predicted proteins | sample FrelakmetHBP12HB_FD_55187 | JGI IMG/M metagenome (GOLD analysis project Ga0031655, IMG submission 55187) | Freshwater lake sediment microbial communities from the University of Notre Dame, USA, for methane emissions studies -HBP12 HB | ecosystem: Environmental > Aquatic > Freshwater > Lake >... | reverse complement strand
AATCGGTGCGCTGGTAATCAAGGAAGTGACCGTATTGGCTGGTACAGCCCATGAACCAGACACTGTGGCTACGCAGTAGGCTGGCGCACTTACGCCACCCGTAGCAATTATAGTCGCCTCTTGTAGCACATATTGATATGTACCATCACTTACAACAAAACCAGAATTGACTACAAAACCAACTGTCCCATAAAACGTCACATAAACGCTCGTATTGCTACCAATACCTTGGGCAACACCGTAGACATTTCCAAGCTGAGTCAAAATGAAATCATTTGCCGTATAAGGACTGATCGAATTGACCAAATCCACATAAGCACGATCCTGAACCACCAGAGCGCCTGCCGCAGTGCTGCTCATATCCTCAATAAGCGATCCCGGCAGATTTGCCGTCAATCCAGGAGAAAGCGCAGTCGCCGCAGCAATCATTGCATCCCGCAAATCGGAAGGGTTAGCAGGAATCGCACCAGCGGGGGTAATCGTTGCCATATTTTAGGTCGCCAAAGTTGATTGGATAACCGTACCATTTTGGAAAATGGCGCGAATATCATACGTGGGACTGGTAGCTGAAACTACACGCGCAACACTTAGATTTGCAAAATACTGCGAATATTGAGCCTGGGTTCGGTTTACCGCCGCATCCGGGGCAAGCTGGGACATTACCGATTGCTTTGCCGGAATCCCATAATTAGCATAAAATGGGGATTCCCCTTGCTGAAGTCGCAATGTCTGAACAAGGGTGGCAAGTTGCACATAATTTGGGTCAGTAATTTCGACCCAAACCCCAAGCGAATTTCGTCCATACGATCTCATGGTGTGACTCCAAGAGTGGCTGATGTGCCTGTCGTAACCCCACCATGCTTATGGGCTAGATACGGGTTGCCATTTATATTAAGCGTTCCATTTATATTAACAGTGGTCCCGCTAATCGTAACGGTTGTCCCATCAGTGGTAATGGAAGTTGATCCTTTTACAATTGAAACAACAGTCTCCGAAACTGTGATTTTAGTTGTTCCATCCGTAGTTTGAATTATTGCACCATTTGGTGCCGTAACGATCACTGCATTTTCATCGGGATTTGACCAATTAGCATTGCCGATAGGTACAAAAACCAATGCCCCCAGGTTAGCGGGTTGAGTCAGGCTAGGAGGCGCTTTACCTCCCAATCCTGATGCTTCCCCCAGACTAACTGATGCCGGTATCGTGATTCCACGATCCCCCACTTGAATTGGCAGCTTTACATACTGGCTTTCTAAAATAGGACAAGTGACTTGGGGCAACGTAAAATCTGTAGTTACATCAAATGCCACCGTAACTATCGCGCCGTTCCGATCAACAACATGGCACGGCAATGCTTGTCCAAACAATTGCAATGCGTCTGCATTGGATTGCGCCGCGAAATCGTACATTGAAACCGTAAAAGGTTTCTTTATTGCAATGCTGTTCATTGGTTGACCGGATTATTTGCTGGCAACAAAAGAGCATCGACAACAGTACACCAGTTATCTGCGGATGCTTGCCGACTATCCCCAAGATGCCGGATACGGCTAATAATAAACACATTGCGAAAATTGGTGTAATCGTTAAATTGAGTAAAGGAATTTGCGACATTTACCACATTGGATTGCGGCGGCATTTTAATGTAATCGCCCACCACAAGATCCCCGCGCAACACCAGTTTAAAATTTATTGCGTTAATTGTTGTCCAAGTCGCATTGCCGATAAAATCTATAAAATTTAATTGAACCGGAGTTGTGGCCGAAGATCCGTCATACAATCTGAATCCTCTGGCTGTTTGCGTAATTTGTGCACCAAGATAAGACTTGTCTTTAATAATGTCTTGGCTTGTTTTATTAACCCAATCTGAAAATTGTCGAATGTTGTAGTAAAAACCAGGAACCGTTTCAGTAGGAATCAAATTGTGAGAGAAATCACCCTCAACAGGAACACCGGGATATGCCGTATTCAGAACTTGGGTGACAAGATATTTTAACGTCTTTCCAGGTTGCCAAGAAAACGAAAGGTTTTTTGGATTTTCATTTGTACCAAAAGCTGGTGCGGCAATCAGGTCAAGGCTAATTTCATTGCCTTGCCAGTTTCCAAAAGCCTGATAGACACTTCCATTTAACAAAAGCCCTTGTTGTTCAGGGTTGGCAAAAGGCAAACCTTTATTCATACCCCCCACAACTATTATATTAGATCCCGCTAGTTGGATTGCTTCAGCAATGTCTTGAAAATTAACTCCATATATTTTTATATAAGCTAATCCTGCGGGCGATGACGAATTAAAAAATGGAATGTCAAAGGTGACTTTTAGGGCTGAAGTATCTGCATAGCCATTTGCAAGCGTAGCAGAATACTGTTTTCTGGTAACTCCAGTTACGGGATCACTAAGTATGATGTTGTAAAACCGCATTACCCAATCTCAAAATTACTAGAACTTGCCCGATAGATCATCGAGGTAGTAAAAAATCCTTTAGTAAGGCTGATATTGCCATTGTCTGGAGATGGTATTAGCGGAACACTAAATTGCAGATTGCCAAGCACATCATAGACATTGACATAGTAGCGACAGCCGTATGCGTTCCAAGTGCAGACTGCGCTATACGCAACGCCATCCAAAACCGGCGCAAATTGAAAATTTGTAGTCGGCGTAGGGTTGAATTGAATTATTTGCGTCATTAGGGCTTGTACACATATCTATTAGATGGGCCGGAATTTACAACTGTTGGCTGATCAACTACCACATCTACTCCACTATTGGTTAATGGATTAGGAGTTTGAGTTTGAGCCGCCAATTTGCTCATCAATCTATTATTTGCCAATGTTGCCGCGTTTTGGGTGATCAACGGTTGCACAAAATCCCATTGATACATTAGCTGCACTTGTTTATCGGATGGGTTGCTAATGTCACGTAAAGAAGTCAACAGACAATCAGAATAGGTAAACGCAGGAGTGCTTACTGTAAAATAACCTCCCTGGGAAATGTGCGTATCAAGTTGATTCTTGATAGTGGTCATTTTTGAAATTTTATTAACGTAGCTATTGGCTGAATTTTGTGCGGGGCAAATCATCAATAAACTAATATGCAATGCGTTTTTGATTACCGCATTAGCCGCCATAATCATGCTGGCAAATGGGTAATCCGCAATTCCCCATTCTTGCAATGTCCCGCCTGAAATGACTTTAAAATTTGCAAAATACTTATTTATATCGTTATAGGAAATAGTATCGCTACCTTCTGTCAAAGTCAGAATAGACATAGCACCGCTAGGAACGCCAGCGGCAATGCCCTGATTCAAAATAATCGGGGCAATTTCGTAATTAACCGCAAATCCAAATCTACTGTCATTCATTGCGGATTCACCGTAGATAAGCCAGCCGCCGAACTATGGACATTGGCTGATGTATTGTTATCAATCACAACTCTAATCTGCTGCGGAGTGAAATTGCTGCGAGAATTTTCTTGTTTGGTCATGCCACTTATTAGCGCAGACATTACAGAAGGATCATTTAAATTTAAATGTTGTCCAGAAGCTACGTTCATGCGTTTAGAAACAGCATTAACGTAAGCGGCAACATCATTTTCTGAAGATGGTGCATATTTGCTTATGATTGACTGAATGGTGTCAAGCTTGTCCCGATTGTAGTACAAGGACAATTGCCTAGACATTGCCGCCAAGCCTGCTTCATCTGAAGCAAATTGTTGGAAAACAGCCCCTTTAGCTCCGGGTACTTTTAAATTACCAGGATTATGATTGCGCTCAGAAAGCGGCGATCCTAAATATTCTGCTGTTTTTATTCCCCAGTATGCTGGGGCTGTAAAAGGATTGATTTTGACAAATGTGCCTAATCCCCCTGCCACTTTACTTGGAGCAGCAATAAGGGGTTTAAGCATACTGGCAACAGCAAAAATAATATCTGCCAAATCACGCAAAGCGTTTTTAAATTTTTCAAAATCAGCCAAAAACGCATCACTGGTCAAATATGTTACAAATCTTATAATTGCATTTTGCAATTTTCCCATGACTTCATCGAATTGAGCACTTTCAACAAATTTTGAGATTAAACCTGCGATGGTTGTAGCCAGTTTGCCAAGCGCAGGCCCAAGCCGGTTAAGCCCGCCGATTAGCGAAGTTTCTATCTTTTGACCAGCTTCTTGCAACGACTGCCAAAAATCCCGCAAGCCTTTATCATTTTTCTCATATTGAATTTGAAGCGCAGCTTGAGTTTTAATTTGTTTTTCAATTTCTCCCGGATCAAGCCCCGCCAAACGCCGCCCCAATTCGGGGCTGGCAAGTGGAGATACAAGCTCAAGTGCGGCAGGGTTGTTTTTATTACGTTTCCAAAAATCCCCCATTAGCCGCAATACTTCTGCTTCTAATTGGATAGGAGATTTCTGGCTCTGATTACGTATGCCCAGAACGCTATAAGCCGCACCTTTAGTTGGGTCAAATTGAGTAGCCGCAATGTTACTTAGCAATTCATCAGAGTCTGCAAATTGACCATACGCAGTTCTAGCAGCGCGTAACCCCCCAGGGGTAATTCCATACCCTAATGCAGTTCTTCTTGTAGCTACAGCGGAGCCTGCAAGCGCCCCTAAACCAAACCCAGATCCAATTGCTCCAAATGCGGCCCATTTGGCTAGATGGAATGATGTACTGGCAACAGAAGTTGCAATTTGCGTGGTAACAGACGCAATTTTTACAAAAGGACTAAGAGTGTCTTTTGCAGCTTTATACGTGCCTTCTAGTTCTTTTCGAAACTTGGCAAAGCCTTTGGCTCCTTTTTCAGCCGTATCGTTAGTGCTTTTACCAAGGTTTTTTATTTCCTTGTTTACATCACTTACCGATGCTTGAAATTTATTGAAAGCTTCAGCAAAAGCTTTGAACTTTGCGTCATTAACTTCAATTTCGATGACTGACTTTGCCACAAGGATTCCTTAAAACGATGGTCGGTTCTTGAGAGCATTGATTAAATGCCGCTGTTTAAAATCAGCCGCATCTTTCCACTTCCCTCCAGTTTCTTCCATCAATTCCGCAAAGCCAACATTCGACAAATAGTTCAGGAAATAACCTGTGATGTTGTCGCGGTCGTAGTTTCGGTTGCCGTCGATATCGGCAAAGAATTCATGTACTCCGTATAGCCCAAGTATATGAATTGCCAACTCCTTAGCGAACCTGCCATTTCCAAAAAAGTCCCGGCTAGAGCTTTCGGAGCCACCTTGGAAATTGCAGTAAAAAAAATCAGCGTGCTGAGTACCTCCGCTTCGTTATCTTCGTCAAGAATTGATCTCTTGACAGCGATATCCAAGGGGACTGAATCCCAGCCGTTAGCGCCAACATAAAGCACAGTAGACAGCCTGATAATTTCATTTACCAGACCGGCTTTAATTCCTACCGGACCTTCCCATTCATTTGTAGACATGGAAAGAGTTTTAAGCGCCGCGTAAGCAATTTGTGGCGCAGTCAATGCAACATGCTTAGGGTCTTGCCCATCAAAACAACGGGAAAATACTTTTCCCAACACATCGTAATATTTTTCGAAAACGGAACGGCTTATAGGCATTGAATACACATAAGCCGTCCCGCCATCTGGCGTATCGACCGGAAAGACCAGGTTAAGCTTTTGGTCGATTCTCATATTAGGATGCCGCAAACAGTGCGTCGTTGATGCGGTAGATGCCNCGCAGACGCACGATGAACGTCGCCTGATTGCCATCAAAAGCCAGTTCCTGCAAAGACATTAGAACGCAATTAGACAATGAAAAATTACCCAAAACGTCAGAATCGCCGTGAATTGTAACGCGGCCCATTGTGGTATTAGCTTCAATGCGTTGCTTATACAGATCCGAAAGACCCTGCGAACGCAGCAAATGTATTGTTACCGTACCAAAAGTATACGGCTCTGGGCTTGTAACTGCGCCCGTGAGCGTACCAATTAGCTGTGAAGTATCGCCATCAAAAGAAATACTGATAGCTTCCCGTGCAAGGTAAGAGGAAGTGACATTGAGTTCCGGGTAAAGTGCGTAAACAACGCTTCCGCGCAGTCTATTGAGCGTACCTTGAACGGTTAATGGATTTGCCATGATTTAGTTCCTTAGACCGGGATGTTGGATGCCGTCAGGTTAATGACGATTGTGTTAAAACCGCGAGCCGGGACAAAGGTGCAAGCAAGTCCAGCATACCGTCCAATAGCATAGTCGCCCGGATTTTCAGCAACATAAGTCGTAAATGGAGTCGCCGTAACGGAAACCGGCGACAGAATCATCCCAAAGCTAACGCCATTATCCGCAGTGGCTTGTGCAACAGCCTGAAGCCGATTAATGCCAGCCTGATTGTAGTAAAGTGGGTTTTGCGGGTTGTTGGAACCATTGATCACGGCAGCAGCCAGCGACTGCTCGACATTGATCGAAAGCCAATCAACTGCGTACCAATAATTCCAAGGATTCACATCCATTAGCGTTCCACCGACAATCAGCGTATTGCTGATGCCGCCTTCCGCGCCCGTACCCACCCAGTTCACGCCAACAGTCTGAAGCGTAACCTGTTGGGCATTGGTCAGTGCATATGCACTCACACCGTATAGATATGTCCAACTGAGCGGGGAAACCAGATTTGATGCCCCTGGAGCATAAGAAAGCGTTGCATGGAAAAACGCGGCTGGTGGGAACACGGAAAGCGGAGTTGCCGGATCTATCGCAACAAAAAACACCGACTTCGTGCCCTCAAATGCAACATAGGGCGCGGGAGAACCCGAAATAAGATCGCCAACAAAGAAATACAGTTGAGACGTTGGCGAGCTATGGGCCTGCGTAAGTGCCTGGAAATCTGCGTTGGTTGCCCACTCAACCGGCACAAGGTATGAGTAAAACCGCAGAGTCGGATTTGCAATATACGAAGTAAGCGCCGCAACGCCCGTTGTTACGTCCGTAGTGCCAAGCTCCAACACGTAAACGCCAATTGTATTTCCTTGGGCAAAAAAAGTATTTGCCATGCCTTGGAGTTCAGCAGCACCGCCGCCAGTGCCGATGATGGGGACAAGATCAGCCAACGAACTAAGGAACGTAACCGCACCACCGGAAGTGGTAGTGCCTCCCATAGAAATTAGAGCGCCAGTTTGCTGAAGCTTGGAAGGGACGCTCGCAACCTGTTGCGATACATTAACTGTGACAATATTGGGCATTGAAGCGCCCTCCCTATTAAAAGATTAGGCGAACGAAACGGAAAGCGTCTGCCCAGTGCCAGGGACAACCGCAATGCCGACATGAGCCGGAAAATTGATTGCATAAGTTCCGGCAGTCGTCGGCAGATACGCAATCGTATTGGCAGCACTGACAGCGCCAGTGGTCAGCGCATCTCCGATGGCTCCATGAGCACTACCGGCGACGACAACCGTAACCGTGCCGACAAAACCCGGAGCCGCTTTGACAACGGTTGCCGTAGTGATATTCAGACGGCTGTTGCCAGTGGCAGGGATAGACGGAAAAACTTGGGGACCGATAGCCATGATGTGTATTCCTTTAAACTACAATTGGAACAGGATAGTCGTGTGGAACCGGAGTCAAACCAATCAGCGCCTGCGTGATTAGTCTCCGGGCGATAGAACGGGTTCTTTCCTGGTAATAATTAACCTGAAGAACCATCGTTTTCTTTTGCGCGATGAATTGAAACTCGGCTTGAGCCACTTTCTCGTCCACGGGAACGGGCATGTTCATTATGCCGTAGTCCCCATATTCAGAGTTATCCAAAATCATTCGCTGGAAATCCAGCACCATATTGTTCCCCAACCCAAAAGTGGTGAATTTTATGGTGTCAGTTACCAGTTGCGATTGGGATTGAGTTGGGCTAAATACGGGCGATTGCCCCATAGCCGTAGTGCTTTGGATATCAGCCGTAATATACGGAGGCTTCAAGTTCAACGGAGAAAGAAAACTCGGATAAATTGGAGCGCATTTTTGCGACATGGCTAACCAGATGGGCAAACTGTTGGACACAATTTGCTCGCAATTATCCAGTTGGCGGGGATCATCAATAATCTGGGTTGCAAAAGTGCTAAATAAGGCACGACCCCGATAATGCCAAAGGCCTGCCAGTTGATAGCGGTTGGTTTGTGACCCAAAAGCAACTTTAGTGCCGTTATCCAGAGTCAATACATACAGTTGATCCGGCGCGATACGCGAAAAAATTTCAACCGGATTCTTGGTAGTAAAGTAAATCGTCTGCGCGACGTAGGTAGTTTCCCGTTCCTCGGACAGTTCTTGGGACAAGTGCAAACTACCCATGCTTTCAAACGTGAAAAACAATTGTTCTTCTGGCGTAAGAAACGCGGGGTCCATGTTTTGCGCGCGAACCCAGAACACAAAACCATCAATAGGCAAAACTACACGCTTATACAACGTAAAGTTGTATTGCTGCTCACCAGAGATAAGGCTTATACCCGCAATCAGCGGGCCAGCTTTATCATTGCCCCCGGATTGTGCCGTGGCTTCAGTAAGCGTGGACATTAGGGTTCAACCCAAACCCAAAGATCGTTGAACAGTTCGCCAGAGTCTATAAAAGAGGTACGACGGGGCCCAGGTACGTCACCTTTAAGCCGAAACAAACCCGCTAATGCGCGCTGGGTCGGGACGCCTGAAATAACTCCAGCCAACGATTCCTCATTAATGTCTTTTTGGAACAGTTGCAGAATTTCGCCTGAAGCCCCGTTGAATATATCTTTGGGGTCAACTTCAACCTTGGCGTCCAAAGCGTCGATGGCTTCAGCACAGGCAGTGTCGATAAAGCCGACAATACTATCCATATTGTTGTCAGCAAATTTGCTAAAAAGGCTATATCGTTCCTCTAGCTCCATTCCTACATCATAGGTAGTCTTATCCGACGTACCATCGAAATTGTACTCGGGTTTATCTTCAAGAACCCCAAGACACAGTTTCATTAGGTCAAGCCCCAGACCGTTCCCAGATCCATCAAAATGGCTAATGCAGCGCGCCCATAGGGGTCTTTAACCCGCTGCATATCGGTCAAGGTCATGTTCTGGAGGCCTTTGCCGATTGCCATGCTTTGGCTTGTAGCTTCGTTATGGACGCTGCTGATCGGGCCAGGCACAAAATTGTTGCTGCCAAACGCCTGCCGCGCTTGGGCAAAAAAGACTTCCCCCGGCTGATCCTGCTGATACTGTATCAACAGGCTTGCAGCCCAGTTATAGCTGGCTGCGGTATATAAAGCGGGACTTAATGAATTCAGGTATACCGGAATCCATTGATTAGCGTAATCCAGCGCAGTCTGGAATCCCGGATCCGCATCCGGCATTGCAGAAGTAGAAATGCCCACTACATTTCGGCAAAATGTAATGAAGCCAGCTAGAGTAGGCTTTAGATCCATACCCCGATTCTAATGCTAGTGCAAAAAAAAGCCACCTTTCGGTGGCTTTATGCTTATCGTTTTGAGGGTCGCCCGCGCCTGCGTGGCGCATCTGCAATCCCGTCTTTCACAACTTGAATGGTTTCGTTGAATCCGCTGCCGTTATCAGTCGGGCTTTTACCTTCTTCAATAATCTCAATTTCAAGCGGCGCAACCTGCCGTGCGCCCATTTCCTGAGCCTTGTTGGAGATAATCTGATCCGTTGCCGCAGCCGTATTTTTTCGGGTTTCCAGCGCACGGTTGATCATTTCCTGATCGCTCTGGTTAATACCGGATTCAATAGCTTCAATGGAAATCGGCTTTCCAATCCGGTAAGCCAGTCCACCAAAACCTGTTTTCACTTTATCTACAAGTTGCATACCGTAAATAGAGTGCTGCTCAATAATCTTTCCAAGGTCAAAATCCGAACCGTCAATCTTGATCTGTGCCCCCGCGCGAATCTTGTGGCTAAAAGGACGCGGGTTTTCCGGGATCATGTAAGTAAATAGATGTTCCTGTTTGGAGCAATTTGCAACGTAAAGCGACGGCATACGTGAGCCTCTGGGCTTGTGGATAGGTGAAGAAACTCTACCAAAATTTTAACCACAAGACAAAAAAAAAGCCCCGCACATGGCGGGGCTTTCCTTTCTGGGAAGGCTAATTAGCCCCCGTCAGACTCAATAGGCCGCAGACAGGATCGTCAGAGCCTCGGGACGGATCGCCCAACCCGACGTACTACGCAGGGTGTAGAGCGTCGTAATGCCGCCATCCGGCAGCGGGGTCGGGATCTCCTTGGGGGCCGCCATGTCACACAGCATCAGCGAAGTCGCCGTGGTGTTCGGCGTAAGCTGCGCGAACACGTTGGTATTGATCTGTGCATTGGCCTTGGGGACTTTCAGTTCCGGGGCGATCAGGACAATCGCATCCGTACCACCAGCGCCTTGACCAATCAGGGTATCGTCAGCGGCAAAGACCACTTCATCGCCACCGGCCCAACGGGCGACCGTTTCGACCAGGCCCGCAGCCGTCTCAACGCCCGCGCCGATGCGCTGGAACTGAGTCAGGCTCACCACACCAGAATAGCTGATCTGGCTGATGAAACGCTGCGGCGCAAGGAACACCAGCTTCAGCGGCTGGCCGATCTGCAAGGTGCTGGTTTTCAGCGAACCAATCAGATTCAGCAGGAACTGGGCAAGCTGGCCCGAATCCCACGTGCTGTAGCCCGTGTTGCCGTTGCTATCCGCGCCCAGATTAACCAGCGTCGCGCCAGAGGCGTTCAGCAGGCCTTCGCCGTTGGCGGGGTTGTACCCGTACAGCAGGGCGTTGCGAAGCTGCTGCGCGATGCCCTGACGGGCGGCAAGACGCATGGCTTCCGGCAGGGCAAAACCCCAGTGACCCGTCGCCGCTTCATCAAACCCATCGTACTGGGCACGAGTCTGAAGGCGATAGGTCGCCGTGCTGATCATCGAGGGGATGACCGACGCGGAAGGAAGCTGATTCGCCGTGGACTGGTTCGCCTGAACCTGGGTCGTAAGCTGAATTTTCTTGGCGTAAACGTACAGGTCGCTCTCACCCAGACGCGGCATCGGGTTTTCCGTTGCCAGGGTGGTGAAAGCTCCAGAAGCCAACGAGTATTGCATGATGAGATCAGGCATCATGTAGTTCGGGTTGACGGTAACAAAACTCGGTGCAAATGCGCTCATGGCTTAGTTTCCTTTAGTTAGATCAGGCACACGGCCAGCGCGCCAGTGTTTGACCAGTTAGCGTTACCCGACGTTCCATCGTAGCTAACGAGCTTGTTGCCCACGGTGCTGATCTGGAGGATCTTGACCGGGAAGGCAGCGCCCGAAACATACGCCACGATCTGATTGGTGCTGAAATCCCAAGCAACCGGCTGCGAAACCAGGCCACCGTCCAGAGAGACAAGAGCCGGATCAATCGGCAGCGGGATGCGGGCNCCGGAACCGAAACGGTAGAAATTCACCGACATACCAGGCGAAAACAGCGGGGCGCTGCTCTGCGGAGTGGTGATGCCACCAAACGCTTGGTTGTATACGCAGATGCCGGTGCTGTTTGCAACACTGGAAGCCTGAATGACGGTGCTGCCCAGCGTATTGGTTCCCGGCTGCGCGGCAGCAGAGGGGATCAGTTCCGAAATCGGAATACCGCCCCAGATCGGGGTGGTAGCCGACGTAGACAGGACGCCGCCCGCGAGGGCGAACTTAACAGCCGGATCATCCTGGGCATCGCCCTGGGTGAAGCCCGCGCTGTTGGTGTTGAACAGGCCTTGGGCGTTCGTAGTCGCCATCGGCTGGAGGGAGATTTGTGCGCTCATGGCTGACCCTTTTAATTACGGACGTTAGAAGTGCGGAATTCAATGGCGCGCATCGGAGTCAGCTTGAAATCATCAAGCCACGCCGACATGGAACCACTGAACGTGCTGATCGTGCGGCCCGCACGGTCTACGGTGCGATGCTCGACAAGCTGATCACCATACGCGGTGGGCGACTTTGCAGCAGCCAGCGCATCGGAGAAAATCTGCTTTTCGGCCAGAGCCAGCAGCGCGGCGTTCTTGATCTCGGACAGATCAATACCCTTGTAGGAATCGCTGTAACCCTTCAAGCCTTTCAGCAGACGCTTGCGATAGCCCAGCAGCGACTCACCCTGAAGCGGGCGGGAAGCGGCTTTACCGAACGCGGCATACACGCTGTCGGCCTTGGCTTGAGCATCGGCATAGTGCGAGGCTTCCTCGTCAGCCTTCTTCGCCTTCATGTCGTCCTCATCGTCATCCTTGCGGGAATCATCGTCGAACTTCATTTCGCCCGCTGGACCTTCGATCTTGCCTTCAGAGTCCATCATCGCGTCGTCGTCCATCTTCGCGTCGTCGTCGTCCATCTTCGCGTCGTCGTCCTTGCGCTTCTTCTTGGCATCTTTCTTCGGCAGAACGTGCTCAGTTTCTTCTTCCTCGTCGTCGTCCTTACGGGCGTCGTCGTCTTTCTTCGCGTCGTCGTCCTTGCGCTTCTTCTTATCCGCAGCCGTATACAGCGGCTCAGCGGGCATGTTTTTTTCCATAGCATCAACGCGAACAACAAGTCCGCTGATGGCATTTAGAATCGCGTCCAGCTTATCGCCTGCGGCGTCAGCCTTGGCGCTCGTATGATCGGTCATATCTGACACCTCAGAGTTATTAAGTTCAACGCCCATTGCAGGGCCACCCTTATCCCAAACACCTTTCGAGCCTCGTTCCTTGGTCACAATTGCAATGTGATCCAGCAAAAACGCCCGACCTTCGATAAGCAGCGGCTCACCGCTTTCGGTTGTTAGCGTGGTGTTTCCTGCGGTTGCATCGAACACCACACTGGGACTCGTGCTTATATCGCCTTCCATGATTTCCTGCATGGCGGCATCAGCATAAATTTTGGCGATTCCCCAGACTTCATCGCCTTTGATATAGGGCAGCATCACGCTGCCAATTGCGCGGTCCTTGAACTCCTTGGAGTCCAGAATAGACCCATCCGGGTGATCCATGATCACCGTGAGTCCATTGCACCGTTGCAAAAATTCATCATTCAGGTAGAGCGAGGCGTCACGCCAAACATGCTCCCCGATTGATGAACGGTAGGCGAGGCCCGTGCCAGTTATACGAATTGCAAGCAAGTGCATATTCGCGTAAGGCTGGGGGCTGGGCAAAATGCCTTCGGACATAAGCTGCGCGATATCCAGTTCAGTACCGGCCCCGGCTACGCGGAACACGACATGAAGGCCGGGATGCAACGGCTCTGGAGCCTGTTGCGGGCGACACCACACGTATCCTGTGGACTCATCGCACAGCTTTACATCGAACACTTCGCCAACGCGCGCCAAGAAGGTGACGAATTGACCATCATCGTAAATCTGTTCAAGCGGGCCGGTATAATCCAGACCCGTTTCTTCCAGAGCCTCGCGCCTGGCGCATTGCTCCTCGTTTTCCCCCGGTTCAACGTGCCCACCAGGCACACCAAACGCACCGGGAAAATCCCCGCCCTCGCCGCGCCGCATCAGCAGCGTCTGGCCGTCGTTGGTCAGGAACATAATCCCTGCCGCGCGCCCGCAAGGCCCAGCCTTGGGGTCTACTGGCATTTCTACAGGCTCACCCTCGCCGCTATCGGTGAATACACCTTTCGCATTGCGAGGGTGGGCCGGTTCTTTCCATTTAAACTTTTCATTCGATCCGGGGGCTTTAAAAACCCCACCTGAATTGCGGGGATGTTTTGCCGGAGTAAAGTCATTCATCGTTTCGGCAAGCTCATCCTTGCCGTTTCGGATTTGGATTTCGCTATCCGTTTCGGTAAATTCTCGTCCAACCGACTGCGGAATACCAACCTGTTTGGCAAATTCAGGGTTATGCGCGACGGCGCGCATTAACTTTTCTTGCTTTTCAGAGGTTGCAGGCATACCCCGATTATCGCTTATTTTTTATTTCGCGCAAGAAATTCGCGGCCTTTCTCGGTCAACATGGATTCTGGTAAGGATCTTAAACCATAAATGTAAGTATATGTGCAACGACAATATACTTCTTCCGCAGGTTGAGTAATTGCATCGGTATAACCGGCAGGGCCAACTTTCATGTAGCCCTTTTGAATAGCCCAGTTATCCCGGATTGTATAAACCTGTTTATCCCGATCCTTGTGATCTTCGCGGTAATCGTAATTTACCCGTTGCCATTGACTGTTCCACCGCGCGGCAATGGCGTTGCTGGTTTCGGCAATGGACGCTTTTAACGATTGGGAGAATTTATTGCTCTGATCGGTCAAGACGCGGCGAACCTTGAAATCCATCGACGCCATCGGCGCGCGGATGCGCTCCTTGACGTCCTTCACATCAACCGCGTTGCTGCCGCCTTCCGGTATGCTGGTAAGCCAGCCCTCAAAGCGCCGCAAGGTTGACGCCACCGCTTCCTCGCGGTTTAGCTTGATCAGGTTTACACTGGCAAAGATCCTGCGTTCCAGTTCCTTGCGGGCGGCGGGTTTTAGTTTATCCAGCGTAAAACCCGTGATGCCGGGGGCCAGCGTTACCGCAGATTTCAGCGTCATCGTGCGGGTAAAGATGCTGGATAACTCGCGGCGTACCCGTTCCTCGGACACTTTCTGCCCCGGCAACGTGGCTTCCAGGCTTTCGCGTAGCGTTTTGACCCATATTTTAAGGTCTTTTTGCGAGGCAAAGCCCTTCTTTACAAAGTGGCTGATTGCCTCACTCAGTAGTTGGAAAAATGATTTCCTCTTTTGCCCCGCCATTTTTTACGGGATCTTGGCGTTCTGATCGTAGGAAAGCTTTTCTGGCGGCACATATTCAGCCATCAGATCCTGATCATACGACATGGGCGTGGTAAACAGTTCGGGAATATCGTTTACGTTATCCACAAACCATTGCATGACGCGGGACTTGTTGACCGGATCCAGCGCCGGAAGCGTTGCCATCATTACATCAGACATGGCTTTAAGCTTTTCAGCCGCGCGCTTGACGATATGGCTTTCCGGTTCTTCAAGCAAACTGGGCCATTCAGCCCAGAATTTATTTTTGCACTCGTAGAAAAACGACTCATAGGACACATCGGCAAAATGCTCGGGATGCGAGTTTTTAAGCCCGTCAAAAAATTCCCGGTTCCAAGCGCGGTGCATCACGATCTTGTCGAAGTAATCAAACAGACTAGCCATGTCCTGCCGGATGCCGTCGATATACTGCACAACCGCTTTGGAATCTTCCTTACCTTCACCAAAGCCATTGGTGAAAGCCTCATCCTTCAGCAATAGCGCCGGTACGTCAGAGGCGGCGGCGATATTGGCGATGATGTTGTCGCGGGCAACGGTCATCGCCTTGTCGGTATTCTGCAAGTTGATGCTGCTGATATCCTCATCGGGCTGGATCGACAGCACATTTCCCGTCTGCGCTTCCTGCAACAGCGACCGCTTGGATCCTGCGGCCTGGGACATGAGCCGGTTTACAATTGACCCCGGCTGCTGGATCTTGGCAATCAGCAAGCCCGCCTTGAGGCTTACCAGATCATCCACGGTCATGGTTTGAATAAAGCTCTTGAGCGGGTACAACGCGCGCAAAAACACGCTGCGGCCACTAAAACTAAAGCTTGAAGATTGAAAACTCAGATAGACCGGCGCGCCGCAAAAGATCACGCACGAGCGACTCGGGTGATAAGGCTGACCTGCCGCCGTGATGTAGCTCCAAGGCTTCTGGAAGTCCGGGGCATTAGGGTTCTGGTTGGTGACGATGGATCCGGCCAGATTCAGCGGGTCGTACTGGTTGAAATAAATATCATCCAGTTCTGCCAGCTTCCACGGGTCAATCGGTACGTCCGTAGGCGTATCAGGAGAGCCGTAGATGATCGCTGAAGCCCCGTATACACGGGAGAGGAACATCGTATCCCGAATATGGTTTGTGGCCCCCAAGCGGTTCCATTCGCGCTCAAAAGCCTCGATCAACTGATCCTCCACCGCGCAGGGAACGTGTAACTGGCGTTTCTTGCTCAAGGCAAGCCGCACAGGTTTCTCCACGATTTTTCCCGCCAACGGATGGTATTCATACAGCAGTTTGCAAAGCTCGTAGCTTGGGGCACTGCCTGGCTGAATATCATTGGAGCCTAGAATCTGCTGAAGGGCAGAGGGCAATCCCGTCTGGTTGACCGACACGTAGCTCATTATGTGCCCTCTGGACTTAGCATTACCCTACTATAAACCAATAGCAATAGTATCAGTGCAGGCTGTGATTATCGAATAACACGCGGTATCCAGCAGGTCATCGGCCCGCTTGTAGGCGTCTTTATCGCCAATCCGAAATCCTGTTACTTGTTGCAACAGATGATTTAGTGTCCGGCCCCGCCATTCCATCGTCTTGTCAAAACAGGGTTGGCTGATCTTGCAGTCGCCCCTGAACGCAGGCCCACCGGCAATCAGGGCGCGCTCATCCTTGCCCTTCTGGGTAAGCTTGCTATCCAGCGCCTTGATCGGCCATCCCTGCGAGCGGGCCTGCTGCAAAAGAATCGTGCCGCCTGCCGTGTCCTCCACCAGCATACCGACGCTTCCATTTCTCGCCTTGCACTGCGCGGCCAATGCTTCAAGCTTCTCCAAAATGCGCGGGGCCAGATATTCCAGGGATGCAGCCTCGATGTTGTACATTTCGTAATCAAGCCACACAAGTTTTGGACCGTGTAGCTGACTGGTTGCACAATACAGCACCGCCGTGGCGTCATGCTGGGTTCCGCTTTTCACCGCAGTATCCAGCACCGCAAACACCGCATCGCATTTCTCCGGGAATGGCACGGGTTTGCCGTCCACCAGAAAGAAATCCAGCTTGAAGAACGCCGCGCTCTCCCAGCTTATGAATTCAGCCAAAAACTCCTGTTGCCAGACCAGCGGGTGATTGGCAAGGCGCTCCTTCTCCAGTTCATCCGGTGGGACATACGGATTGGTTGAAGTGGGCGCGTGAAATTTTTGAAACCCCATTTCCGGGTCATGCCAGAGCCGGTAAAAGAAATTATCCTGCTGCACTCCGTTGGGGGTGGAGAACACCCAAGCACTGCCGCGAGTGGTCAGCATCGTGGGCTTGATGGACTTGTTCCAGATATTAATCATCTGGTCAGCCTTGGTGAACGCCGCCTCGTCAATGCACACCAAGTCATATTCGCGGCCACGGCCCGCAAGTTCGTTGTCGTTTAACGTCCAAAAATCAATCACGCCCCCGCCCTTGAGCCTGATCGTGCCGTCGTTCTTGTTTGCCGTTTCGATCATCGACGCCAGCATGTATTTCAGCGCGATAAACGGCTCGGATAGCTGTTTGTATTCGGGGGTAAACAGCCCGACCTTTTTCTGGTGC
>Ga0031655_10000982_pt1 | contig 17325 bp, 25 predicted proteins | sample FrelakmetHBP12HB_FD_55187 | JGI IMG/M metagenome (GOLD analysis project Ga0031655, IMG submission 55187) | Freshwater lake sediment microbial communities from the University of Notre Dame, USA, for methane emissions studies -HBP12 HB | ecosystem: Environmental > Aquatic > Freshwater > Lake >... | reverse complement strand
ACCTTCACACCCATCCCAATTCCCCACTCTTCCCACCCTCCAAACAGCCCTTCTTTTCACCACCCCCTGCTAAATCCCATGGCACCCCCTTTTCCGCCTCCCAATAGCGTCCATTAGCGTTTTACAACTCGAAGAATCCCGCTCCGTTTGGCTTACAACAAAAGGATACCGCGTATTTTAAAAAAGTGTGTAAAAATGTACCCTTTTTACCGATATGTGACCGGAAAAACTCCCGGGAAGGGGAATCGAAGCCCTATATGGCCCCTGATTGTGAAGTGATGGACACCCTCTCCCAGGGTGCAGGAAATTGGGTTAAACCATCGTCAGACGAGGGTCTCTGGGGGATCCCCGGCCTGATTGGATGCCGCATTCCGAAGGGGTTCCCCACCACACATATTCCACTCCCGGAATTCCTCTCCGGCCCCCTGGCACCATAACCTTATTCTGGTTAAACAGACTTAAAAAATATAAAAGCGTGTAACTCTGGCTGGCCAGAATTACAAGCAAAACCGTGAAGGATAATCTGGAGAAAAAGAAGTATGATCGAAAGCCGGATGGGAGTTCCTGTGCGACAGGAGGGAAGGTACCATGCATACATTCCTAAATCGCTTCCTCCACATCCCCCGGTACATTTTGATGACGAACTCCACCACCTCCTCTCAGAAGCGGACCGGGCTCTCGCACGACTCGATGGAATGACCACCGTTCTTCCCAATGCAGATCTATTTGTCGCGATGTACGTAAAAATGAAGCCCTGCTCAGTTCCCAGATCGAAGGAACACAGGCTTCGCTCCAGGGCATTCTCCCGTTTGAAGCCGACATGGTCCCGACTGATGATATCGACGAGATTAAAGAAGTCATCAATTATATCCGGGCAATGGATGACGGGATTGCCCGGACCGGCCCTGAGCTCTTCTCCGTAGAGATCCTGCAGGAGATCCACCGCGTCCTGCTCAAAGGCACCCGGGGAGGCAAAAAAGAACCGGGAAAAATACGCACAGTCCAGAACTGGATCGGGCCACGGGGCTCAACCCTTTATTCAGCAACGTTCATTGCCCCGCCTCCGGAAAAAGTGCCAGGGTTATCAACACGAAAAAGTAATGCTTGAAAATCATAGTCACTTTTTTCATTTCACTTTTAGTTACGAAATATTTTCGAAAATGTCGTCGTAAGAATAAAAAAATTTAGGGGCTGGATTGGTACTTTACCCTTTTTTTTATAAGGAACGGTTCGTTGCGAAGTTGGAGTTTTTCCCGGTAAATATCTTGTCAGGCTCAACCTATACTCCGCAACAACCTTTCCGTTTTTAAAAACACTAAAGCTACGTTGGACACTTATAGGTGAAACCCATCTTTGTGTACCTCCAGGGAAGCACGGCTTTTATCCCGTATCCCTGACCATCCTTGAACGTATACCCGGCTACTTTTCCATTCCATGTATATTCCCAGGTACCGTCATTCCTGGAATTCGTTGAACCAATGAGAATTTCCTGATCGCCGGNGTCTGGCATGTGGAATAGTTTCAGTTGTATATCTATCCCTCGCATCACCGANGGGCCGGTATAACCCGTGAATTTGATGGTATTATTGGGAGGNGAACAGGAGAGCACAGANTTGGCTGGCCCCCCATAAATCTGCCACTTGCCCTCCGGGTCAGAGCACNGGTAGAGGAAACTCATCTTTGTATACGTCCCATCGGGAAGCATGGCTTTTACCCCATATTCCTGACCATTTTTAAGCATGTACCCGGGCACATTTCCATTCCATGTATACTCCCATGACCTGTCATTCCTGGTATTTGTTGAACCAATAAGAATTTCCTGATTGCTTGCATCTGGCATATTGAATAATTTCAGCTGTATCTGTGTTCCGGGTGTCACTGCCGGGCCGGTAGAACCAAGGAATTGTAAAGTATAAACTGGTGGATAACATGAGAGTGAGGGGCTGGACGTTCTACCCGAAACGGAGTAATCAACATTTGTTCCCGTGCACATATAGCGGAAACTCCCCCCGGTACTCAACCCGCTGTCGGGAAACACGGCTTTCATAAAATATTCCTGACCGTTCTTGAGCCTATACCCGGGCACATTTCCATTCCATCTATATTCGTATGACCCGTCATTCCGGGTATTCGTTGAACCGATGAGAATACCATCCAATGGGAGATCATGAGTACCGGAGTCTGGCAGATCGAATAATTTCAGCTGCACAAGAGTCCCTGCCGGTGCTACGTAAGTGTTACCTGAGAACTGAAGGGTATTGTTTGGTGGATCACAGGACAGTTCAGTATTGGATAATCCCCCCGAAACCCAGAGATATTGAGTCGGTACAGGACATTGATAGAGGAAACTCAANTTTGTATATGTCCCATCGGGAAGCATGGCTTTTACCATATATTCCTGATTATTCCTGAGCAGATAGTATGGAGCACCATTCCATGTATATTCCCATCCCCCGTCATTTTTTGTATTCGTTGAACCGATGAGAATACCCTCCAACGGAATATCCTGAATCCCTGAGTTTGGTACATTGAATAGTTTCAGATTTACCTTCGTCTCAGGTGTCACTGCCGGGCCTGTATTTCCCATGAACTGCATGGTATTGTTTGGGGTATTACAGGAGAGCACAGAATTGGATGTTCGCGCTGAAATCCACCAGTTAACATCTGTGTGCGAAGGTATAGTACTACCCTCGGCAGGGGGTATATTAATGTATGAAATCAGATCCGAACATGAGACTCCGGCAGGGCGGGTAAAGTCAAAGATGATTCTTTCAGTCGGGCCGTTCGCGATATCAAAGGCAACCTGAGTGCTATTTCCACCCCCCTCTATTTTAATGGCATGAGTTCCCACCGGCCAACCGGCATCGGGCCGGATAAATTCGCCAAAGGCAATTCCTGTCTTACTATCGGTCTTCTTGGTCATCGTAGTCACAACTTTATTCTGGAATATCCATGAGAGATGGAGATCATCACCTTGCTGGAAATTCTGGTAAATCACCCAGAAGAATATACTGTGGGTATCAGTCGAAAATCTGGTCACCTTATCCTGGGGGATATTATCCTTGAGCTCCGTCGAGACTAATGGTGCAATCAGTCTTGGCGGCCCGCTATACGCCGCTGGATCACCATAGGTCTGGCAGAAACAGGCCAGAGCTTTCTGAGCATCAGCTGAATTCCCAAAATCCAGCTTGTTCTTTCCAAAGTCCAGAATGCATCCGCTCACTAAAACAAGAGCGATGAGCAGACTAATTGTGAGGATCCTGGTTCCCCATTCTATTGACTTCACAATACCGAATATTCGTGGATAAAATAATATACTTATTTAAATTAATCCGGTTCGGTCCAGTGCCTATGCAATACGGTGGTATAACAATTTAAAATCCGTATCAACTAATTCATCTTTGGTTTTATCGTACTCGAAAGTATGCGAAACATGGGTTATCGAGGATGTCAGCAGGTAACGATTGGCACTCTCTTTTTTCCAGGTCCCATGGGCATATTCTTTTTCTACCTCATCCTGATATGCCGTGATAACCCTGTCCCACGTCTGATTTTCCATAAGGGTAAATTCGTTCAATACCTTGCCCCCCCATGACGGATAGACATAACAATACCAGTACCCGACTACCGGGTCTTTTGGGATAACGGGAGTGCTCGTTGATGGAATGGGTACGGTCGTCACTCTCGTCATCGGCGTTGACGGGATATCAAAAACCAGTTGCGTTCCAGTATCTGGTACCGTCTGCGCGCAGCCGCAGATACCAACAATTACCAATAAAAATAGTATAAGCAGCAGATACAGGATATTCATGAGATCATCTAGTTTATCGGAACTGCTCCTGAAATATATAACGATTTAACTCAAGGATATAGTCTGGTAAGTCTCCAATGCATTGCATTCCAGCTAATGACCAACTCCCTCCCCAACTAAACTGTCGTTCCCGGGTACATAATTAAAATTATCCGGCCCACTCTCCGGTCAAGCCCTCACAGAGCCCTGCAGGACATTATTTATGAATATACAGGCGGAAATATGGTTTATCAATCAAAGTACGAAATGAATTCCGGAGAAACCCCATGAAAAACATCGTCATTACCGGCATGCCAGGTGCAGGGAAGAGCACCATAGGGGTAATCCATGCAAAAATCCTGGGACGGAATTTTACCGATACTGATATCGTGGCACAGGAAACTACCGGAAGGCTCCTGCAGGAAATTATTGATAAGGAGGGGAGCGGTGCTTTCCTGGAAACCGAGGAAAAAACGATACTCTCGCTTCACTGCCACAACGCAGTTATTGCCACGGGAGGCAGTGTTGTGTTCAGTGAGAAAGCAATGGAATACCTCAAAAAGGATGGCGTTGTCATATACCTGGATATCTTCCTTGAGGAAATGGTCAGGAGGCTCAAGAATATCACGACACGGGGAATTGTCCTGGTTGCAGGCCAGAACCTTCGTGATATGTACAACCAGAGGGTCCCGTTGTATGAAAAGTTTGCCGATATAACGATCGATTGTTCAGACGGCGATTTTGAGAATTGCATCGGAAACGTCATGAACGAACTCCGCAAATTCCCGGTATAGTGAGCATTCCGGCCTGGTTCCATCCCAACATTACCGGCGGCCATTGTCATAACTTCACCTCCCGAGCCCCTCCCGATAAAATCTCACCTCATTCCAATTCGTGAAACTTCAGCACAACACACTTAATCCCGGACTGCCAATGGCAGAATCAGGAGAGAGCTTCCATGAAACCGTTTTCTGGTTATCCGTGTATCGGCATAGCAGTCGTCGCGCTTGTTGCAGTGTCCGTGCTTTTCACCGGCTGTATTCAACCCGCCGGCCAGCAAACCCCCCTGGCGACAGGTTCCCCGGGCGTGACTACCGGGCAGGGCGTACCTGCTCCGGNCAGTACGAAGGTGAGTGCATCCCTTCNCTATGGAGTAACCATTTCGGTCCCGGCTGACTGGACGAGGCAGGATGTCCTCACGAGCGGGGTCAGGGACTATGGTACTACAACGGTAAATATCGCCAATTTTTACTCTCCCGACACCATCCCGGGTGACAAGGCATCCTACAATACCCTGGGCATCGATATCGATCAGACCCCTGGAGCGGACTTTGAGAAGTATTTCAACAACGCAACCCTTGCTCTTGAAAAGATCTACGGCACCCCGATGGGAGTTTCCGCCCATAGTTACACCATAACGATATCCGGCTACAAATCGTACGAGGTGGATTTCCAGTCCTCCGAAGTGAAAGGGACCTATATATTTACCTCCACGGAAAACGGCATATATATCTTTGCGTTCAGGGGCCCGAACAAACCTCTGGCAGTCCAGGCGTCAGAGAGAGAGATTGTTGCCATATACAAATCGATCAGGCTCAATCTCCCGGCCGTTGACATCCCCCGGCACCGGTAACAGTTTTCTTTTTTTTGCAGCGTGAATGTTTTTTCGCTCACTGCCATTCACCTGCAGGTTAATCCCAACCCCTCCACCCGGACATCAGATCATAAGGCATCAAACCATGATTCCGGTTTCCCATGAGTATAAAAAAATCGGACAGGTCACGGGCCAGCCAGGAAAAATGTTGCTTTCGGCAAAAGGACAGATCGACAACCTAATCGACAACCAGAAAAAGAAAAATTGCAACAAATACGCCGTGGATTTGAAAAAATTTCAGGCCATCACGTACCGGATCGCCCGGCCCTTCCCTTCGGCCCTGATGACCCCGAGCCCCGTCACATTGAATGGTACACAGGTAAACAATGAGCAGCAGTCCCGTTCCGGAACCAGCAACCCCGTCGCAGGTCCTCTTCTGCCTGCGAGAAGATCGAACTCAATAGTCCCCTGCGGGCAGTTGGCTCTGGTCGGCCGGGTTGCTCCTTTTGATCATCCCCGTTCTTACTCATCACACTCTACCTGTCTGATACCAGCTATCGGTTAAACAGGGAGGATTTCAATATCCCGCTACTTCGTCGAGCAATCCCCCGAGTTGCTGCAACTTATCCGTAATATTAATCGAGGTTCCGGGAACGGTATTCACCGGGATCAGGAATCCGAAATCACGTGCCGGGAACTGCCTGCTCTGCTCAAACCGCTTTTCGAACGATGTCACCTTGATATCAATAAATGCTGAACCATTAACCTTGAGAGTGATAGATCCTTTCCGGACCAGAGTCGCTACTGCTTTGATTGCCTGGATAGTTCCGATGGTTACGGGNATGGTTACCGTTGTATTGCCGCTGCTTATCACATCAAGGTTGGATTGTTCACCGTGACCCAGGTAGTTNTGGATGTCATCAATGGAATAGACATCAAAGGCCACTGTATTGAGTTTCGCCCCTACGGGATTGGGATTGAAGATAACAACCGTTGCATTTACGGTCATTGTCTGGAACGTGACATCAGATAATTCGATATCACTCACGGAGACCGTCGGGTCCTTAACCGGCGGCTCAGTGCATCCGGCGCTGAGGATAAAAATAGCAAAGAGTATGAAAATGCCAGGAAGGATACGCTGTTTCATAATGAGAACTCATTTTATGATATCTAAATATATCGGTGAAACCCGGCGTACACTTCACCAGCGGCTCAATGAACTCCGCCACCCGCTTAAACGAACCGGCCTGATGTCGTNGAAAGACCCCCGCCCGGTTGCTCCCTTCACAACCCCAGATTCCGTTTGAGATCAGCATCCCCCGCAATNGCCATGGCCTCCTTTGCAGCATCGGTCCTGAAGGGGAAAATCGTCCATTCCATAATACCGTTCAAATCCGCGAGCGCGAACATCTCATGCGATACGTGATGATAACAACCCGTAAATAGCAAAGGAGTAGTATTCATGAGTGTAGGAGATGAATTGATTCATGAACGTCATTGGAATGGGTGCGGTTATTCTTGGATTGGTGTTAATTGCATGCGCAGTATTAATTGCTTTCACTGTCGTATTGTTGAAAATAGCATTCATTGCAGGGGGANTGATTGTGATCGCATTAGGCGTCGTATTTCTTTTTTCTNAATCATCGTAAAGGAAAAGCCCCGTTGGTAATTGAAAAATCGCTTTTTTTCATTATCCNAAAAAAAGTACCTTTTTATTTTACCATTNTCGGTTGAAAATCCACANCCTGAACAAATCNGGCAACCATCATTTTTCAGACCGGGTACAACTGCCAGGAGTAAANGTGGCATTTGACGATTGAACGCGAGCACGATCTACCCCCCAAACCCCATTTGACCACAAGATTCATCTGCAAAATTAATTTCTCAAAAAAATTCCAGCCGCGTTTTGATTTTTATTTCCAAAAAACTGATTTTACCATAGCAGTACCTGGCTGGCACTACAGCAGGACTCCAGAGAAATACCTCGCTCAATCATGTGAGGTTCTCTTAAAAAAGCAGGACCTGCCGGGAATGGTCCATCTGAAGGGTCAGTCCCCTNCCGTGATATTTCTTCCATCGTGCGATCTTTCCCATATCCCGGGCAGTCTTGATCCTGTTGCATTTCTCGCAGAGGACCTGAAGATTATCNACAGCCCACTGATCACCACCCATAGCGATTGGCCTGATGTGATCCAGGACGTAGTGATGATGAGTATTCGGACCTCGGGAGGCGTTGNATTCATGGACCTCCTGTTTGCACCTGGCGCACTTCCCTTCCTGCTCAAGCCGGATAAGTCGCCTCATTTCGGCNATCGTGGGCCTCTCTTTNCCCCAATACTCCCTNCTGCAGGAGGGCTGGCAGCAGAAGGTATTCTCGTTCCCGGGATTAAAGTGTACTCTCTCACGGCCACAAAAGGGACAGGCCCTTCTGGAGAGGCGCTCCTTCTCTTCAGGAGTATTGGAATACCGGCGATATTCACGAAATACCATGTTGAGATCTCACCGTCCTGACCCAGTCGCATATCATAATGCACATCTTANGCCCGGTCCAGATAATGCCAGGTCGGGGCGGGGTGAAAGTGTTCCGCCACAGGTTACCTCAAAAGAAGCTCTGTTTTCCCTTTGCTGCTCATTCCTTTTCAGCAGGGACTAGAATGGGACGGCCCACTCACATCCGCCCTTTCGGCAACGTTTTCCTGATGAAGGTCGGTGAAAACTGAATTGTTTTGAATTTTTTATCTTTGACGTATACTACTTTTGCAGGTGAATCCCCGATCTTTTTCTCATCAATCTCAAAAAGATCGGTTACTTCCACAAGATCTTTGAGTTTTTTATACCCGTAATTACGGGGATCAAAATCCGGAGACTGGTTGACAATGTTCCCCCCCACATCTGCCAGGTTTGCCCAGCCATCATTATTGGAACACGCGTCAACCGCTGATCGCAGCAGGTTTAATAATCCGGCATCACCCTTGAGTTGAGCGAGATTTTTACCGGGTTTTGTTTCCTTCTGGGTTTCGGGGGGCTGTTCATCGGTCAGCCGGGTCTTTCGCAGGATCTCGGTATAGACGAACTTGTCACATGCCTGGACAAAGGGCTTTGGTGTTTTTCTCTCTCCAAACCCGTATACTAACAGCCCGGATTCCCGGATCCGTTGTGCCAGCCGGGTAAAATCACTATCGCTTGAAACGATACAAAAACCATCGAATTTATCGGTATACAACAGGTCCATTGCATCGATGATTAACGCAGAATCGGTCGCATTTTTCCCTTTCGTATAATCAAATTGTTGTATAGGCTGGATTGAGTAGTTCAGCAATACTTCTTTCCAGGGCTGAAGATTAGGTGTTGTCCAGTTCCCATAAATCCGTTTTACGCTTGCGATACCATAAAGGGAAATTTCAGCCAGCAAACCTTCGATAATTTCAGGCTGCGCATTATCAGCATCAATGAGGACCGCCAGTTTTTTTTGCGGTACACCTTGAAGGAAGGGATCGTTATCAAAAATCATATGCGTCTGATATCAATCAATGAGATATTCAAATTTTTCATATAAACACCATAGCAGGGAACTAGTACTGCTGGACTGTGTTGGTATTCCCAGGATTTGGTACCTTTACCATTTCCCTGACCTTTGAAATAACCTATAAAGGTACACGAATGAGTCCGGGTACGATGGCTTTTTATGTTCCCGGATGACGGTGAATGGAACATCGTTCGATGGTATACCAGCTGTAGTCACAGTGCCCGCAGACCCAGGTGTCCGTTTCCTCCCGGTAGTGTGCATCCGTATGACCGCACAAAGGACAGGAAACACCGTTACGAGTCCTTCCTTCGTGTTCGATTCGTTCCATGAGACTCCTGTACAAGGAAGTGGAATGCACACGAGTATTCAATAGTCATTGTTTGAATGCCACTTTAAGAGCATGACGATGCGAATACGAATGTCCTGAATGCAACAAGGTACAGTAGTGCCCCACTTCACTGGCTGGTTTTAAAAATTTTTTAAATGGGATAATATAAATATCCAGCAGCATATTTCCATGTATCCTTATAATAATTACCCCTTCATACGCCAGTCAATCTTTTACCTGCAGATGAGATGATAAAATGGCGACGCAAGTAAGGTGTCCGGTCTGTGACAGCGAAAACGTGTATAGTCTCTTAAAAACCCTTCATTGTAAAAGATGCGGAAATATCTGGAAAGAGAATAAGAAAACCAGGAGTAATTATGATACACGCGACGTTAAAACGCCGATCAGTAATCGAAGGCGGACAATAGCGATAACGGATAGTTTAGAGAAGAAAATGGAAAAGCAACTGGATGGATATCTTAAAAAATTCAAGGGAAAATTCAGTATGTATACTGTTACCCCAAATATCGGCGATATTTACATGGCTATGTTCAGGAGATACATGAAAAAATGCGTAAAAAACAGGACGTTGGTTGAAAAAAAAGACCGGTACGGAATACTCTGGTATTCAAGACCGGATTAACCTCATCACCTTATCTTCGCCCACCCCTCACTCCGATCACCTCACGTGCAACGCGGGGGTGAAACACGACTAAAACGCGGACGATTGAATGATGACGATATCAGACCTTGCTTCCGCTCGTAAATGATCCCGTGCGGTCGTCTTTCTGCTGATGGTACTCCACCAGCCNCCTCACCTCGTCCTGCACTTTCTGTTTATCTTTGAAGCCGGTGAAGAGGATCCGGACATCATCGATGTCGTCTTTTAAGTATGCTGCTTCAGGATAGAGAATGAGCACTATCTGTCCCTCAGGCCCAAAATGAAGCTCCTCGCTCTCCCCTTTCATATAGCGTTCCCGCTGCTCCTTTGTCGGGGCTGCATACCTTTTCTCGTACCTGAAGACGCCCATACCTNACCCTCACAATTAATGATCTTGTGCCGGGTGACGTTAAACCTGTTGAGATTGCCAATGTCGGATNAGCTGCACCCTTTCTTTTATTCACGTANNCTCCTGCCTGGGGTTGTTGTCGTTTCTTGCTTTTNGGGATGAATTGCCAATGTCATTATAAAATGATGGCCGTTGTATCTGCATTCGCAACCACTTGTAGACAACTCNCTCTATAGACTAGCATAGCTGCCTGATACCGACCAGCAATCCATAATAAAAACCGAACGCCCAATTCCCCCGCTCTTCCCAATCCCCATCATTGTCGCACGCTCCATCCCCCAAACCCCATTTGACCACAAGATTCATCTTCAAAATCAATTTCTCAAAAAATTCCAGCCGCGTTTTAACATATCGATTTTGTGACTGGAACAAATTGTATTGGCCCACCCTCCTTCCCCTTCTTCAGGTATTTTAATGGGAATCTGTTGTTTTCAACAATTCAGGTATATGTGGGATATCTGCTTTTAAGGGAATCTTTTATACGGGACAAGCAGACGAAGACACTTGAATCATTGTTTGCCACACCGGCTGACAGTCAAAGCCTCTGGCTGGCACGCGTCATATTCTACGGTATGTCTGCTGTACTGTTCTCTCTGGTAATCATATTTTCAGCAGCTGTGATCACGAATTCCTTCCCGATTGTTGATTTTTGGGGTCTCCTGATCTCACCATTTACGTTCATCTTTCTGGGACTTGCCGGTATCATTCTCTGGCGTATCAAACAACAATACTCCGATATCATTGCCCTTGTTGTCATGTCCATAGTAGCAATGATCCTCATGATAATTCCCGTATATGTCAGTATCGTCCTGGTATTGTGCATCCTGGCAGCATCCTATCGTCTCGCTTCTGACAAGGAATCCATTGTAATGTGTTAATTGTGGTATTCGCCCACTTTCTTCGATGATTACTGGTCTTTTAATTACCGGGACATTACGATCGATGTGTCCGGAAGAACTAGCAGGCGAAGAAAGTGTTCTGGACCTTGTTCGTGGCGATGGCCGGGTTGGTGCTGGCCCGGGTTGTGGACCCGGTGACAGCTCAGCAGGTGTTGGGGATTATTACGGGGATGGGAGTGTAAGATGATCTCCCCCATCAATTATCCCCCGTTAAAGATACCTGGAATATGAGGGTCTGAACCCTATGGGAGAAATAAGCCCTATACGGGCTCCTTTTACCTACGCGGCATACCGATCAATACCGGAAAACCTCGAAATATTCTCCTTTTCTGTTCCTGTGAAGAATACGTCTATATCTCGCTCTGTTTACCAAAATACGGCAGATTTATACCTCATTAAATGCACTTCAAAGGCCCTTAAGTCGAGGCAATTTCTGACTCTTATTTACCCCATCCGGACCCATGAAACACTGCTGTAATGCGAATACGAGGCTCGTTTTAATAGGGGGGAACTAAGAAAAATTGGATGTTACCTGTTGACCATCTCTCGTATCACAATGTGGTGGCACAGGGTATCGATCCTTATCATTTGTTTTGAATTCTGTGCAGCACGCTTAGGTCGTCATTCACGTGACGTTGATGATTTTTCTGGCCAGGATATTTCACCAAGGATGGTGAACTTCCCTCATCCCTCTTTCTTCTCCACAAGTTTCTGATACAATTCCTCACCGACGCACTCCCTTGCGTACTTGCACCACTGGACACACGAGATGATATCGTTGAAAATAACAAATCCGCAGTTGCTGCATGCCACCTTGAGGTCATTTGAGAAGATTTCAACTTCCTCGCCGCATTGCGGGCACTTTTTTATCGAGAGCGTGGGGGTCCGGATATTCGCAGCACCGGGACAATGGTCAAGCATGTAGTGTCTCCTGTTTTTTCTGATTCCTTATCTCACCCGGTCCCATAATTGTATATTCGCGCAGGAGCGCTTTTTTGTATTCCGTCATCTTTTTTGAAGGAATGTAATTGAACTGCTGGACACGTTTGATAATTTCATTGGTTATCGTTTCGTCATTCGTAAGATTCAGGCTGGCAACATCCAGGAGAATCCAGTCCAGCCGGTCGATGCCGGTTTCCTTTCCGTCGATAGGAATTCTCCTGATTTTTATCTGGTCCGGAGGAATACCTCCGCAGATTGTGCAATAGTATCCTTCCTTATCATCCCCGCCCATTCGTTACTCCCGGATCATGGTTAGCGTCATCTTGAATTTTGTGATGGCGCTGAGAGCGTGGGGAGCGTTCGCGGGAAAGATGATGGTCTGTCCCTCTTTCATCTGGAGCGTCTGGCCGGCGACCCACACCTCACATTTACCATCAATAATAGTTACCACAGCGTCATACGGTGATGTGTGCTCCGAGAGCCCCTCATTCTCATCAAATGAAAAGATTGTGATACTCCCTGCTTTTTTGTTGATGATCATCCGGCTCGCAACGGTGCCATCCTGATAGGAGACTGCATCTTTGAGGGCGAGGACCTTTGCATACAGTTCCTCCCGTTTTTTATCGTGCTTATCCGGATTTTCCTGTTTGTATTCAACCATAATAATACTCCTTTATTTTTCTCTATTACTGTCAGATTACGCCGGACCGGGCAAAATACCAAGCTGCTGCATCAGCCCCATCAGGTTCGCCTCGCCCCATATCTCCGCGATCTTGCCTTCCTTTACGCGGAAAATCTCGATGCCGGTCATGGTGATCGCTTTTCCCGTGGGTTGAAGGCCCATAAATTCCCCTTTATGAACACCTCGTGCCGTGAAGCGGGCTGTCACCTTATCCCCCTCTGCCATGATGTCATCAACAGTCACATGCAGACCGTGAAAGGCTGCCCGGCAGGTTATAATGACAGTATTCATCGCCCCGATCCCGGGTCCGGGTGTTGGCAGAGGTGTGTGCAGAGAAAATTCAGGATGAAGAAGTGCATCGGCTGCAGCAAGGGAGCCTTGTGATGGTCCGACTTCGAAAAATTTCTGAACGATGGCGATATTTGCTTTCTCTGATGTTGTCTGTGTCATGCATGTAGCTCGACAGATAACTATTTAATTTTGTTGTCCCTAACAAAGTAACAGATGGATTCAGCAGTTGAAAATCTTGTCCAGCTGGGGCTTAAAGAATATGAGGCCAGGATTTATATCGCTCTCGTTGGACTTGGTGAAGCAAATGTTCGCAGGATTCATGAAGTCAGTGGTGTTCCCCGCCCGCGGGTGTATGACGTTCTCAATACATTAGATGAAAAAGGATTCATTGAGATACGGCAGGGAAGCCCGCTGATGTATAAAGCTGTCCGCCCGGACATCGTAGTATCCTTTTTAAAAAAAGATCTCGATACGGCTGCCCGGGAAAGCGTGAAGACTCTTGATGCGCTGTCAGTAGATGCACGGCAGAATTATTCACCGATATGGTATGTTCACTCAGACTGGACTATCCAGCGGAATCTTGAAAGGTTAGTCGAAGGTGTCACCCGCGAACTCATCATCCTTTGTTTCAATACGGAGACGTTAACAAAATTTCAGGGTCCGATTGCATCAATTGCAAAGGATCAAGAGGTAAAAGTCCTGTTCACAGAAGGTGGCGCGGAAGGGATTGTTCCAGGGGATGGCATCAGGTACTATGAGGCCGGACTGCTCAATGACTTCTTTGGTGTGAATGTGTTCGGAAAAATATTTTCAGTACCTATTCCCCGTGAAGGTGCTCTCTTCAAACTTGAGTGCATTCTCATTGCCGATGACCAGGAATCCATGATTATCTATACCCAGAACGGAAACCGGATGGCGGTTATAATCACGCTTCCCTTCATCACCTGCGTTCAGAACAGGTTATTCTCCCGGCTTATTGAAAATGCACACGAAATAACCCTCCAGGAGAAGAGAAACCACAAAGGCAAGAAGCGTGAACAAAAAAAAGGGTAATGGAACAACGGAGTCGTGAAGAACGATGACAGAAACTACAGAGGAAGCGATACTCCAGCGGGATGGCAGGACTTATGCAGTCACCACAAGAATACCCGCCGGCATCGTGACACCGGAACAACTCGAAACAATTGCCACTATTGGGCGGAAGTACCATGTGCCCATTCTGAAGATTACCTCCGGTCAACGGATCGTGCTGGCCGGTCTTGAGCCAGATGATGTGCAGAAGGTAATCAATGATCTGGGCCAACTCGCAAAACCCGAGACGGAACCGTGTGTCAANTTCGTCCAGGCCTGTCTTGGCACGGATATGTGCAAATATGGCAAACAGGATTCTATCGGGCTGGCCCGTGCTATCGATAATCAGTTCAAAGACCAGAAGTTCCCGGCAAAGATCAAGATAGGGGTCTCGGGATGCCCTCGCTGTTGCAGTGAAAGTCATACCCGGGATATCGGGATTATAGCAACCCCAAAAGGATGGACGGTATTCTTCGGGGGCAACGCCGGCACCAGGCCAAGGTTTGGGGATCTTATTGCACGGGATCTTACCTCCACCGAGGTTGCTGATTGTGCCCGGCGTCTTGCTGAGTATTACCGGAGCCATGCAAATCCCCATGAACGGACAGCCCGGTTTATGGAACGGATTGGTATTGAATCGTTGAAATCGGAATTACTAACCTTGATTCCGTACATTCCTGTTGAAAAGGTGAAATGACCATGAAAATTACTGAAGTTGCCAATGTTGTATCGGGCCCTAATCCCCATCATGTAGACGCCCGGAAGATCTATGATTCGCCCCATGCGGTCGCCGTTGTCATTACCTATCAAGCCCGGTGAATCGTTGAAAAAGCACATGACACCAGTCGATGTGTTCTTTTATGTACTGGAAGGCATCGGAGTTGTCGAGATTGGGGATGAGAAGAAGACGGTCGGGAAAGATATGCTGGTCGAAAGCCCGGCCCGTATCCCGCACAAATGGACCAATGATAGCAACGGGGTCTTCAGGATGCTCGTGGTCAAGGTCCCGAAACCTACCGAAGAAACGAAGTTGCTGTGATCATTACACCCAAATCCATTCTTTCCGGGGGCATAAATTTAAAGTTGGAATAAGCCCAAATAGGGCTCCGTTTCTTTTCAGATTATGTAGGTCCATGCTGGAAAAGCCTTAATGCCCTCTTTTTCAGTTCTTGTAGAAAATATGTCTGATAATCGCGCTGTTTGTCAAAATACAGCAGATTTGCACCTCATTTGTTGACCGCTGAAGCCCCTTACATCGAGTTGATACCCTGCGTTTTATGACATCAAACCTTGGAAACCCTGTCAGAACGCGGATATGAGGGTCATTTTTTGGGAATGTCCAGATAAAAGTAAAGGGTAGAAACCGGTTCATGATCTCAGCGTGATCGGGGAAGGAGAAAAGGGAATCAGTTTTCTCGCTTCTGTAATAAGTTGCCATTTCGTTTCCGTTGCCGGGAAATTGAAATCAATGAGCTTAAGAAAAAAGGGGGATTTTTTCCGGGTCTAGGTCATATTTCCATGAGAACGCACATATTGTTCAACAGATGCCGAAAAATTTTTTGCGGCATTATCCATTGTTACCGGGACGGTGATTGCAGGTGAAATGGTTGATACGATCGCCGCCACATTCCCACCTGAACCCTTGTTCAAGCTAACAATCTGTACCGTAAACGTGAGGTTCTGACCGGCAAGCGGACTGTTCTCATCCCATGTCACTGTTGATGGCGTGACATTGAGGATCCTGATCATGCTCACGGCATTGTCAGTCTTACGGTGGATGGTTACATATTGCCCTACCGTGAAGGTCGTGTTGGCGATTGGACCGGTGCGATTGACGACACGGACACGATCACTCCGGTACGGACCATACGCCTGATCGTAAGGAATGATTACCGTTTTCTTCTGGTTTAACACCATTCCCACGATCGCATTCGAGAAACCTGGGATAATATCGGTAGCGCCGACCGTGAAGACTAAGGGAGTCCCGTTCATATTAGTACTAATAACGGTTCCGTTTTCGTACATCAAGGTGTAATACATTGATACATTATCGCCTTTCATCGCAACAACCGGGCTGGGAAGGATGAACAGTGCGGCAAACGCAATAGCAACAAGTGCGATTGCTCCAACGGCAACCATCAGATATTTCCGGTTCCGGGCACCTGTCCTTTCATCATCCTTTTCCTGTGTGGTCTTTTTTTCCTTATTGTAAGGTTCACTCATTTTTTTATCTCCGGATTGAATTGGACCAATGATCAGGTAATTCTTGAGTAGATAGATGAGGTATACATTAAATCTTTACCGGGTCCTAAAAGGAATTTGACTCGTTTAATCTTTGGTATTAACAGACCTATCGGCATATGTGAATCAAACTCGTCTTTATCTCTTATGGATCAATATCTATCTTAATGGATACAATAACCTCTTGGGCTCTTTCAATACACAATCCCTTAATTAAGGCACTAGGGCTTCTTCTCGACCAGGATTTTCTTTACGCAATAGTTATTATCGGATTGGTCCTTCTGGGTGAATGGAAAAATGATAAACGAATCAAAATATTCCTGACATTCGCGTTTGCATTCCTTTTAGGATTGGCCGTAAAATATCTGATCGCCGAACCACGACCATGTTCAGGTTTTAATTGGTGCCCGTTAGATTACGCTTTTCCCAGTACGCACGCGGTTGTAGCATTTACCCTGATGTTCTGTTTTTTGAACAAGAAGTCTTTCCCGTTTTACTTGGTATTCGCCCTTTTTGTATCTTTCACAAGACTTAATTTAGGGGTACATGTTTTTGGAGACATCATTGGAGCGATCCCCATTGCGTTATTTGCGTACTATGCCATAGAAGTTGTATGGACATGGCTCGAACACCGAAACTGGCTGAAGAATGCAGGCATTGCAAAACAACAATAACAACCGCTCAAACATGGGTGTAACCATGGAAAGCATGATCGAAGTAAAAAATTTAACGAAAAATACGGTGCATTTACTACACTAGACAATCTCTCACTAACCGTAAATTAGGGTGATATATTCGGGTTTCTCGGTCACAATGGCACGAGCAAGAATACTACCACAAACAATACTCACCACCATTCTCGAACCGACACGGGACAGTGCAACAATAGCG
>Ga0031655_10000981_pt1 | contig 17326 bp, 9 predicted proteins | sample FrelakmetHBP12HB_FD_55187 | JGI IMG/M metagenome (GOLD analysis project Ga0031655, IMG submission 55187) | Freshwater lake sediment microbial communities from the University of Notre Dame, USA, for methane emissions studies -HBP12 HB | ecosystem: Environmental > Aquatic > Freshwater > Lake >... | reverse complement strand
GTGGCTGGAAGGAGTTACCTCCCGCTTGCTCGGCGTCCCGCCCCGCCTGCTCAGTCTGTCTCCCTGGGCCCAGAATGGTCTGAAGGCCATCGTCTCCCCCTGCCAAGATGGCCGCACGCTGGTCCTGACGCCCACCCTGCCGGCCCAGTTCGTGAAGGCCATCCAGGTGCGCGGCAGCCGCCGCCTGCAGAAGGCGGAGGTCGGGCTGCTCGGTGACCACCCAAAGCGCGTACCCGTTCACGAGATGAACATCGTCACCTGCGGGCCGTTCTTCGACCTGGAAGCCAAACTTGCCTGGCATGCCGTCACCGGCGGCCCGCTAGACGCCGAACGACTGTACCTGTTCGAGGTCCTGCCGGTACATCCCCGCACTCTGGGGGTAGCCGGAGGCAAGTAACGAGACCGGTATGTGCCAGCCTGTGGATTTCTTCACCCGGCGCGGCGTCTCCGTGCGGAGCGTCCCCGAGCACGTGCTGGAAAAAGCCCGCTCGATCATCTGCCGGCTCGAAAAAGGCATTCCCTACTGGCAGATGCGCGGCAAGCGTTTGCACCGAGACCGGTCTGTGATCTCGATCCCGGTTGGCCAGCACTACCGGCTGCTGGCGGTGGATAAGGACGGGCGAGTCTCGCCGCGGGAACTGCTCTCGCACGCTGGTTATAACAACCGTTCACGTCATTTTTGAAAGGAGGAACAATGTCCAAGAAAAAGTCTATGAAGCCCATTGCTTTCTTTAGCAAGTTTGAGAAGGGTCAGGGGTCTGCGGAGTTCGGCACCATCCTGGCCGGCCTGATCGTCGCCGTGCTGATCGTGATCGCCATCTTCCGCGATTCCCTGATCTCTCTCTTCCAGCGCATCGCCAGCCTGATGGGTGGTGGGTAGCGCATCGAAGCCGGCGGTCTTCGAGGCCGCCGGCTCACTCCTGCAAGGAGGTTGCAGCATGTTCAAGAAAAAAGAACGCGGGCAGCCGGGCGGCTCCGTGCCGCCCGTGCGCCATCCCGCTTGCATGAAGCAAGCGGGGCAGAGCGCCGTGGAATTCGCCCTGGTCGTGACCATGGCCATCATTATGTTCTTGGGGATGATGCAGTTCGGTATGTACCTGTATGGGCTGTCCATCGTGGAGAACGCCGCCCGCCACGCGGCGCGCATGGGATCCGTCTCCCAGTCCTGCCCATCTTGCGAGGCGGTTTCGGCTGCCAATGCTGCTCTCGCCGGGCAGCCGGTCATCCGGAACGAGGCTGTCAGTGTGCTTGCCCCAGGCGGTGTGGTGGGTTCGACCGTGCGCATCCGCATCACTGCGCATATTCCTTTGGTTGTGCCAGGTGGGGAAGCTTTCGGCCTGGGGCCACTAACTACCGTATCGGCGGAGGCAACATTCCGTCAGGAAGGCTGGAAGCCATGAAACGACAACGAGGGCAGACGACAGTCTTCTTCGCCCTTATCCTGACCGGCTTGCTGTTGTTGACAGCCGTAGGGATCGAGATCGGGCGGATTGTGTATGCGCGCGGAGAGGTGGGGAAAGCAGCAGATGCAGCGGCGCTAGCGGCGGTATCAAGAATCAATGTGGCTTTGTACCGGGAGACGGGTGAAATCGAATTCCTGCCGGATGTATACGCCACTGCACAGAGCTACGCTTCGATGAATTCGGCGTTTCTCAGGAGCCGGCATATTGGCGTGGCGGTAACGGGGATCAGCGTGGATGCTGCGACACAGGTGGTGTCGGTATCTGTGTCCGCAGATTTATCTTCTTTGATCCCTGGTATATTGCCGTTCGAAGGGGTCTATCAGGTTACGGGGACGGCGGAGGCGAGGATTGACGGGAGGTGATGTCTTTTGAGAGGGGAAGGGCTGAAACCCGGGGCTAAAAATCCATTAACCCATTTTGTCAATTATTGATTTCAGACCAAAGGAAGGTATCGGACCTGAAAACAAATCTTGAAAATAAATGGTTAACTACTAAATATGTAAACCGATTTGTTTATATTGTTTTGCCAATACCATATGATATGGGGTTTTATATTTGCACGGGCGAATTATATTCAATCGGTTGATATCGGGTCACTGGTCAAGAAAGCACTCGAAAGAGGCTTTCTGTCACTATAGCATCCTTGGATATTTATCATCAAGTGCCATCTATTGAGTTCTTGGCGAAATCCAAATCATCAGCATCTCTAGAAAGATATTGTGTATAGGCCTTAAGTAGTCGATCGGCTCCGGGTCGTCGATACCGACCTGCGCGTTGCAGCCTAAAATCGTATACTCCTTTCGAATAAACTTTGGGAGCTATTGCCGTCTGCCAAATCAAATCCTTAGTTTCTTGTTTTTTTATGCGACATACGTGCTTTTGGAGTTTGTCCATTTGTGCAGAGTCTACTTTGTATTGATTGATAAGGCTTTCAAGATGGCTCTTCCAGCCAGCTGTGCATATGGTAGGAATTATAGGAATATTCTTAATATCTAAGCGGCACTTTCCATCAGGATCCAGCACCGATAAATCCAACACACTAACATCAATTAGCTCAGCTTCTGAGAATACGATCTCAGCAATATCGTTAGACTCTGGATAGTAATAATCTATCGATGCGTGAGTTTTCCAATGATTTACTTTCTTTTTGGGGAAATCATCGAGAGTCATTCTGTGAAGAGGCACTAATGGAACTACCAAATGCTCATTGGCTCGTTTTCCTGCTAGTTCTCCGAAACTTCGAACCATTAAGTCACAGGGCTGCCCAAGTAAAACGTAAGTCGTATTTTCCGTAGGTATTTCAAATATGTCACCTACATCTAGAGGGGTATGTTTCACAAGCGAAGCTGCTTCAAATAGTTCTTTATTTCGTAACGGTCTTATTTGGGGATAGGTGCGGTTAATTCTAGGGTCAATTACAACAGAACTGATTGGCCGTGATGCACTTACTAGGGCACTTAACGTGGTTGAAGTTTGCGGATCCAAAATCGCCCCTCGTATTTCATCACGATGAAATATCTGAAAAAGGCGTACTAAGGTTTCCATCTCCCATACGCCTTCTTCCAATGACATTTGGAAGACCATGTGATCAAAGTCATAGACATCAACATTCATCACACATACTGCTGCTTTATCAGTACTGCGATTAATAATCTGAACTGCCTCTTGTTTCCACTTTTCGCAATAAAGGTTCAGCATAGCCTTTTTTATCCCGTCAGCAAAGAGGAGGGGCGATTTGTCATCAGCTAGTCGTATCTTTGCTAAAGGTAAGAACTGGTATAAAGCGATTTCATTTTCCTTGGCCAAGCTGCGCCAGGCTTCTATTTCGTTTTCAATGGATGAAATAGTATGGGTAAGAAGGCAGCAGATAACCACTTCTTGCAGGCCTAGAGAAATTATCTCCTTAATTAATCCCATACCACTTTTGGGTCCTGCGCCCTGAAATCCTTTTGCTTCGCTCAGATCTTGATCAAACATGCAAAGAATTTTTGATTGAGGTGATGCCGCGCTTAGTATCTGTTCTTTTTGCTCGATCCACTCAGACGGAGATAACGCTCTTGGAGTGATCCTTCGGGGAAAATAATCAGAGATTTTATTGGCCACCTGGAAATCTTGGGAAAACCGAGTGCCAAGTATTGTAGAAATTCTTGCAGCAGTCTCCTTTTGTTGGTCTGAAGACAATCCTCCCCAAGAGTCCCTTACTTGGCGAGTCCAAATATCAGGAGTTGCATAGAGAGAAATTCCTGGAAGTACGGCTCCAAGCTCAGCATAATTATTTTCTTTTATATTGTGTAGCCAACCAATGATTACCTCAACATCAAAACGAGCCTCGAAATAATCATCAACATAGATGATTTGGGTAATGCTTTGATGGCCAACTAATAACTGAATAGCCTGTTTGGTTAATTGAATATCATTAACGTCTATCATATAATACCCCTGTCAAATCAATCTGGAATATATATCGGCGATTAAAATGATTACGATCTTGTAGCAGCGAGATGCTACAACCGCTCGAATCCAATAATTCTCGAGCGATAAATAATCCTAAACCTCTCCCTATATTTTTAGGCTTGGTTGTGACAAAAGGTTGAAACAGGGAATTTTCAATAGACATATCTATGCCAAATCCATTGTCAAAAATTGATAAGAAAGGATGCTCTGATCGAATAGTAATCAGGGGGGTGTCTATCTCCTTCCGCCGGACAGCTTCTTTCAGCCAATATTCCGAATTCAATATCAAATTATCGATGATCTGTGTGAATTTCCCTTTATTCATCCTGATTACAAAGTTGTCAAAAGGCTTCTCAAGGGAAATCTTTAAACCGGACCCTTTGAAGCGCCCCCTATAGAATTCAAGTACATCATCGAAAAAGTCTTGAAGGTTTATTTCATCCTTAGTTTCTCTTACATATCGTAGCGAAGGTGCTAGATGGCTTAGTTGTTTACGGAGAGCAGATATCGCACTATGTACGTACTCGGTGTATGTCACAATGTCATTGTTTGTGTATTTCTTGGCCTTAATGATTTCGGTTAGTGATTTGGTTTTGTCTGCCAGTTTATCTGCTACCGTGTGGATTTCATGGGACAAAGCTTCTGCTGTCAAACCTAACCCTGCTAATTCGGAGAATTGCGTGAGTTGGTCTTTAAGTATTCCCATCTCTGCTTCAAGTGCGAAAGCCTTTGTTTCAAGGTTTTTAAGTCTACTAAGCAAGTTGCGCAATTCATGAACTATGCTTCTAGCTTCTGTAAGCTTTTCGCCCGCATCTGATAGGATAGGCGATAATTTACGCTCCTCTTGAGAAGCCAGGAGAGGGGTTTGTTGGACTCGACTTACAATTTCTCGAACAGAATCTGTGACTTTATCTAAGCCCTTGTCAAGTTTAATTACTTGATCTTCAATAGTTTGGGCTGATGACGATGTTTGGCGAATTTCTTCGAAAACATTATCTGAAAACGCAATCCCAGATTGTTGCTTACCGGATTGTTGGTTACCGTACTGTTTCTTATACTCATTGTAGCTACGCCTTAGATTATTGAAAAACACATCCAAAACATCAACAAACTTACCCATGATAAGGAGAAAATTGCGTGAATATGGGCTATCAACAAATCCTTCACGATCAGTTTTCTCCTGAAGTTGGCTATTTTCTCTGGCAGTTAAAGCCACATATCCAATTACGTTTCTTGGGCGTAAGCCATAAAAAGAACGACCCGAAGTTTGTCCGCCACCCAGATTCAACCAATCATAACCTTCGAAACCATAAGGACGAATTCCAAAGCCGTCCCGATAAATTCTCACACCTACATGCTGGCTCACGAAATCCTTATAATCGGCCATTTTGCTGTAGACATCTTCTAGAGGTTCTAGATTAACTCCTCGGAAAAAGAACTCGTCGATTTCGCCATGGAATTTTCCGGGATTGGCAAAGACATTGTTCTTGTCCAGTATCCATCCCCCAAAAGAATTAAATCCTAAGGTATATTCATAAGATATAAACCAGCCATCAGTACCAACATATTTGACACCTGGTATTGAAAATCTATTGTTATGGTCTGTCAAAAAGTTGAAAAAGGCTTGGCCATGATCTTTTCCCAAAAGACGGTTGTAGATATCTTCCTTTTCTTCTCCCAATCCTTTGAGCCTAGGCAGCTTAATTTTTCCTGTAAGTTTTAACTTGCGCTCCCCATCTACATCAAAAGAAAACTCAAATCGGGAAAGTGATACATCTCTGAGTGCAGAGGAAATTGTCTGGAGGTCAAACCGGACTCCATTTATTGTTAAGTAAACATTGAATGGACGTACCTCTTCAAACGGGAAAATCAGTTGGGAAAGTTGACCTAATAGCTTTTGTTGAGATATATCTCCCAACCATACGCCAGGTTCTCTCAGATTTGTGATAACCAATCGGGTTCCATGTTGTGGCTTGTTTAATAATTCCGAGTTGAAGTGAACAGGAACAGCAGTTAGGCTCTTTTCTTCCGAAAAATCACTCCAATCAAATGCCACATGATAACAACGGTTCCGCTCTTCCTTGTTAGCAAGTTTAGGATCCTTTGTTGTGAACATTTCTAGACGGTTTCCCAACCTTTGAGTGCTTAACCTACCCAATCCTTTTTCCCCCAAAGGAGTACGTTTCTTTATGGGTGTTAGAATCCCGTCTCTTCTCATATTCCGTTTTGTTGAAAACGAAATCGTGAGCCATCCTTTTTCGATTTCAGTTGATTCCATCCCTATACCATCATCCTCAATTGAAATATAACCTGGTTGGGAAGGATTTCCATTCGATTCAGAAAAGAATAGATTTTCGGACGGCTGGCTACCTGTGTCCACCACTATATTGGTATAGCTAGCATCAGCATCATAGGCATTCTTGACCAATTCAATTAGAGCAGTGACTTCGTCGGACACCAATTCTTCGCCGAGTTGTCTGACCACTGCTGCACTAATATCAAAATGTGGTTTATTGCTCATTGGATACCATCCTGTTGGGGCAATTTCTTAAAAACCAATATTTTTTCGGTGCGCATTGTTTGAGCTATTTTATTCTTATTGGGCATTCTCTTGAAGTGGATCGTCCTCTTCACATCTGTCACGAATTTTACATTTCTACTGGATAGTATCTCACCTAAAATTACATCGTTTGGAATTTCAATCCCGCCTACTCGGCGGTTTCCCAAAGTCCAAACCATATAAGTATTACCAGCTAATGTAGGAATGATCTTGTCAATAGAATCGATAAAATCATTATAAAAAGACGCAACCCGGGAAGTTCGATCAGGAGGCTTATCCGATAAAGAAGAAAAAACCTTTATTAGAGAATCTGACTCGTCTGATAATTTTGTCTGCATCTCTTTAAGTTGTTTAGGGGACTTTCCACCTAAGCTTCGACGATCAATTTCCTGAGTAGTCCGAAGAAATGATGCTTCAACACCCGGTCCAATGTCTGATAGGTCTATCCATTGAAGAGGAAGATATGCGTGTTGTCCATAAGTTATTGTACTAGTGTTGTCACCATAAGGAGGAGATGTGACTAATAAATCAAAGGACTTTTTAGCCTCTGGTGACGGCATTGATTTTGTTGAATCACCTAAACGTATTTCAACATGCCCTTTATATTTATCTTCTTCAATATAACCAGATTCTAAAAGCACTTTCTTATAAAGAATAATATCTTCTACACATTGGTTAACGAGTCCTTTATAAGTGCCTAACGGGGAAACGACTCGAATTTTTATTTCATCTATCGGTCGCGCATGTAGCTTATATGTCGTCGTTCGGTCATTGCTCGTTAGTCGAATCGTCTCAGCTAAAATGACCCATAGAATCCGTCGAATACGTTGATCGCTTTGGTTTTTTATTGCGCGGCGAAGTTTTGACAATTCCACAGTTGCTGATGAAGAAAACCATTTTGTGATATTTGTAAAATCAACATCAATCTTTGTAGAACCATCGCCTTCGGCTTGAGCAACAACATCCTTACACGTTTGTCTTAAATCTTGATCAGCCCATCCAAGGTCTGTTTTTGCTTTGGATATTAGTACCGCCAAAGGATTGATATCCTGGCCATAGCAGTCCAAACCACAGCTCATTGAAGCCGCAATTGTTGTTCCAGCTCCAACAAATGGATCCAGCATGGTATTAATGTCAGGTCGGGCTTGATGAATGAGCCCAATCAATTTCCTTTGAACTGATGGAACCATCATAGCAGGATATTGGAAAAGAGAATGGGCATAGTCCTTGGAATGCTTTTTGGGAGATGACCATAAATTACCGTCAACCTCCGACCATTCTGCTATCTCGGATCGAAGATATTGATCAATGTCTGGAGTAGAGATGATAGTCTTATTTTGGGGTCGCATTGTATTTGCAAATCAGTGTTAATAAAGATTTTATAACCTTATATGGAATATCTACAGTTGTCAAGTTCATCCGATTATTTTATTGGATCTCCTCCAGGATTATCGCTAGCCTCTGAAATGTTTTCTGGAATACTCCAGTACTTCACTTGTTGAAAGTTGTACTGAAGAGGGACCATTTCGAACAAAAAACTCATCTTGGCCATTGCTCTTCAAGAAAACCGGGGTTGAACTTGGTTTGATATCAACCCGCAGAATTTTATTATCACCAATTAACTTCACCCCATATTTAATCTGATCTATAAAATGCTTACCGATCTTATCGTTGATGAGGTTGCCTATATGAAGAAGATACTTGTCATCATTCGGGAACTGATCCAATTCAATACCAAGGATGCTTCCATCATCCTTCACGCCAACTAATAACGTACCGCCTTCAGTGTTTAGAAATGCAACCATGGTTTTTAAGACATCATGCTCGAGATCCTTATCAATAAAATTCGCATGGATGTTCCAACGAAGCGTAGACTTGAATTCGACGCTGGCGTTTTCTCCCATCTGGATTAGCTTATCAACTTCAACAACATTCTCTTGAGGTTTTGAAGTATCACCTTTTGTTTCTGTTTTTTTCTCCGGTTGAGCCGTCGATTCTGTTACCAAGGATTTCTTCATGGATCGCCGCGAAGGCTCTTGCGTTGCAATAGCATTCTTGGATTCGGGGCAGAAAACCACGACTTCTTTACCATCGGCTGAAAAGTAGGACAGATTAATGCCCGCAAATTCATCGTCAGGTTTGCGCTTGTTCATTTGCTCTTTCACGCGCCGGCGAGCCTCAACCGCGTAAGCCACATACTCCTCAAATTCTGCATCGCTCGGTGGATCGTCGGGATGAAGAATTTTGAGAAAGGCGCAGACGGATTTCTTGATTCCCTTCTCATCGCGCCCTTCAACGTTCTTCCCAAGATGAATACGTTTATTCACTTCTTCGTACCGGTTGGAATGTGCGAATTGGTGATGGAAGGCCTCGGCCAAATAATCGGTAATAAACCCGTACTTGTCGGTCAGGTATTCGCTGCCTGTCTTGGGCATTTCCCAGCCAGGCAGGTAACAAGCAAAGCGATCCATGATGGCCAGGTCAAATTCTTTCGGCAGGGTAATGAACAAGTCATGTTCGGTCGAGTTGACCAATTGATCAATAGAATAGTCGATATTCCCATTAAAAGCAAAGCTGGCATCTGCAATGACTTCCGCACCCCTGGAGAAACGGCCGTTTGCCATGAAATCCTTCATGATTTGAACAGTATCCGCATCCCTGATGTTGATCCCGGCAACTTCATCAAATGCAACTGTATCCCAAAAACCGACCAAACCAACTCGCTTACGTACATTGTTATAAAACAGTACCGCCTTTGTAGCCTGGCCGCCGCTTAATAGAGTGGAATAGGGAGTGAACTCACTAAAGAAGTAAGATTTCCCTGTGCCGCGCGGCCCTAATTCAATAAAATTGAAATTCGGTTCAACTAATGACGCCAGACGGGCAATAAAGTGGAATTTTAGACGGGGAGAAAGTTTGCTTGGTTCGAGCCCAACAGATCGCAGGATTGCATCCAGCCATTCGTCTCGGGTGAAAGCTTTCCGTCCCTGCATATACCCATCAAAATCGAAGCGGCTTAACTGGATCGGGCGCAAATCCTCCACATAGAAAGTGTAATCATCATCTTCAATCTCGTTATAGCCGACCGTGACCTCTGCCCAGATGCCCCCCTCCAGCAACCGGTCGTTGTCACGGTAAAACTTTTCGGCGATGGCCACGCGCTTAGAGTTGAAATTCTCCAGAGCTGCCCAATGGCGTTTCTCGTTTTCGACGTAGTTAACATGTACTTTATCGATAAAGCGATGCTTTCCCCGGGTCGCCACTTTAGATTGGGCTGCATTTGATTCATCCGGGCGGACATAATTGTCCTGGAGTGTAGCCAGCACGGCATCCAGCCCAGCCCGGATTTCAGCCGGCTCTTCACTTGCACAGAAACGCGCTAGGAGAAATTCCAGCACAAAAGTGGGAACGTTGGTCCCCTTTTTGATGCGGTGCAACAGGTCTTTGCGCAGCACTTTGCCAGGGAAAACATCGATAAGTTTTTGATCTAAGGCGTCCATAACTACACCGTATAATCCGTTTCCAAATCCAAGGATTTGCCCAACTCAAGGGACGTGATTGGGTCGAGCACTTTGACAGAGAACTTGCCTTCGAATTCCATATCCATCTTCAAAGTGACCTGAACCGTTTCGCCCGGTTTCAAGCTGATAATACCCGTAGCCGGGTTGACCGGTTCGCCTAATTTGGCCTCACCCACCACTCTCCCTTTTTGGTCTTGGGCTTCCAGTAAGATATCTATGATTTCTTGCGTCTCAAACAAACCGCTCTGCCCAGAAGTTGAGATCTCAACAACTGGCAGACGAGTGGTGATCTTGCGGCCGCCGCGCTTATAAGTGAGGTTTACATCCAAATTCTGTTTGGTCTTCTTCTCCGGAGCATGGATGCGCATGGTGATGATCGGTACCAATGCTTCCTGTAGCGATGCACCGCCATGGAAATAAGTTAACCCAGCCCTGTACGGTACCATTGCACGCGGCATGGCAATTTGGTTGAAGTCACCTTGAATGGTCAAAGCGTCTCTTCCCATGACTAGGTTGGATGGATCGCCTGTACCGTCGCCCAGCAGCATGCGCTCGTGAACATTGATCCACTCCCCAACTGGTTTAGCGCATATGTCGCCTGCCTCAATGCACGTGTTCAGGAAAAATCCATGGTCGGTAACGATAATCGCATCTTGAAAACCCAACCCAGCTAATTTATGGATGGCGCTGCGGATACGTTGGAAGGTGCGACTAATTAAGCTAGGAGCAACCTCGGGATTAGATTCAAAGTCATTATCCATTTCGTTGGTGCGCAGAACCAGCAACTCAACCGCATGATCGATTTTAGCTTTATCCTGAACAAATTTCGCCAGATCAATTTCTGAAAAGCGCTGCCCATAACGTTTGCGCAATACTTCCATGCGCTGGTTGACGGTCGACAGCGGTTGATGATCCAGTTCAACCAGCAGCTTATCATCTTTTCGAACCAACCGCATGTTGTGTCCGGCACCGGGCAACAGGCTGGCCATGCCAACCGGCGTGATGGTCGGCAGTTGAGCGCAGGCCGGCTGTAATTCCACCTGGCCTTCTTCGCTCAGCTGCTTGGAGAGCACCACGCCCAATTCATAACGCAGGGCATCGATCAAGAACAGCGCCACCCGCCTACCACTTTCCTGTAATTTGGGAGCCACAAATTTATCGAACGAATCGGCATTGGAGAGCTTGCCCGCCACCGGCCAGCCCGTTTTCTCCAGATCCCGGATAAATGCGCTCTGCACTTTGTCAGCCAATTTGCGGTAGCCAGCTCGTGCATGTTGGGCAACTTCCTCAGTATCGCTTTCGATACCCACCACATCCCCTACTGCCTGTTCAAATTCTCGTTGGTATCGATCTACTTCCCGCAGGCTACTGGCGTAAAAATCCACCAGGGATTCGAGATTGCGGCTGTGGTCAGACAATTGGCGCTCTGCATCATCGCATTCCTGCACCAGCTCAGACGCAGCTTGGAGCAGTGCCCATTGCACTTGGTTCTCACCGCGTCCAGCCCATACAGATTCTTTGTGCCGTTGTCGCACCTGGCGCAGCTTATCTACGTTATCCCGTTTAAGAGCATTTACCGCCTGGGCAAAGAACGAACGCTCTTCAAATGGGAATGTATCCCGCACTCCCAGATCCTCAATGGATTGACAGGCTGCCGCCAAATTAAGTTCTTCCTGGATGCCCTCTGCCCGCTCTATATACACTGCCTGAGTTCGGCGGTCACTTCGCAGGCGGTCACACAACCCCTCCACCAAATAACGCGCTTCCTGAGGTGCACAGGGCACATTTCCCAGGGATCCCGGCAAATCAACCGGTAAGTCAAATACAAATTCACTGAAAAGAAGAAAGCGCCAGAGTTCGTCCGCAATGGCCGGCCAGCTTTTGACCTTGGTCTTTAAGCTAAGCCCCAGCGTGGCTTGCACGAGGGCGATGGCTTCCCCGATCCATGTCAATTGATTTTTTAATTCAGTTTTTTGCAGGTCAGAGGGTGCCAGCAGCGCAAACAAGATATCGCTTGCTGACTCAGCCTTCAGCAGCGCGAGGAGAGTTGGCCAGCCTGCGCCTCCTCCGACAGAATCGATCACTGCAAAACTGGGATTGGGGTTCTCATTGAAAATGCGCCGGATCTCAGTTGCGTAATCGGCACGCGCTTTGAGACACAGGCTAAAGTATTCGTCTCCATCGCCTTCCGGAAAAGAAGCCCCGCAGACGCTGTAAATTGCAAATGGATCATCCTGCTTTTCTTCATCGCTGCGCGGCGCTTTCGCCGGGACGTAAACCAGGATGCCTTCGATCGATGAATTGGGCTGGCCAAATTTCTGCAAAGCCTCCAACCCGGCGGCGCGGCTGGTGATGCTGCTTTCAGATGCGTCGATCACCCGGCATTTCCCGCTGGCGAGTTCACGGCAAAGGTCGCGGTACCGTCTCTCGGGATCATAGACTACCAGGACGCCATGTTGTTTCAGGCGGGAAAACAGGACATCTTGTTGAATGAAATCTTTAATCTTCATTGAACATCTCTTTCATCTCAGAATCTTTCTTGCGTCCCGCTTTTTTCTTCAACGGGGTCTTTGGTTCCATATATAGGTGTTCAAGGTCATGCGCGATGGCCAGCGATTTATCTGTTTTACATTTCTCGCGCACAGGTTCCGGCCGGATGCTGTAAGCCAGGTGCGCCCAGTCGTACTCCCCGGCTTCCAGGCTTTCCCAGGTCTCCTTTAGCTTTTTCTGCCAGGTTTTGTATTGGAATAACCTCCAAAGCGGGGAGGCGGTAATTTGTACGCCGTCGTTCAGGTTTGGCTTCCAGAACCTCGCTACGCGCAGCAACTCGTCGCGAAAGTCTTTCAGTTCCCTTTCGAAATCAGTCAATCGCTCCAGTTCTTTTTCATCCGCCGCGCTGCGTCCTTTCTTCAAGCGCAATCGGTTGGCTTCATCCGAAACTTGTTTGAGCTTGGGGTCAACGAAATCATTAACGCAGGTGAACAGGGTTTGGTCGCTCAGACGATGATAATATAGCCAAAGAGTATAAGAATTGGATGGTGTGGATAAAGGCCAGTAGATGGGTGCCTGACGGCGGCTCTTGGAATAGTGCTTGAGATGATCGGCGAAGAATAGGGACGGCTTTTGAAAATATTCTCGCAGTGAGTGCAGACCCAAAATCTGGCAGATTTCGGCTTCGGTGGCTTCGGCATGTTCACCCCATATTGCCTTCAGCGCCTCACGCACCCGTTCTTCGATATTTTCTTCGTGGCCTTCCTCATCCACCATGATACCAGTCCATGAGATGCACAACGGATAATCGATGGGCACGTCTTCTCGCGCAGCTGGCATACTTTGTGCATTTTGTAGCATACCTGGTGGGCAGGTGGGAGGTGAGTCAAAAGCATCAGGTAATTCCGGAGCGTTTGGTAAGCTCTGGACCATGCGGGCATCCCAACGGCCGAAAGCGCAGCCGACGAGGTAGGAAACTAAGCGCAATAAGGCATCCATTTCTTTCTCAGTATCCCTTAGGTTACGCCATGCAGGAAATGCGTAATCATCTGGATGCCGTTGGAAATCTTCTTCGATTTCAACTCTATCGCTGTGTTCAAGATTGGTGGAATCTATAATACTATCTGAAAGCTCCTTACGTCTGTTATTCAACTCGCCGCAATCCGTTGCATGCTTTAAAATTATTTTCTTTAGGGAACTTTCTAGATGGCCAAGTAAGGCATACTCACAAAGCCATGGATAGAGAAAAAAAGCACTTTCTTCTGCACCGAAAGCCCACTTGCGTTTGAGTTCAAAGCTATCTTTGGCAATGGTTTCTACTAACCGACGAGTGTCAAAATCGACATCAACAACTGGTATAGGACGGATATATATCCAAGTTTTTTGTAATCCGCTCGTTAGGGAAAGGAAATAGGAAACGAGGCTGGAATTAAGATAGCCTAATGAATACCAGACATCACTTATCGCGTGGGGAATAAATCCTTGCCCTTCGTTCGTAAAAATATATCCAGCAGGCATTAACTGAGCATTAAAACGCTCATTTCGTTTGCCTGAGGTAATTCCAACCCGGCCATACTTATCTTCGTCTTGAATAGCCCAGCCATAATTTCCATTTAGATATGGATACTTTTGTAATATATATTGCTTTACTTTCTTCCCGTTCTCCTCCCAATCGATGAAAACTGAATTTTCTCTAAAAAATGGAGAATATTCACCTCCATGTGCTAAACGTCGCCAACGGTCACCCGTCGATGAATCTATTTGGATTTCCCATGCCAAGCGAAAGAAGAACACGTGAGCTGCTGCGCCTCTACCGCAGTAGGCCAATGTGGGCTCAAAGGTCTTCGACTTCGAAAATAGTTCTACCAATCGTTGTGACGCCCAATATGCAAGCGGTGCTCCAGGCAAATCCTGAAGTTGACTGCGTCTGACAAAATAAACATCATCTTCACTCATTGGATGCTTGCATCCTTTGAGCAAAGCGTCTCCCTTAGAATCTGGTTGATAAGTAAGGAGGCGAAAGAAAGGTCCGATTGATGTATTTCTCTGGATTAAATTGATTGTTCTTCGTTCTAGGACAAACGCTGCTGTCTCGACTTGGGCACCATCAAGAACCTCCCACCCCAAATCTGCAAAACTCGTAATAATTGCGTTACCCCCAAGAAGAAACTCTCGACGATACTTCTCAAAGTCCCGATACATCACGAATGTACGAGCAGAAATCAAGCCTATGAAGCCGACTCTACAGTAATCGAAACACCGTTCAACAAATGAGCAATAAAGATTATTCTTTGTTCTTGCGTAAAAACTCTCTAAATATGGGCCAACCTTACCGGTTGATTCTCCGAATGGCGGATTCATCAATACCGTATCATACTGTTTTTGACACAAATTGATAAATGCAAAACCCTGTACTGCATCTTCAGCGAACAAGCGTCTTCGGTAACTTCCGCCATTCTCGGATTGTTGAGTATATTCAAGTAACGCTGCCAATACTAATACTTCCGCCCAATTCCAAAAACTACCTTCTTCTCTAGAAGTGGATGTTATAGGCTGATTTTGTGTAGAATAGTCGACTCCGAATTCCAAAACGCGGAAAAGTGGGGCTTTCTCTTCAGACTCATTCCGAGCTTGTTCGATCGCCTCGCGCAAGGTCTCTTCAATTTTTAGCAAGCTGCCGGCCTCCCCAGCCAGTTCCATCTCCTGCCAGACAATCCGAACCAAGTGCGCCAGCGCATCCGCCATCGGCTTGGTAACACGCACTTTTTCCCCAGCTGGAACATGCAGAACCCGGCGCATTAGCACTTCCAGGTGGTCTTCCTTCAAGGTCTGCAAGAATTCTTCCAACAACATCTGGTCACCCGGCATCGACTCAGCACACACAATGTTCGATCGTCGTATCTGCGGGCGTTCTTGCGGTTTCACGCCCTGCGCCTGCCAGTTACTCTGTGCTCGCAGCCACAATGACAGCCCGGCAATCTGCACCGCCCGCGGGTCTATATCCACACCGTGAATATTACGCTCAATGATCAGCCGGGGTACATCCCGCAGGAAGTCTTCTCGATTTGGGTAGGTTTCGTGTAATGAGTCCAGGTCAGCCAATCGCCACAGGGCATCTTTCCCCAGCCTTTCTTCCAGGTTCCAGGCTTCGGCATAGATCTGTTCGAACAGGTCAAATGCATACAACCCGAAATGCATCGAACCGCAAGCCGGATCGAGCATTTTGAGTTCGCGTGGGTCTTTCAATGGGCGATGCGGAATGGACACCGTCTGCTTAAGCAGTTCTTCCTGCGACAGATCTTCATCTGCACTTTCTTGAGCCGACGCTTCTTCCCCTTCCTTCAAGAAGATCTCGGTCGGGCGTCGCACCAGGTAACGGGAGGTCTCTTTCAAGGACGTTTCACCTTTGGTCATCTCGTACCAGATGCGCCCCAGGGTGTTATCTGTCAGGAATTCCACTACATAGCGCGGGGTAAAGAACTGGTTGCGCACCGCCAGCTCGCGGCTGTTGCGCGGCGCCGAGGATGCAGCCCGCATTTCCTGGCGCTCTTCCTTGGTATTGAAATACTGGTACATCCAGCCAATGGTCTCGTCTTCGACCCATAGCTTGTCAATTTCAGGGTCGTTGATCAGTTCCAGCAGCTTGTTCAGCGCCGTTTGGCGCGGAAACAGCCGTCCCTGCGGGCTGAACCGGTCAAAGAGAACTGCCAGATCGACAGTAAATTCATCGAACAGGCTGAACAGATACGATCGGTAGGCATCCCCTTTTTCACCCAGCCCGGTCCCGGCTAAACGATCGTAAAGTTGAAAACCTTTGGACTGGTATCCTTTTGCGATCGACTCGATCAAGATCCCCCGGCTCTCCGCCATCCGCAGCGCGCACAGGCGGTTCAGGATCGTAAAGGCTTGCTCGCGCACAATACGCTGGAGAACATCCTTCTGGTTTTTGGCGTCCGCCGCCTTTCCAGCCAGGTAGTAATCCAGTGTCTCCCGTAAAATACGGGCGCTTTCACGCCTGGTATCATCCAGGGCGGTCAGTTTCTCCAACCCGGTGACCGCCCCACTTTCAGGATCCAACCCGTAGTCATTCTGAAGTTGGCGCGTGAATTCCTCTGTCAGCAATATCCGTGCATCGCTAACAAATCGCGCCAACCTGTTGCGGGTAGTTTGATCAAAGGTCATTATTCATCATTCGATCGCTCAGAGAACAATTCAGTTTCTAATTGTTTCTTCTGTTTAATTTTCTTCAATGGGATTTTCGGTTCCACATACAAGCTCTCCAGATCATGTGCGATAGCCAGCGATTTATCCGTCTTGCACTTCTCGCGGACGCGGTCGGGCCAGATGCTGTACGCCAGGTGTGCCCAGTCGTACTCTCCCGCTTCCAGGCTTTCCCAGGTCTCCTTGAGCTTCTTCTGCCACGGTTTGTGTTGGAACAACTTCCACAGCGGAGCCGCAGTGATTTGCACGCCATCGTTCAAATTGGGTTTCCAGAACTTCGCCACGCGCAGCAATTCATCTCGGAAGTCTTTCAGTTCCCTTTCGAAGTCGGTCAAGCGCTCCAGCTCTTTTTCGTCCACCGCGCTGCGTCCTTTCTTCTGGCGCAGGCGGGTGGCATCTTCGGAAACCTGTTTGAGCTTGGGATCAACGAAGTCGTTGACACAGGTGAACAGGGTTTGGTCGCTCAGGCGGTGATAATACAGCCAAAGGGTGTAGGAGTTCGATGGCGTGGAAAGTGGCCAATAGATCGGTGCCTGGCGTCGGCTCTTGGAATAGCGCTTGAGATGATCCGCAAAGAACAAGGTTGGCTTCTGAAAATATTCGCGCAGCGTGTGTAC
>Ga0031655_10000977_pt1 | contig 17358 bp, 10 predicted proteins | sample FrelakmetHBP12HB_FD_55187 | JGI IMG/M metagenome (GOLD analysis project Ga0031655, IMG submission 55187) | Freshwater lake sediment microbial communities from the University of Notre Dame, USA, for methane emissions studies -HBP12 HB | ecosystem: Environmental > Aquatic > Freshwater > Lake >... | reverse complement strand
TTTCTATGCCTGCTATCCTCAATGTGTTTTTCTGAACTTACGTCCCTCTACCCATCGGCGGCGGGGATCAAGCTCTACATTCAGAACGCGTTTAACGAAAAACTTTCCATCATCATCGGCATGTTTTACGTCATCCTGGGGATTTCTATGGTGGGGGCCGAAAGCTACCTGCTCGCGAGTGTCCTCTCCGGCACCTTTCAGATATTCAATCCCTTCTATGACAAATTACTTTGGATACTTTTTTTTATTGTCTTCGTAGGATTGATAAATTTAAGAGGGGTTTACATAACTGGCGTTATTCAGGACATCATGACCTACAGCATGGTTGCTTTCATGATCGGCGTTTCCATTTATACATTTGACACGCATGATATAAACATAAGCCTCGCCATGCATAGCGCCAAATTCACGCTGGAAAACATTATTCAGGCGGCCGGAGTAGGAGTTTTTCTTTTTGTCGGGTACGAGTGGGTAACCCCGCTGGCCGAGGAGACAACAGACTACCGGCTCATCGGGAAAGGCATGCTCTGGGCTATCGGCCTCCTTTCCATTACATATTCTCTTTTCATTGTCGCCATGTTTGTGGGCCTCACACCCGCTCAGCTGGCCAGCGGCACGCCGATTCCACATATTGTTTTCGGCACAAACCTCTTCGGCGTGGCGGGTACGATAAGCTTCATTGTCATGAGCATCCTCGCATCAGTGACGTCATTTAACTCAGGGCTCCTCAACACCTCAAGGTTTTCCTACGCCATGGGGAGAGACAACGTCCTCCCCAAGTTCTTCAGCAAGCTTCATCCGGCCTACGCGACGCCATGGGTATCAATACTCTTCCTTGGAGTTTTAGCGATCGTCATAAGCCTCGTGACACTGTATACGGGGAAATATTTATTTATCATCCTGATGGCGGCGGCTCTCGAGTGCTTTATCTACGTCGTTGCGGCCGTATGCGTGATCAGGCTCAGGAAAAAATACCCGGAGAAAAAAAGATCGTTTAAAATCCCGCTGGGCCACACAATACCGATAATAGTCATCGTGGTCTTTACTGGTCTGATGATCGGCATATTTACCGATGTCAGCCGCGACTATCTGGGAAGGGAGCTCTTTAAGAATTATTGGGTTGCTGTCGTCATGGGTGGGTGTTTCCTCTGCATGATTCTCTACACACTAATCGTGGTGCCCATCTTCAAGAAGAAAGCGGAAGAAAAAGCGAAAACGAGGTTAAAGAGAAGGCCGGACAAAAGCTGAAAGAGCCGCCTTTCAGACACTTATTGAAGCTTTCCGCGGCGAGCCGCGGAGAATCTTCAATTCTTAGTGTACAACTCTAACTCCCCCTTTATTAAAGGGGGATTGAAGGGGGTTTTGAGGATGTTCATAAAATCATCCCTGCTCCTCCTTTATACCCTAAAGGGCACAAGTAAAAGGAGGGTATGAAAATCTCCTGTCATTCCGGCGAAAGCCGGAATCCAGAAAATTAAAATAACCGTGCACACACAGCGACATGTCGCGGTTAGCTTTTTTGTGAACAGGGAATGCAATCTTGCCGTCCATCGCTTAATTTCATCATCTTTGCCCAATGAAACCAGTCGTCCATGCTGGTGCCTTCTCCAGCAGTGGTCGGCCATACAGCAAATGTAAGCACAAGAGGGAGTACGAGAAAAATCAAAAGAGAAAACCATTTGTTTATGCGGGCTACTTCATTGACAAGCATCAAACCGCCAAGAACTGCGAACCACATAAGGGCAGAGTATCATGGAATTGCTTCAAATAAAAACATACCAATAACCCTTCTTTTTTTGCTTCAGCGGAATGAATATTCATCCCGCCTATTTTTAATATCATTAATTTGATATTTGAAAAGCTATTGTTTCTGCATGTGTGAACTATAAGAAACGCGGTCTTGTATGTCAATGAAATATTGACCACAAAATGCGAAGCGAGGTGCGCCGCCTTAAAACGTGTTTAGTTCTCCAGAAGTATCAGTTGTATATCCATCACATTTGTTCCCGTAGGACCGGTAATAACGAGACCTTCTAGTGTATTGAAAAAAGTATAGGAGTCATTGCGCGTGAGATAATCCTGCGGATCTAATCCGTGCTTAACGGCCTCTGAAAACATTTGGCTGGTAACAATTGCTCCTGCAGCATCTGTAGTGCCGTCAGTCCCATCCGTACCCGCCGACAGGAATGTAATGCCGGGCTCCCCTTGTATTTCTATGCCAAAGGCCAGGGCAAGCTCGGTATTTCTCCCTCCTTTGCCACCTCCTCTTACCGTAACGGTTGTCTCTCCGCCGGCAATCAGGCAAAACTTTTCACCTCTGGGCAGCAATATTTTTTGATCCAGTGCCGCTCTGGTAAGATCTTTTGCTACTTGTGATGCCTCGCCACTGAGTTCAGTAGAGATGACTGCTGTTTTATATCCTGCGCGTTCGGCTGCTTTTTTCGCCGCTTCTATCGCTATGGCATTACTCCCGATTATTATGTTGTCCATCCCGTTGAAAACCGGCGCACCCTTCTTTGGTGTTTCCGCGATCTGCCCTTTTACGCCTTTGGTAAGTATATTGATGACGTTTCCTGGCATTCTTGCTGCCAGTCCATATTTTTGAATAACCTTCATCGCGTCAGCATATGTAGATCTATCCGGCGATGTGGGGCCGGAAGCAATCACATCCAACTGATCCCCTATCACATCGGAAAGGATAAGCGATACCATTTTAGCGGGGTAGGCAATTTCTGCCAGACGCCCGCCCTTTACCGCTGAAATGTGTTTTCGAACCGTATTAAGCTCTTGAATATTGGCACCGGTCTTCAGCAGCAACCCCGTAACTACCTGTTTCTCTGCAAGTGAAATCCCTTCATATGGGCAGCAAAGCAAGGCAGAGCCTCCTCCCGATATCAGAAAAACTACAAGTGTGCTTTCATCCGCTTGTTTCAACAGCTTCAATACTTCCCCAGACGCCCGCACGCCATTCTCATCAGGGATGGGATGTCCGGTCTCATAGACCGCTATGGTATCGGCAAAATGTTGCGATCCGACGTGACCATACTTTGTTATCACGATACCCTTTGTAAGAGCATTGCCAACGCCATCTGCCAGTGCTCGCGCCATTAACGATGCTGCTTTACCAAAACTAACAACGCAGAGTTTATTGAGTTTCTCTTTATAGTACCGCGAGAGGACATAATCACAGTGCCTACTCACCGCCTTATAAGGATCAACAGCCAGAAGCGATTCATCAAAAATATTGCGGATTATTTGCATCGGGATATCGTATAATGTCATATCTTATGGTCTCGTAAAAAGTCGCCAACCTGTCATTCCCGCGCAGGCGGGAATGACAATACAGGGGTTCCCCGAATTTTTACGGTTTCATCATATCTACTTTCTTATCAGTTTACTTGTCAAGGCTTGCAAGCCCCGAGGCGGTATCAAGTTTTTGCCAGAATTTTTCTCTTCTCTTCGCATTCTTATCTGGCGGTTTTACTTTTAGTTGAACATAATATTTATCCATTAAACGATTTGCATCGGTGAATGAATCCTCTATATCCGCCTGGGTCAATGGTTGGGACAACACCTTGCGGATAAGCGCTTGTTCTAATTTGGCCCGTTCGGGGAAATATGCCTCAGAAAGTTCCGAATAATGATTCATGGCAACGCGGGTAAATTGTTCGGCCTTCCACCAATAAGCGTCTAATTGTGCCTGCTTTGCGCCGGGCTTGTATCCTTTCGGCAAGTTTAAGCCGTGAGCAAATAACAATTTATAAACGGAAGTGCATACCGTGCCGGAAGCGGTGCTAAAGACGGCATACGGTCCCACCGCAGGATTCCAAAGTACCAGCGAATTGGTTGTATGTGATGGGCTGGTTAGGCCGGAAGCATGCGCGCACACCGATATTAATTTTGAATTTAAGGGATTCCAATCCGCTTTTTTGTTATTATCTCCGTGGCTGCGCAACGCGGTCATGACATCTGCAAGACCAATTTCGGCTTGAAATTTAACCAAACAATCAAAATTTAAAGACCTTCGTGCGTGGGCTTTTGCCATTTTAGTCATAAACCAGGCGGAATAATTTTTTTGAAAGTTAAATTGATCAGCCGATTTGCACCACTTTTTATGCACCGCGAAGGGAATTAAATCCTTGGATACTGCGTCGTAATCCGTAGTAAGGCTAATTCCGTTGGAAATGGCCCAATGTGTCGTTATCCTTTTCCACACCCACATTCTATCCACTGTTTCTAAAACGTAGGCTTCGTTTTTATCGGCAATCAAATAGGAATTATTATAGTAAAATGGATGATTAAATCCGCAGTTTCCCCCCTGACCGAACTGTTCCAATAAGGAAATGATCACATTCAATGCTTCCCTGGCGCTTTTACCCCGCTCCAAACCCAGACGCAATAAATCCATTCCCAACAAATATTTATTTTCCTTCCGCGGACGAACTTTGGTAAAAAGGGATTCATTTCCAATCGCGACACCGAACTCATTGACTCCGATTTCGGCGCCCCACATCCAACAAGGTTGGGAAAGCAAAACACCATTTGTATGAGAAACTTGCGGGATTTCAATGTAGGTACATTTCACCGTTTCTCCCTGGTGGTGGTCCTGGGGCGGCATTTGGACTAAATTTTGGACTTCATTCGGATCCCGATCGGAATTCTTTCCGAAGATCATCCCCTTGGGAGTAAATGCAACTAATGTATCGCACATATCTAGTCTGTTCCTAGTGGCAAATTGAAATAGAAAAAGTTATCCTTTAATAACAAACGAAAAGACAATTTAATAAGGTATTTCTTTCGATAGATGAAAGTATAGGGGGGCTGTTTTTGCTTGTCAAGGGATAGTTTGCATCGAAGAGCAGGGGCTAGCAATGCTGTTGGGAAAGAGAGGTGGAGCGGCGGCCATTTTGATAAATAGGTTTACCTTGTGCCGAAATTGCGCCTGTTTTTCTATGGCAATTGTAAATATATTTGCAGCTAAAGTACATTGTATCCAGAGCCAAATTAACATATAATAATCTTCAATCGTTGCAAACGATAGCTTTGCAATTGGATCTGAAAAAATCATATATCTATACATTCGAGACAAGGGGAGACAATTATGGAAGAAAAAAATCTTATTCTTGCTGTTGATGTCGGAACCACGGAGACTAAAGCGGTACTTGTAAGCCCTGACGGATACATAGATTCCAATCAGTCAACATGCAGCCTCTCGTATCCGGAGAAGTCGTGCGTTGAGCAGTCTCCAAAGGAAATATCGGATGCGATCTATAACTCCACCAGGAATGTTATGGCGGCACACCCCGATCTGACCGGCAGACTTGCCGGAATGGTGTTCACGAGCCAGATGCAAAACACCGTTCCGGTGGACAAGGAAGGAAAGTTTCTCATGAACATGCTCTCCTGGATGGATGAGCGCGCAGCACAGTTTACCCAGGAAGAGATGTTCAAGGGACTTATCAAGATTGAGGGCTACCCCATCTTGAAGCTTATCAAATTTATGAGAATAACCGGCGGCGCACCCGGGAAAACGGGGAAGGATACCGTATGCAAACTCGCCTGGATGAAAAAATACAAGCCGGACTTGTATCATTCAGTCCATAAATTTCTGGACGCAAAGGATTATGCCATTTTTCTTGCTACCGGCAATTATGTGACTTCATACGACATGGCAAACGTCACCTGGCTCATGGATACGCGGAATAAGGACCAGGGGAAGTGGGCCTGGTCGGAAGATATCCATAAAATGTACGGGCTAGATTCACTCAAAATGCCTGAACTAATGGCCTCAACGGCAATCGCAGGCAATGTCACGGCGGAGTTTTCTGCGAAAACCAGCGTTCCGGCAGGTCTGCCTGTGGTGAATGGTTCCGGCGACCTCCTCGCATCGGCTATTGGCTCCGGCGCCATTGAGATGGGGCACATGCACGTTAATATCGGAACAGCCGGCTGGGTTGCCACACACCACCCCGGGACTGCTATCGATACCAAACATTACATTGGAGCAATCGTATCGGGAATTCCCGGCAGGTTTCTTTTGATCAGCAAGCAGGAAACCCTGGGTGCTGCCTTGGACTGGCTCAGGGGCATACTGTATCCCTCCGAACTCATGCAGGGAAAATCTACCTCTGAAATATACAAAACGATGGACAAGGAAGCGGTCAAGTCGCCCCCTGGCGCAAATCATGTCATTTTGACTCCATGGCTTTTCGGGGAGCGATCGCCCATCAACAATCCGTACCTGCGCGGACAGATATTCAACATCAGCATGAATACAACACGGGCTGATCTCTGCCGGTCGGCAATGGAAGGGGTTGCTTTCAACATTCGCTGGGGTATGGACTTCGTGGAAAAGATGTCATTGAAAAAAAGCAAACCAACCACAGACGAAGTCCGATTAATCGGCGGCGCTTCAAAAAGCGACGTATGGTGTCAGATTTTTGCCGACGTCTTGCAGAAACCGATCCTGCAGATGATGAATCCCCAAATGGCATCCGCCCAGGGCGCTGCAGCCATCGCCATGGTTTCCTTTGGAATCTACAAGGATTTCAACGAGGTAAACAGGATGCTCAAAAAAGGGAACTCCTTCAAGCCGAATCCGGACAACAAGGCGGTGTATGACAAGCTTTATGAACACTATCAAGCGTTATATAAAAACAACAAGAACAGTTTTCAAGCACTCAATCACTAAGAAGACCTGATATGAAGCGTTTCATCGATGACTACAAGAACGAATCATTCGATATTCTCGTGATCGGAGGCGGTATTACCGGCGCCGCTGTTGCCTATGATGCCGCGAGCAGGGGACTGAGCGTTGCGCTTGTGGAAAAAAGCGATTTCGGCGGGGCGACATCCGCCGCAACTTCCAAAGTAATCCATGGCGGCTTGCGATACCTGAAAACCTTCGAATTCGGACTTGTGCGCGAGTCTCTCAATGAACGCAGGATTCTGGGAAATATAGCCCCTAACTATGTCTATCCCATTCCATTCATGTTCATCAATCCGACATTTGTCATGAAGATAGGTCTTTTCGTTTACGATCTGCTCGCGTTCGACAAAAAATTCACTTGGGACAAAAGCAAAAAAATCCCCAATCACTATCCCTTATCCAGGAAAGAGGTTATCGAAAAGGTGCCGAATACAAAGCGTGATGGTTTGAAAGAAGCCAGGGTCTATTATGACAGCCTCAGTATTTTCCCCGAGCGGTTGACGCTTGCATTTTTAAAATCAGCCATTCATTATGGAGCCAAGGTTTCCAACTATACCAAGGTGGAAGATTTTTTCATCACTGAGGGGAATAAAGTTTCCGGCATCGTGGTGAGGGATCTTGTGAACAACAGATCGCACACCATCAAAGGAAAACTTACTATCAACTGCACAGGACCCTGGGCGGACATCGTCCTCAAGTTGGCAAAAAAAGGCGATTCGCATGATAAGATCTGCCGCTCCGAAGGGATCCATCTGATTGTAAGGAATCTCATCAATAAACAGGCCGTTGGCACCATGACCAAGACAGGCCACTTTTTCCTGATCCCTTGGCGCGGGCATTCATTAATTGGAACTACAGACAAGGAGTATCCCGGAACTCCGGATGAATATCATGTAACCAGGCAAAGCATTCAGGAACTGCTGGATACGGTGAACATGGATTTCGGCAACAATAATCCCATCCAATACCATGACGTTCTGTTTTCATACGGGGGCCTGCGCCCGCTCCTCGATGCACAGGGAGAGGATGTGCATACCACTACCCGTAAATACGAAATTTATGACCATTCGGATGAAGGACTCACCGGCCTTATAACAGTCGAGGGCGGCAAGTATACCACCAGCCGCAATCTCGCACAGAATGTTTTAAAAACTGTAGAAAAAAGACTGGGGGGTAAACTCGGCAAGTGTAAGACTCATAAACAACGACTTATCGGCTGCGAGATAGAAGACATTGAAAAATTTATTGATTCTATAAAAAAAGAAAACGGCGATTTTAAAAATACGACCATCGAATACCTTGGCAGAAATTATGGTACTGAGTATGACAATGTCCTGAAACTTGCGCGACAGGATAAAAGGCTGGCAGAAATTGTCAACGATGATGGCGAGATTCTGGCCCAGGTAGTATATGCGATTAAAAATGAAATGGCGGTCACATTAAAAGACATTCTTTTCAGGAGAACAGGCATTGGCACACTGGGCAATCCCGGTGAAACAGTTCTGGAGAAGGTCGCCGATATCGCGGCAAATGAGCTGGGCTGGAGCGCTGACAGGGAAAAAAAGGAAATTCTTGAAGTTGAAAAGGTTTTTAAGCTTCCGGATTGAAGAGAAAAAGTACAATATTACCTATATTTATACCCGCAATGACAAATGCGTGATAGATTTACCCTATGAAGTACAAACCCGCCCGCGACGCCCGTGCACAGTAGAATCGCCAGAAGCTCCGAATTATTCAGCGCCCCCTCTGCGGCCAGCCGCAATTACTGAGTTTAAGCAAAAATCGAGCACTTTTATTATGTAGTCCCGGGCATGCGACTATTCCTCGTAGAATTTTTTGCCGCTTTTCGCCATGTCTTTGATTATCTGCGGGGGACTGAAACGCTTCCCGTAAATTTTCTCCAGCGATGCAAGCTTTGCCACGATGCGGGAAGCGCCGATATGGTCTATATAACGGAACGGTCCTCCCTCAAAGGGCGGAAATCCCAAACCGAAAACTGCGCCGATATCCCCATCCCGCGGGCAGGAAATAATTCCCTCCTGCAAACAAATCAACGCTTCATTAATCATCATCAAACTTACCCGCTGCTGGATCAATTCCACATCAAACTTTTTACGGCGCGCTCCGCCAAGCAAGGCATAAACTTCTTCATTGGGCAGTTTCTGCCCTTTCTTCTTTTTTCCATCGTAGAGGTAAAAACCTTTCTTGTTTTTTTTCCCCTTATAATCCCGGGCAATAAGCTTCGGGAAAGCATCGGAGGACTGCATGCCCCTTGCCGCGAACATCTTTCCCAGCCCCATGGCTACATGGGCGCCTACATCAATCCCCACTTCGTCGATGAGAGTGACAGGACCTACAGGATAGCCGAATTGCCGCATCGCCTTATCAATTGCTATGGAGTCCGCACCTTCTTCCACCAGAAGAACGGCTTCGTTGAGCAGAGGCGCCAAGATCCGTGTCGTGTAAAAGCCGGGGCCGTCCTTGACAACGATGCATGTTTTTCCCTGGGCTATGCCCATATCGAGGGCTGTAGCTGTCACCCAGGTAGCCGTCCGATCCGTTGTAATGATTTCCAGCAGCGGCATTTTGGGCACAGGGGAGAAGTAGTGCATGCCGATGACGTTCTCCGGCCTTTTGCATCCCGCGGCAATATTCGAAATCGGGATTGCCGAGGTATTGGAAGCGAAAATTGTCCGTTCGTCCGTCGCGGCTTCCACATCGGCCAGAACGCGCTTTTTCACAGCGAGATCCTCAAACACGGCCTCAATAACCAGATCAGTATTTTTAAACAGGGAATAGTCGTCACAGGGAACAAGCTTCCCGTACTGAACATCCCGGTCAAACCCAACGATAACACCAGATTTGGCTTTCTTTTCCAATCCTTTCCATATCTCCTTCATTCCACGGGCGGCGTCATCAAGCTTTACATCCTTCATCAGGATGGTATCGCAGATTGCTGTGGAGACAGACGCAATGCCCTGACCCATCAATCCCGTTCCGATGACGGCCATTTTCCTCACCTTGCGGGCGAGGCTTTTCTGAGGATTTTTTTTCAGATCGGTCATGCCGAAGAAAAGGCTCATGAGAGCTTTGGACGCCGATGTAGTAACCAGCCTGCTGAAAAGTTCTATTTCTTTTTTCAGCCCCGCGGCTTTTCCGTGTTTCTGGCCATGCTCCACCGCTTCGATGATGGCGTACGGAGCAGGGTAACAGCCGTATGTCTGGCGCGTAACCATTTTTCTGGCCTGCGAAAATACTATTGCCCTTCCCACGGGATTGGATTCCAGAAGGAAAGAAACAAAAGAACGTTTGCGCTTTCTTTTGATATTCCCTCTACTAACCAGTTCCAGCGCCTTCTTAACCGCTGTTTCCTTCGCACCGTAGGGGGGAATAAGCTCATCTACAAGTCCCGCTCGCTTGGCCTGTTTCGCCCGGAGACTGCGCGCCGTAAGCAGCAGGGGCAGCGCCGCCGTCAGGCCGATAAGTCGGGGCAGCCTCTGTGTGCCGCCGGCAGCGGGCAGCAGCCCTAGTTGCACTTCCGGAAATCCCAGAACAGTCTGCGGAGAGTCGACCGCCAAACGGTAATTGCAGACCAGCGCCAGCTCCAGACCGCCGCCAAGGCAGTTGCCGTGAATACAAGCAACCACGGGGATTTTCATGTTTTCCAAACTATTGAGGATGGCGTGACCTTTGGTGATATAGGCAATAACTTCCTGCGTAGTTTGCATGCCTTTAAGTTCATCGATATCCGCGCCGACAACGAAGTTGTCTTCTTTACCGCTGATGATAACCATGCCCTTGATACTCTTATCGTCATTGATTGTCTTGATATCACCGGCTACTTCATCCAGAAAACCCGATGAAACTTTGTTCACTTTGCCTTCCGGGGAATCAATGGTGATAATTGCGATTTTTTCTTTTGTTATTTCCAGTGTTAGATATTTCATTGTTCACCCCTATCGTGCATTTTCCAGAATAATAGCGTTGCCCACAGCTCCGGCGCCGCAGCCGGCAACAAGGCCGAACTGTGCATTCTCTTCCTGCATACGGTTACAGCAACTGGCAATCAGTCTGCCGCCCGTTGCCCCGAAAGGGTGGCCGATGGAAAGAGAACCACCCCGCGTGTTCAGCCGTTCCTGATCAACAACTCCCATTTTACCATCTTGCCCCAGTTTTTCCCGTCCCCATTTTTCTGATTCCATATAGCGGACGTTCGCGAGAATCTGCGCGGCAAAAGCTTCGTGGATTTCCAGAACTTTTATATCGGCAAGAGTAATGCCTGCCTTTTTCAACGCGCGCGCAGTAGAAAAAGCCGGTCCTAGCAGCAATTCTTCCCATGGATCGGATCCTGCGTGGGCATAGGCGCGAATATAGGCTAAGGGTTTTAACCCCAGAGATTTAGCTTTTGATTCTTTCATCAGCAGCACTGCCGATGCGCCATCCGTGAGAAAAGAAGAGTTAGCCGCCGTAACTGTTCCATAGCGCTTATCAAAAGCCGGTTTTACGGAGGCTAGCTTTTCGGCGGTAGCATCCGCGCGCGGTCCGTTATCCTCCGTCACCAGCTTGCCTGTTTTGGGAATAACAATGGGAACGATTTCCTTTTTCATGATTCCATTTTTGATCGCCGCGACGGCCAGCCGATGGGAACGGGCGGCATAGTCGTCCTGTTCCTTGCGAGTAATGCCAAGGCGGCGCGCCAGTCTTTCGGCATTGGCGCCCATGGAGAGGCCTGTGGAATATTCGGCGATGGCCGGTCTTTCGACAGCAAAGAAATCCTTAAGTTTCATTCCGCGGAAAAGCTTAAGTTTTCCCAGGATGCTTTTCGGGCGCTTAAACATGGTAAGATCAAGCAGAAAGCGCCGGTATCGCTTCCCGATTTTAATTGCGGGATCGGACATGGATTCCGTGCCACCGGCAATAACTGTATCCACCTGACCGGAATTAATCATATCGCAGGCGGAGGTAACAGCGATGTTAGCTGAAACACAGGCCGCAGTAGAGGTATGAGCGGGTATCGATCCTGGAAGTCCCGCGCCCAGCATTATCTCCCTGGCCACATTGGTTGTGGAAACATCCGCCAAAACAGTGCCCATGATTACATAATCGACAAGCGTTGGATCAATCCCCGTTCTGACGATGAGCCCTTTGACAGCACAGCGACCCAGTTCCCAGGCCATCAAATCGTAGTACGCTGTGCCGGAGCGCATGAATGGCGTCCGGCAGGCATCGATAATGGCGACTCTATCGTGATTATTAGCGTTCATGCCTTACCTCTCTTCTTTAGAATATCCGGTATAACCGTTTCCCGGAGTTTTTTCTTGTTGAATTTGCCCACGCTGGTCTTGGGAAGTTCCTGCATGAAAACAATTTCGTCAGGAATCCACCATTTGGCGACCTTATCTTTTAGATAAGCCTGTATCTCCTCTTTTGTAATAGTTTTTGCCGCATCAGGCTGGGGTACAACACAGGCCAGAGGCCGTTCCTGCCATTTATCATCAGGCAGACTGATTACTGCCGCCTCCAACACCTTGGAGAATCCCATTATGGCGTTTTCCAGATCAATGGAAGATATCCACTCACCGGCGCTCTTGATGAGGTCTTTTGTCCGGTCAACCAGCGAGATATAACCTTCTTTGTTCATTGTTCCAATGTCGGCGGTATGAAACCAACCATCTTTAAAGGTGATGGCGCTTTGCTTGGGATCTTTATAGTATTCACTGGCAATCCAGGGCCCGCGCACCAGAATTTCTCCCATTTCCTTGCCATCCATGCGCGCCTCTTTGCCCGTATCCGTGTTGATCAGCTTTACATCCAGCCCCGGTATGGGCATTCCCGCTGTGGCCCGGATGTCAATCTTTTCATCAACACTAAGCGTTTCCATATAGCTTTTGGGGATGGACAAGGTGACAACCGGCGATGTTTCCGTAGCGCCGTAACCCTGTGCCAGGATTACTCCGTATTTTTTTTCATATGATTCGATGAGATGCCGGGGCATGGCCGATCCGCCGGAAAACAAAGCACGGATGGAAGAAAAGTCATGCGCGCCGCCGCCCTCCAGATAATTGTGGAGCATTATCCAGATAGTCGGCACACCGCAGGAGAAGGTTACCTTCTCTTCGGCAATGATCCGGCATAGCGCCGCCATGTCCAGAATTTGCCGCCCCGGCAGCACCTGTTTCATTCCACACATGGTGCCGGCAAAAGGGGCTCCCCAGGCGTTGGCATGAAACATCGGAACTATATGCAAGGCACAATCTCTCTCCTGGACACCCAGGGCGACGCCTGTGGCAAAAGAGTGGACCACCAGGCCGCGATGGCTGTAAACAACACCTTTGGGATCGCCCGTTGTTGCTGAGGTGTAGCAGATGAGGCAGGGATCGTTTTCATCGCGGTCCACCGGGAAATCATAGGTTTCCGGAAAGTCTTTAATCATGTCGTCATACAGGACAACAGGGGAGAGCGTGGTCTCAGGCATTACGCCGGATTGCGACAGAATGACATATTTCTCGACTGTCTTGAGCTGATCTTTAAACGGTTCAATGAGGAAGTAAACATCTTCGTCAATAAAGAGGATGCGGTCTTCGGCGTGATTAATTATGTAAACCAGATTTTCGGCGGAAAGGCGGATGTTGAGCGTGTGCAGAACAGCCCCCATACAGGGAACGCCAAAATAAAGTTCCATATGGCGATGGTTGTTCAGAGAAAATGAGGCAACCCGATCACCCTTTTTGATACCAAGGGAGCGCAGGGCTCCCGCCAGCTGGCTTGTGCGTTTGTACCAGTCGGCATAAGTATAACGGAAAGTGCCGGTCGCGTAAACGGAGACGATCTCCTTGGTCGGAAAATACTTGGCCGCGTGCTGCATAAAGTTGGTCAGCAACAAAGGATAATCCATCATGGCGTAAGCCTCCTCCCTGCACTAAATAGTTTTCAGTGCCTAAAGTTCTGATCACGGGTATTATACCCTCCGCTTTGCGGGATAATTCGACCTGCAACCTTCAGTCGCAGATGACCTTTAGGTTATGCACTCTGCTTCTGAAGCTTGGGTCTCATTAATAATGACTATACCTACAACCCCATAAACCTTGCCGCGATTCCTTTCATGATTTCATTTGTTCCGGCGAAAATGCGCGTCACGCGGATGTCACGCCAGGCGCGGGCTATCGGGTACTCCTCACAATATCCGTATCCACCGTGAAGCTGGAGGCACCGGTCAGCGACACGGAAGGCCATGTCCGTGGTCCAATATTTAGCCATGGCAACTTCGACGACGACGTTTTTACCTTCGATGTGATCCATTGTCAGTTTGTCGATGAATGTACGCCCCAGTTTGGTTTCCGTAGCCATCTCGACGATTTCAAATTGCACATGCTGAAACTTGGAGAGGGGACGTCCGAAAGCGTTGCGCTCCCGGCAATACTTGATGGTAAAATCCAGGATGACCTCTGCGGCTATTACCGCGCCGATGGCGCAGACAAGACGTTCCTGCTGGAGCTTCATCATGAGTTTAAGAAATCCGCTTCCTTTTTCACCAAGACGATTCTCTTTAGGAATCCGGCAATCCGTAAAGTACAGTTCTGCAGTATCCTGGCTGTGCCAGCCGATTTTGTTAATTTGTTTTCCTTTTTCAAAGCCGGGTGTACCGGCCTCGACAAGATAGAGGTCAACGGCCTGATGTTGCTGCTGAATGATGGGGTCACGAGCGGCGACGATGACAAGATCGCAGTTGATGCCGTTACTGATGAAGGTCTTTTGACCATTGAGAATAACTTGATCGCCGTCTTCTACGGCGGTTGTTTTCATTGCCGCCAGATCACTGCCGGCGTTCGGCTCCGTCATGGCCACTGCAGTAATAATGTCGCCTGAAACGCAGCCGGGCAGATATTTGCGTTTTTGCTGCTCTGAGGCAAACGCCGAAATATAAGGGACGCAGATGTCACTGTGCAGTGACGCGGCAAGTCCCGAGAAGTTACATTTGACGAGTTCTTCACAGACGATGACTGAATAGAGAAAATCGCCGCCGGCACCGCCGTATTCCTCGGGAACATCCGTGCATAAAAATCCCTGTTCCCCCATCTTCTTCCAGGCGCTTCGGGGAACAATGCCGGCCTCCTCCCACTCTTCAACATGGGGCACGATTTCTTTGTCAAGAAATTTCCGTAGGCTCTCCCGGAAGATATTGTGCTCCGCTGTGTAGGGAATAATGTTCATCGGCTTCTTCCTCCTTCACTTTCAGGCATTCAATCCTGTTTTGTGCAAACCTGGTTTCCGGTATGACGATTATTGAACTTTTGACGAGAGCATCAACATTAGTGAGAAAAAATGGGCTACTGGTTCCTTCTTGCTTCCATGCCCACAATTATTCTTGAGAAATACTTGTTTTGATCGCTGAAAGTATAAGAAGAACAGACTGGTATGTCAATGAAATAATTTCATCGTTTCACAAAACCCTTTTCTTTTAGGGCATGTTCGTGTATGAAAGCAAGGTGCTAGAGACTTGGATATAAACATCAAGCGTGACGCACCTCAGAGAATATTTCTGAAAATACCCTAGAAAAGGAGAATTATATGAATTTGTTAATCCAGCCCAAAAAGTACAAGAGCCTTATGGCTGACGAAGGATCAAAGGCCATTATGAACAAGACCATTGCCTTCTTCGAGAAGATGGGCAAGACCAGACTCCTCGACGACTACAACAAGAAAGTCTGGTACCGTGAGTTTGTCGATTTTATCGGCAAGGAGCAGATCTTTGCCAAGCTGCTCACACCCAAACAGTATGCCGGGGGCGACCCGGATGCCCGCTGGGACACGGCGCGCAACAGCGAATACTCAGAGATTCTGGCCTTCTACGGCCTGGGTTACTGGTACTGCTTTCAGGTGACCATCCTGGGGTTGGGCCCCATCTGGATGAGCCCGAATGAAACGGCAAAAAAGAAGGCAGCCACACTGCTCAAGAAAGGGGCGATCTTTGCATTCGGCCTCTCCGAACGAACCCACGGTGCGGACATCTACTCTGTGGAGGCAACACTGACCCCGAAAGGCCCCGGCAAATACGTGGCCAACGGCGAGAAGTACTACATCGGCAACGGCAATGAGGCCGAGATGGTCTCTACCCTGGGCAAGGTCAAGGACGGCACGGATGACTACACCTTCTTTGTTACCAACTATCGCAACAAGGCTTTTGAGCTGAAGAAAAATGTCATCTCCCACCAGGAGTACGTAGCCAACTTTGATCTGCACGATTACCCCATCACCGACGACGACATTCTTTCCCGTGGTCCCCATGCGTGGGATTCAGCTTTGAATACCGTCAACATCGGCAAGTTCAACATCGGCCCGGCCTCCCTCGGTATTGCCGAGCACTGCTTCTATGAGGCCATCACGCACGCTTCCAACCGCATCCTCTACGGAATGAAGGTGACGGACATGCCCCATGTGCGCAAAAACTTCATGGATGCCTGGCTCAGGCTGCTGGGAATGAAAATCTATCAACGCCGCGCCACCGACTACTTCCGGGGCGCAGGTGAAAATGACCGCCGCTACCTGCTGTATAACCCCACAAGCAAGATGAAGGTTACCCTGCAGTCCGAAGAAGTGGTCAATCTGCTCTGGGACGTGATCGCTGCCAAGGGCTTTGAGAAAGACACCATTTTCCACATGGCCGCTGCCGACGTGCGCGGACCGTCCAAGCTTGAGGGCACGGTGCACGTGAACGTGCAGCTCATTCGCAAGTTCATCAAAAACTACTTCTTCAGCCCGGCTGCGTATGCCCCTGCGGCACCCAACTTCTCGCTGAATGATGACATGTTCCTGTTCAACCAGGGCCCCACCAAGGGTCTGGGCAAGGTCCAGTTTCACGACTATAAGCCTGTCTTCGAGGCCAACAAAGGCCTGCCCAACGTGGCCACCTTCATCAAGCAGATCGAGATCTTCAAGGAGATGCTGGAGAAGGCCGGCCCGGACAAGGTGCAGGATATGGACCCCACCTTCTCCCTGCCGGTGGGTGAGATGTTCTCCATCGTAGTCTATGGCCAGCTCATTCTTGAGCAGGCAAAGATCGACGGACTTGATGCGGATGTTCTGAACCAGATTTTCGACTTTATGGTGCGTGACTTCGCCCACTTTGCCCTGCAGATTTATGGCAACCACACTACCAAGGACGAGCAACGTGCCTACTGCACGAAGATCATGCTCATTAAGGCAGTCGCTAATCCCGAGCAGTACAACAAGGTCTGGGAAAAGTATGTTGCCGTTTTGAACGGCGAATACGCCATGAATGAGTAATAGTAAACCGTAATTTTACTCACGTCTTACAAAAAAAGAGAGAGCCGCGGCTCTCTCTTTTTTTTACTTTCAAATAGCAGGTGGGTGCGTTTAATTATGGACATCTTTCTCAAGATACTAATCAGGAAGAACCAGGAAAAGTTGATGATTTCAAATGGCAAAAAGCATCTAACAGTCCTAAATTAATATTGACTTCAGGATATTTGAGAGTATGATTTAATAAATGTAAAAGTAAACATATCTGATTCTTATAATTTTCGTCGACTTTAGTTATCACAAGGGTGATATTAATGTGTGAGGGAATCAATAATAAGTTCAGTTGCCTGGATAGACAAAATCCGCACAGAGGCAGTAACTACCCCCCC
>Ga0031655_10000965_pt1 | contig 17485 bp, 14 predicted proteins | sample FrelakmetHBP12HB_FD_55187 | JGI IMG/M metagenome (GOLD analysis project Ga0031655, IMG submission 55187) | Freshwater lake sediment microbial communities from the University of Notre Dame, USA, for methane emissions studies -HBP12 HB | ecosystem: Environmental > Aquatic > Freshwater > Lake >... | reverse complement strand
CTGTCGAAATTTTCTACTGTGATCCTTCGAGAGCGACCTAGAATTCATCACTTCATTCCAAACCGTCCCTAACCTTTAAACCTGCCCAAAGAACTACCTCCCTGAATGATCCAGAACCATTCCTTATTTGATTCGAAGAAAGTCCTTTTCACCAACAGAATTCCCATTCTAAAACGAAAGGAGGCTGAATATGAACTCTGTCCCAGAAATCCGCAGAGAAAAAGTTTTCATCCCACCACAGATGACACCCAAAGAGATCAAGGAGAAATACGGTTTGTCATCAAAAAGAGCGAGGGAAGTTCTGAAACAAGGATTCTTCGTTAAGAACTATAGCAGGAAACAGATCATCATTGATCCTGAAAATTTTGATCCTGCAACATCTTACTCCACTGCCAAGAGAGTGTACTGGAAAAACTTCAGATGGAGCCCTTTGGCACAGAGCATCAAGGAAGATTTGATTCAGGAAGCGGTCACGAGAATGTATGAATTATCTGGGAAGGTCAAAGAGAATGCTAATGAGAAATATGGTATCGGCTATGGCTACTTTTTCGTAGCACACAACGCAATGCTAAGCTATCTAAAGACCTGGAAGCGTCAAATGAGGTTTCGTGTCTTCGGTGATATTGAAGATGAGGTGATGGCAGTAAGAATTTACAATTCTAGGAAAGAGTTTATTCTTTAGTGACGGAGTGAGCACCCTCTAAATCGCCCTCCTAGTTCTCTGGGTGGATTATAAGAGGTAAAATTGCTCACTTTTTTTTGTTGTCCTTATCGGTGGCTATCGAGGATGGAGTTAGCAGAAAAAGGAACGCTCACATAGCTCTGGAAAATGGTTTGAAGTGAGTGATAATTGTCGAGGATGATTTGCTGGTTCATCTGTGAGGCATCCGCAAACATCCTGTCATTCGAGATGCGGATCTTTAGGAACCTGTCGAGACAAGAATTTTAAAATCAAGGACCGTGAAATGCATTCGAGAGGCACCATGAAGACGGACAAGACAGATTTTTTCATTTTGACTGGGTTTTCTAATTGTCTAGAGGACATACCCTCACTACTGCTGGATCATGTCTAGACTCCTTCTGGACTTTATCAGAATTATTGCGGTAGTCAGGTAGCTAATATCGGGTATGAGTTATCAAGACACCACCTGTCACTCAGAATAGAACCTTTTTATCATCCTGTAGTGTATTGCTTATTTTGACCAAACATTTCTCTTATGAGGGGGCTATCCTAATGGATTGTGTTAAGTGTATTCTTAGCAATCGGTTTCAAGAACGGAGTGAGCACTTTCTGAATTAAATCATAGGCCGAAGAACTTCTATCGTATTCGTTAAGTACAAGCTTAATTAATTTCTGGACAATCTCCCTCTTCTCAATATGTCTCAGGGACCTCCCATCCAGATACTTGTCTACGAAAAAAGAGCTTTCTTCCAATTGCTTGAGTTTTGATTCTAACTCTTCATATTTATAAGATACATTTTTTTGGAAATTCCTGTTTTTCATAACGGGAGAGAGCTTATCCAGTTCTTGCTTGACCAGGTTTATCACATTCTGACGATGATCTTTATCGATAAATAGATTTGATTCATTCAATAATCTGTTAATATCTTCCAGTCTATTTTCAACCTTTTGTTTCAAACTTCGTTCAGTTGAGTATCTCCTGCAAAAAGTACTAAGTTGTCGTCCAAGCAGAGTCGTTTGTTCTAGAAATCTTTCATATTCGGGTGTCTGCTCAAACCCATCCCGTCTTGCATTTGGTTTAATCTTATGATCATAAAGTTGTATCTCTCCAATATTCCATGTAGCAAACCGTCGTTCTTTGAAAAAAGGAGACAAAAAATATTCATCTCCTACTTCAAGGTTTCCGTGTCTTACACGTATACCTCGCATTGTTACATGTAAAGGCAGCGAGGCTTTAAAGTTCGTTTTGGCGTACCAGCCAAGTGCCAACGGCTTCCCATCTGTTGTGGTAAATTCAAAGCATTCTATATTCTCAATTTCATCAGTCGCCCCATCAGAAATTTGAATTCTGTTGGAGTATGGTCTTAAAATTCTCTCGCCATTAATGGTTACATTGTACCCTTTGTATCCCGATATCACAGAAAAATACTTGTCTAATCTTTCTGCAAAGGAAAACTTCGCACTGTCGTAGGGCACAGGAGCCACCTGGGATAAATATTCCCTGATCATCTTTGTATTCATCAATTTATCTGAATGAAACTTTTGAACATTCTCCATCTGGACACGAAAAAAGTGCTCAGGGTCTTTTTCGTTGGGCTTCCGACTGAATATTCGTGTTATATTCTTTATAATGTCAACGAGGCTTGTCTTCCGGTTCGTCCGCTTTGATAAATCATCGAGACATTTCTTATTCCACTCCACGACAGTAACTGCCTTCTCATCTAAAGAACGAGTCTCGAACCTTAACAGATCACAATAGGCTAATCCACCTAACCGTCCAATACCCCTAAACCCTCGCTGAGCAGATCCATCTTTTGGACTGCACCCTAAATCAAGGAGGACTCTTTTGGCACTTGATTCGGGTATCCCTCCCCCATTATCCTCAATACTTACAGAACGGTGTAGTCCTGAAATCAAAATGGATATCCTTCCCTCACCAGAAGGGAGCTCCCTTTCTTGAACCGCGATATCTATCGAGTCCACAGCATTCTGAATGTACTCCCGATAAATCATTAAAGGATCGTCGTACATCCCTGAAGTAATGATGTCAAGGATCTGATATCCAATGAATGGAGCTTTTTGCTGAACTTCGGCTACTTCCTCAAATAAAGTTCTAACCATTGTCTTACCTCTTTATTCTTGCATTTATGAAGGTAATCTCGGATAGTTTTAATAGTATTTGCGCTAACAGCATTATGGAATTCAATAGCTTCCTCATTCTGGCTTTTTAAAAGGCGAAGGATAAATCTCCTGAACTTTTCAACCTTACCCGTCCCGGAAGGGCGTTTAGGTTCGTGCCTCCAAACTCTTTTCTCATGTTTACTCCTATTCCTAAGCAGTTCCTCAGGCATATAAAGATTTGCAATGAATTCCTTGTATGTCTCTCCAATAGTTCTCCAAGCGAGCTCAGGTGTCGGAGAGATAGCGCCATGAGCTGCACCTTTCATGATCTCTACGTTCCTAGTGAAACGCTTCGTCCATGTGGCGGATTTAATGAGATTCTGTTTTTTCTTCGGACTTGCAGGGATATAATCTCGCTTTTGGTTCGATTCCCCAACGTCAATATTTTTTATGGGGGCGAATCGCATTGGGTAGCTATAGATCTGTGCAGATGAGTTTTTGGATCCCTTACCCCATTTCTTGTTAAGTTTAATGTTAATTACTAATCTATCGTATAAATCTCTTGGAGTGTCTTTCCAGTTATAAAGCAAATAATTTGAGAACTCTTTCACTCCATATTCTTTCGCAATTTTTAAAGCGCGTTCGTAAGCCTTCTTCTCTCTAACATGATCAAAAGCTACTCGCATTGGACGGATATTTAGTTTTGATAGAAGTGACATTGTCTTCTCATTTAGGCATGAAGAGTCTAACCCTTGGTTGAAATCTATTACTCTCAAGCTCTTTGGGTTCGTACTAGTATATTTACCCCTCTCATACCCCAAATCAAACAAATCCTCAACAATTTGTTCTAGCTTTGGAGAGGCAAGTACATTATTATCCATCAATTTAAGTTTGGGTTTATCACCATAATCATTACGGAGTTCTCCAATCATCCTCTTAATATCGATATACTCAATAAAAGATGGTTCAATTGTTGGTACGCCACAATATTGGCACTTATTCGTGCATCCCCGTGTAGTATAAGCATAGTAAGTGTCATTTATTGCGTACAAATTTCTATCCAAAATATCATAAGCTGGAGGAAGAAGGTCTATGTTTTCATCTCCCTCCAGGTCAATTTGTTGAGGCGAATTGATTACCCCTCGTATGGGTCGTACATTCGTATCTTGTGTGATTTCATCTGGCATTAAGGAAGCCATAATACCGCCAACGAAAATCTTGCGAACAGACCCTCCAACAGCATCCTTATAAAAATTTATGGTTTCGATAGTTTTTTCCCATTCAAATGTGAATAGCGTTGAAATGTAAACTCTGTCCCAAAGGATACCCGGTGAAAAGAGATTAGGCTCTTCAAAGAGGGATTTGTCGCAGCCAGAAATGAACCTGACTTCGTCTCCACGCCTCTTATGAAAAGTGGCTAGTTTCATAAGTCCAAGAGGTGGGTACCATAAAACGTCATCGGTCAATTTCTTATGGAACTTTAACTCCTTTTCCTTGGCACGTTTCTTGGCTTCTGTAGAATTCTTTCTATATTCTGGTTCCACCAACAATACTCTCAAGATCCTATTGCCCTCCTTAGTACTACATGAACTTCTTGTACCCCTTTCTGACCTCCTGCATGGGCAAACATTCCTTTTGAACCCCAATCTATTTTATCCTTCAAGGGTGCTAAGTGATTCTCAAAAAAATTGACAGAATAATTCTGGGATTTATCTGTTTTGAGGATGTCAGCTAATAAGCGTGTGAGTGAATGAAGGCCTACTCCTTTAGATATCAAATGGTGGCGATGATCATTCCACTCTTTTTGAAAAATCATTTGGACAGCCTTCCAATAGTCTCTAACAATTGCATAGATGTCATCTATTTCGCCAAGGTTTATTCCCTTCGTTTGAGATAGGAAGCGAGAAATGGCTTTTTGCATCATACGAAATGAAGTTCGTCTTTTTAATCCAGAGGTTGTTTCACCACCAAATCTAATCAATTTAAACCATGAGGATTCAGGATCCTCATTAAGTTTTCTTGCAATATAAAGGTGAGGTGCTACTTCAACCAAATTACTAAGTAGGTTAGTATCATGATAGTCAGTTAACGAGGATGATAAGCCTTTTGCTTTGCTATTAATTATCACAAACTGTGCCATCTCGGCTCTTAAGTCTAGTCCGATAAAGCTCATGAACGCCAATGAAACATCTTCATCCTTAAGTTCACCTAATCGATGTTGGCAATCGACCTGTGCTAAACACCGGGCATTTCCATCTAGGCAAAGGGTTGCCGAACCGTTCTTTCTTCTTTCTATTCGCCAGGCATGCTGAAATTCTTTGCGGAGGTTAAAAGTAAGAGGAATGGTTGAACTTCCTTCTTTCTTGACATATTTTTTGAAGTCTAGGCTATGACTTTTATTTCGAGGACGCTGATACCCTTCACCAGTGTCCTCGTTTAGAACGTCAGCAAACGAGATCTTGTTAAGGACCTTGGCCGGAGCAAATCCTAAGAAAACTTCCTGCCGGCCACACATTCCAGTCATTCCAGGAATGGAATAAAATGAAGACTTTTTCTTCATAATGAAGAAAAATACTACGTTTCTGTTTGTTTGTCAACACAAACCTTTTCTTCCATTTGATTTTTGTTATTTGTATTTAAAAGATTTAATCAATTGAGTAAACATTCACCAGCTGACTTCATTACAATACCTATATAAAGAAAATTAAATTTCTGGGGTTTCTTTGTGGTATTGGAGCTCATCGAATAAATCTAACAGTTCTTTCTCAAATTGTCTGTCAAAAGAACCGTATTGGACGGAGTCTATGTAGTCACATAATAATTTTATTCCCCCGTGTGCATACTCCTCGGCCAATTTTAAAACTGTTTCTCTATCGTTCAAATTGTCAATTAATCCATCATTCACTGCAACACTATTAATTAACCCCCAATCCTCCCGGTTTAAATATTCCGTTCTTACATATCCTTCTTTTTTATCGAGCTTTCGTTTCACCTCGTGCTTAAATCCATACGCCATTGCTATAATAAACAAGTCCTTATTGTCTATGTCTTTGTCTTGGAACATTTCTTCTTCCTTTATTTTTTCATAGAGTTCTTTATCATCTTTATCTATGTATATTCTATCTGGAAACTCAGCCATATCGTACTACCTCCACTTTTACTTCCCTTTCATCAGAGGATAATTTTAAGTTATATCTGTTACATGCTTTTGGATCTAGCTTTTTACTTATGTGTTCAGAGTACTCTGTACCAGTAAATAAAAGTATAATTTGCTTATCAATGCTCACTTTCGAAAACACATCTCCCAAAGTTTCTCTATGCTTATCCGATATTCTTGCCACTGGAGTATCTATTAAAATTGGTGAATTAAAACCTGACACTTTATGTAATGCTAATGTAAATGATAAAGCCAAGAGCTCTCTTTCTCCTGCACTCATTGAGCCAAGGCAGTCATATCCCATCGCATGAACGAGGCAAATATTGTAATCATTGTAAATTTTAACATCTTGAAATGTCTCCTTTTTCCACAAAAGCTCAAAAAACATTTTCTTGGTTTCTGTTTCTATCTTTTCTCTCGTTTCTTCCATAATAATGTTCTTGGTTTTTTCCACGATGCTCAAGCCCTTATTAAGAAAATCCATCTGTTTCTTAAGCTTTGTAGCTTTCTTCTCCTTTTTTAATTCTTCTTCTAATACAGCCTTTAAATCTTCAATTATTTTTTCGAGTTCTTTTTTGCTTGAAAGAAGAATTCCTAATTTGGCGAGCTTAGCATATAGAATTTTTTCCCATCCCTCGCGTTCCTTGTGCCATTCTCCTATTTCTTCGACATTGTATCCACTCAATTCTTTGTTTATCTGATTCAGCCTTAGCTCAATCTGTGCAATATCTTTTCCATAATCCGTAATGTCTTCAGTTATTTTTGCAATCTCCTTTTTAAAGTCCTTGATCTTTTCTTGGAATACAGTTAAGGACCCTTCCATATCCTGAAGTTGCTGAGCAGCTTCAGGCGTTAGTTTTATATTTTCAAATAAATCTTTTGCGTGTTTTTGTGCATTGTCGTCAAGGTCTCTTCCACATATGCTACATATCCTACTTTGGATTATACTTTCTAATAAACCTTTATCAATGGGTGGTGGTATTTCTCCGTTTTGCCTCTTTTTTCGTAGATTCTGAATTGACTTCATGATAGCTGGATAAACCATAATAATCTTGCCATAATCGAAAAGTAATTTCTGCTTTTCATTTATCTTTCTATTTTTTAGTTGCTCCTTTTCCTTCAATTTTATCGTAAGTTCTTCTCTTTCCTTTTCAAGAGTTTTTACATCTGGAATTCCTCTTAAATTTTCCTCCAATTTTCTGATGTTCTCCCTTGCTATCGCGATTTCAACATTTATATCTTTCAATTGCTTCTCAACATCTTTAAGTTCTGCTTCTTTTTTCTCTTTTTGTTTATTCGTTTCCTCGATCTTTGGGTTTAATTTCCCAGCTTCTTTTGTTATATCCTTGGTAAGCTTGTCTAATTTATCCGCAACTGTCTCCAGCAAATCTATGCCAGAAATTTGAAAAACAGCATGGCGAATATTTTGTGCAGAAGCCTCTCTAAAATAATTATCTAACCTTTCTCCGTCAAAAAAGAAAAATTCTTTTATTCTCCTCGGCACAAAACGTTCCACGTATGATTCTGCTTCTTCATCTTTTAGTATCTTCGTGTTGCCATCTTCGTCGGGAGCTTTCACTTCGAAGTTCATGCCCTGAGAGGCTGGGTCCTTGTTTCCCTTATATACTCTGAAGGTGCCTTTTCTCATAAACAGTATGTAGCGGTTATTTTCTGTTTCGGTCCATATATTAACCAATATTTCTTTATCTTCTCCGTCTTTGGACTCCTGCAAACATTTGAGATTCAACATTGGCAGTTGCTGAGAATCTTTTGATAAATGGGCCTCTTCTCCATACAAGCACCAGTTTATGGCATTTAGAATATTAGTTTTCCCTGTCCCATTCTCACCAACGAATACGTGTAAGTCACTCCCATTAACCTTTTTTGTCTCGAATAAAAAAACATTATCTCTAAATTGACGATAATTTTTAAGGACGATCTTTTCAATTCTCATTTTCAGTGCCCCAATTCTTTATGTATTCCTGAAGGGATTTCTTATAAGATTCTTTCCACCACCAATTGCCTGCGTGAGAAGCTTCGTCAATTATCAATTCGGTTAAAAATTTAGCTATTTGGTCATCGGTTTCACTATTTTGTTTTATTTTTTGTAAAATATGTGGGTTCATCTTCCCTTCGCTCATTTTTTCATCTCCATAAATTTCCTTTTAATGTCGTATATAACATTAAGGGCTTCGGCACTGTTAACAGCAATTCCTGCAATCTCTTCATACCTCCTTAATTCTTTTTCAAATATTTTCATTTCTGCTTCTCTCAGTTCTTTTGGAAGACCAATCAAAGAAGGTGTGACAATAATATCGTAAATGGTAGACTCTGATTTACCAGGCCATCTTCTTAGGACTCTACCTAGGCGTTGAATATGCTCCCTCGGATCTCCGCTATTTGACATGAAAAAGGATGTTCTTGCTGGAGGAATGTCTACTCCCTCATCTAAACACCTAATTGCAACTAAGACCTGATACTTCTGCTCTGCAAAACATTGAAGAATATATTCTCTTTCCGAAATACCATTATATTGTTTGTCAGGTGTCGTACCTTCTCGCATTGTAAATTTATGACCAAAGATTCGTTTCTTATTCGTAATTTCAATAACTTTTTCTATCTGTGTTGGACTGCAATAAATGATGAACCAATTAATATTAGGCATAGATTCTTCGAGGATATTCTCCAATATTTCATATTTGTTGACAGCATTTTTTATTATATTTGCCCGTTGAAATAATATATTTTCAAAAAATTCGCCTCTTTCTTCATCATTTTTTGAAAAATTATATCCAGCAGCAATAATCCTCGTTTTATCGGCGTACTCATCTAATTCGCTAGCTGTCAAAGATACAAAGTTTGGTTTATATCGATAGGGAGTAAGATAAGATTGGTTTGTTGCTGGATTTATTGTATTAATTGCTTTTTCTAAACCAAATTCAAACACAACCTTGTCAAAAAAGTTGTATATCGCACTGGTCCCAATTTCGTCATACCACCTCTTAGGTGTAGCGCTTAACGCCAATCTAAATCCATATTCCTCTAAGAAACCTTCTTTTCGTTTTTCAGCACCTAACCCATGTACTTCATCGGCTATCAAAAAAACATCAAGCTTTCTTTTGTCACCACCGGTGCTTTTAATCATCTCTATAAAATCTTTTGAAGAAAATGTATTATGAGTAGTTAATACAATTATTTTATTTTTGTAGTTTAAGGAAATATCTACTAAGGAGTTTGATAGGATATCTTTCCATCCAGGATTAGAGCTATCTGCTATTATTAGTTCGTCATACTGTACACCAAATTTTTCTATTTCTCTTTTCCATTGCTGAATCAAGTGTTGAAATGGACAGGTGATTACTGTTAAGAGTCTAGGGGCAGTCTTATAGGCTCTATCTAAACACCCTAAAGCTACAAAAGTCTTACCTGTCCCTGTAGCCATTTCATAAATGCCTTTCATACTATTAGAAAACCATGATTCGACTGCTTCGTTCTGGTAACGATACAGTTCTACCTTTATTTTTTTGGGTTTCTTGTACCATTTGTCTAGCTTAATCTCCTCAATTCCTTTGGGTGCGATCTCTATTAACCTATTTTTTACAGCAACAGGAACGTCCATGACCCGTATCTTTGGGGATTTGTTATTCCAAAACCTCTCGAATTTTAGTAAATCTTGATCAACATAGTCTTTCTCTGCAGAAATCCAACCCCGAAATACTTTAAACTCCTCAATATTTCCAAGCCAACCTGCAACTGTTTCATTTACAGAACCACTAAAACTGATTACATTACCATCTATATCTCTAAAAAGCCCGACTTTCTGATGGAATATTCCTCTCTCTTGAATTTCTTCATAGCCCATCAACAAATTCTTATCGTTATAAGGTAATGCTATCTTGATCTCCAACTTCCCATTAGCTATCATCCAACCTAAGGCAAACACATGATCTCTAATAAATTCATTCTCAAATGTTTCTAATTCTTCTAGAATTTTATTTTCTATGTATTTTTCAGGTTCGTCATGGGCAACTAATATAATTTCCATATCTTTTTTGCTTAATCTGGGAGAAACAATTAGTTTCATAATACCATTATTTTTTATTAATCCGTAAATGCCTCTTGCAGTTATTGCTAGACTTGAAGAAGAAAAAAATCCAGCAAGTCTGTTATACTCAATCGATTTTTCTAGTGTGGGGATATAAAAATCCTGCAAGACATCGTCAAAATCTGATGAATAGGCCTTCTTTAGATTGAAACTCTTAAAATCAATTCCCATCAAAATTCTTTCTAATTGTCCAGAATTTTAACAGAGTGTATAAAATTAGGAACAAGGTGTCAACAGAGAGTAGGAACTCAGGAAGAATGGATGAAAAACAGAGATGCCTCCCATTCAGAAACCATCTCACTCTCCTTTATTAAGGACCACCCTGAATGATGACTTTACTGATGCTTGGTTCGGCACCACCGCCTTTGATTCGTCAATTTTGGAATTCACTTCGCAGGCTATCCTAATAATTCTCAGTACGTCCCGAAACCGCGGGGCATTTTATTTTGTAGCTCCTTTTTCGCATCAGGGCTCCTGCAACATATCCGACAATATGAACAAGAAAAAGTACGAAGCTAGCAAACAAAACTAACCAAAGTGGAAGTGCGAAGAGATTAATAGATGCAACCGCTAGGTATACTCCATCAATTATTCCAATTGTTATAATCTGCCAAAAGAATGATCTCCAAAGTTCTAAAAAAGGAGGTAACTCGTCTGTTATTGGTAGAGTTAAACAATCATCTGTTTTCTTTGACACACCCACCCCAATTTCCCAAAAAAATCTTCTGATACAATTTATTGTTTTTGCGTATAGAATTTGCTCCATTCGTAAATGAATCATCGAAAAAGTTATAAGAATCCCAAGAAAGGATACCAGAAGTAGTAATGCACTTAATGAAGAAGGCAGTTTCGACAACTCCAACTTTGAGTTTTGCGACTTAAAGATAATTGCCGCTACAGTGAAAGGAAGGGCTGTTAGAAGCAGATAAAAGTTAAATACTTTCAAGATAACATTATATAAGTCCCCAAATGCCTTTGAAATACCTTCGTATTCTTGTTTGAAAAATTCAATCGCAGGATTCTGTTCGATACCCATCTCCAATTCCCAAAAGAGATTAAGCAATCGGGATCGTTGTCAGGTCCACACTATTCACCATCTAAACCTTTCAATTCTTTCTGGAGCATGTCAAATGGTGATGCGAAATACGCCTGACTGCCGGCAGGCAGGGATGTGGATTGTAAAGACATCTGAAATTCATTCGATTCGACCTAATCTCAGTCCACTCATAGAATTTCTGTAGAATCCCTTACCCCAAACGTGTTGGGTATACCCTACCAAAAATAAACAAAAATAGCAATTCACATTAAGGAATCGCTATACTTTTTAAAAAAAGATGAGAGATGGAGGGAATTATAAAAGGAAGGGAAAGAATGGTGTGGTGGGAGTGAGGTTGGGTTGAAGCAATGGGCAGACCAATAAGTATGAATGGAAAGAGGGACGCGCCTTTCTTGGGAGGCACTATCGAGGACAGAGTTAGCAGAACACCAACGTGAAATCAAAATTAGAACCTTAGCACCGTGAAACGTTTTGGGAGGATCCTCGAAAAACACATACATCCAAATTTTCTTTTTTGACGGAGTTTTTATTTGTCTAGAGGACATACCCAAACATCTTGACCATCTTCGAATTTAGGCAAGCCAGTATTAACGAAGGCAGACCGATAGGCAGGAATGGAAAAAGGAATGCGTCCCACTCCAGTATCCATCCTCACTTTCCCCCAATGAGGACCACCCTGATGAATAGGTTTATTGATGCTCGGCTCGGCACCGGGTTTGTGAGGAGGCGTTATGGGAGTGAGGATGGGTGGGAGGGGAGGGAGGAGGACAGGAGTAGGAATTTTGGGTGCTATATTTTGTTCAAATCTAGGATTGTGCTAAATTTGTGCTAAAATCAACTCAAAAAGACTGAAATAGGATGGAATAGACTGGAATAGATAGAAATGCTTTTAACCTAATATTTTCAAAGTATTACGGGAACCAGGTTAAGGATCAAGCAGTTAGATAAATTGTTCATTTCGGATTAGAAGTCCGTAGCTCTATCCATCTGAGCTACAGGCGCTTAATTGCTAAATATACGACTTCTTTGAGTTTTGGTCAAGGCGAAATTNNNCNANTNNCTCTGAGAATAGGTTTCCTGTGCTAAATTTGTGCTAATTTTTCTGAACCTATAGTTTGCAATCTTAGCCTCTCCAAGACTTCTATTCCTTTTCGTAAACTCTCAATGGAATGATGAGAATACCTTTGCACCATCCTGAGGTCTTTGTGACCCAAATACTTCTGGATGACGGAGAGATCCACACCACCTTGAGCACACCTCGAAGCAAATGTGTGTCTGAGATCGTGAAATCGGAAGTCTTCAATCTTTGCTTTCTTGAGAGCATTTCTAAAAGCCCTCCCCAGGTTTGTATCTGTAATCCTTGTTCCTTTTTGGGAAGGGAAAACAAGGTTATGGTGAATATTTCTTACCTTAATCTTGTCCTTTAAAATCTCAAAGACTCTGGAAGTAAGGGGAATTGTTTTGTGCTGGCCTGTCTTGCTTTGAAGAATGGTAACAGCCTTTCGGAAGGGATCAAAACCCTTCCTGTTGAATTCTAATATCTCCCCTTCTCTTGCCCCTGTATCCAACGCAAAGATTACGATTTCTCTAAGCCAGGGAGGACACGCCTTAAGCAACTGATCCTCTTCATCATAACCGAGAACCCTGTCCCTTTCGTTATTCTCACGTTCTCTCTTTACTCGACAACAAGGATTCTCCTTACACCAATCCCACTCTTTCATAGCTAAGTTAAAAGCATGCTTCATCAAGGATAACTCTCGATTTAAGGTTGCTGGCTTAGCTCTCTCCTTCAGCCTTCGGGTCTTATACCGGGAAATCATCTCAGCCGTTATTTCTGTCAAGGTGTAAATCCCAAAGAAAGGCAATAGATGGGATAGGGATACCTCATCTCTCTTCCAGGACTTTTTCTTTAGCCTAGAATGCTCATCCATGTATCTGTCCATCATTTCCTTGAAAGTCTTTTTGCTCTCTTGGGGAATGTCGAACCATTTTCCCTCTGCAACTTGTCCCAGAATCTTATGGGATATACGTTCTGCTAACTTTTTGTTCTCTGTTTCCAATGAACACCTTTTTTGTTTTCCATTACAACTAAACCGCATCCACCAAGTCGCACCCCGTTTATACAACCCCATGGTCGCCTCCTTTCTGGGTGCTTGATTTGACCTGGTCCCCGTAACTTAAACTATATCGTTTTCCTTTGGCCTCTTCAATGACTTTTTCAACGATCCTGTTGACATCCAGATCTCGTTTCTTCTGAAGGGACCTGATGACTTTCCTGGCCACCACCCTGGCATCGACCACTTTTTCTTTATGTGCCTGCATCCATTCGTCAATCTCCACTCTCCTAAATCTTATCAACCGGCCAACCTTATAAAAGGGTATTTCCTTTCGTTCAACCAGTGCGTAAATTGTGGAAGGCTTGGTTGCCAGATATTCCGCCATGTCTTGGACATTTACGTAGCCCTGTGATGAATCCTGTATTTGGTTCATCTCTGTCTGAGGCTCCGGCCTTTGATTCTCTGCTTTTTGTGCTTTAATGACAACCGTTTTGAAATTTTTCATGATACTCTCCTTCGCCAAACCGTTACAGTTTGGTTTACGAAAGAGAATTTCGGCGCAGTAATTCTATTGGCGGATCTTAGGTAGGTATGTAATATGGGGCAGATAATTGGAAAGAATAAAACCCAGAAAAATCCAAATCTTAATTGTTTTTAAAACACCCGAAACTCTTGTTTTTGGCATCCCCAACTTCAGTGTCTTTACCTTTCTTTAAGCACCACCTCCTCGGTCTTCAGTTTTTAGAGTTCCTTACAAATCACGATCCGAGATGACAACCTCATTCCCCTCTAAAATTTTTCTTGCAAATTGATTTACCTTAGGATATATTATATTTTGAATACGATAATTAGTCAAGACCAAAAGCTTAGCTTCCTGGCTGGCCACGCAGAAAGGAGGTAAAAAGATTTAGCTGAAATTAACTTTTAACTCTTTACGTACCTACCAATATTAACCAATTCAGTTTCCAACCTATCAACCTTCGGAAAAGCGCTGGCAAAACAATTTTTTTGAAGTAAGGGGAGATTAGTCCTTTTGTTGGACTGATTTTTTCGAGCTATTTTCTTCACCACGATAAGAGCTTGGGTTTACCAACGAAAACTGCCCGTGGTGCGATTGGGTCGGAAAATACTTTTTCGCAGAAAGGACATTGAAAAATTTATCAATAAAAATTTGATTGAAGCCAAAAAACCGGTATCTGCACAAAAGGAATAAGATGAGTTCTTTGGAGTGCCTTGAAAAAGTGGACCAAACCTAGAAATACTATCAAAAAAGAAAGGAGAAACCTTATGAAGAAGGGAACAACCATATCAGAACAACAGCGAATCCATCTTAAAGAAGTTATGAAAGAAGTTATGAAAAGACCAGAAGTCAGAGAAAAAATATCAAAAGCACTCAAAGGGAGAAAGAGGAAACCATTCACTAAGGAATGGAGGGAAAAATTGAGTTTAGCAAAGAAAGGGAAAACATGGGAGGAGCTATATGCAGACAAGGTAACGGTGATGAGAGTTCACCATAAAGAAGCTCTGAACAGACCAGAATGTAAAGAGAAGAGATCAAAGATAATGAAGAAAGTTTGGGAGAGGAAGAGGAGAAAGGAGAAAATTAATAGGGTTTTGAACAAGGTAAAGAAATTTTTCATAGGAAAAGCGAGATGAGGGGAAGAAAAATGAACTACCAAATGTGATTTGAGAAGGAGGAGAGGAAGGAGAGGAAGAGTAAGAAGACAATGGAAGATAAAAATACATTAACAGATGGTGACATAGCCAATTTGAATGCTGAGTGGAATCGACTCCTTTATTTCAATGATGAATTTAATCGACTCCAGGATAGTGAATCTTTTTATAATCTTCAAAACACACTGACTGAAATTAAATCTCATTATGAAAGCTTTGCTGACCAGGCACAAGGGGTTGATTGGTTTCAAGATAGGATAAATCGAATAGACAAGAGCATAAGAAATGTGGAAGAGATAGGAAGAAAGGTAAAGGAAGCAGCTCAACAGATACCGAATGCTCCTCCTCAATTACTCCCATCTGAACGATCTGTAAACAGGGCAATGTTTCCGACCAAGAAAACCGCTGATGAGGATGGAAAGGTAATCTATTACTTCGAACTCAAGGAATCCAATCTATCAATAACAGGCTATTGGAATTCTCAATCTTATGTGCTGATGGATTATCTTACCAAAAAAATTTTAGAAGGTGAGGACCGGTTCAAAAATGCTCCAGTTGAATTGAATAACAATGAAAATCAACCCTGTAAATATTGGGTCCGGTTCACTAACAAAGAATTTAAAGAAGCTACCGGCAAGGCTTGGATGCAGTCGCGAGATATATGCAACCTCATTAGTCAGGTTGGAGGAACTCGGGTAAAGAACTTGAGATATGGAATTATCGTCACAGATGAAGGGGGAAATAAGACTTACAAGACTCTCAACTTTGAAAGTAACTTCTTTTCCTATGGGAATCAATCAACCGATAATGAACATTACATATTCTTTGATACCATGCTCGGTCAGGCTTTCGTTGAAAATGTTTTAAAGAAGATGAATGATACTGTTCAAATCTCTCTCTATGAGTTAAGCGGTTACGCTCAAATCCTTTACAGGAAGTTCATCTTGGTAAGCAGGTCTCATAGAATCAAACTCAAAGTGGATACGGTTATTAAGGGTTTGAATTTGAGTGATAAGAATAGGAACCATGAGGTAAAAACTATACATGGTGTATTATCTGAACTTTTAAGCAAGGGCTTCATATCTGAATTTACCCCAAAGGAAATTTCTGAAATTTCCTCTTTAACTAAACAATTTCTTGCTACCAGAGCTGATATCAAAGGTCAAAGGATAAGCCAGATTGAAAAGCGCAAAACAGGTTCATGAACCCAAAAATCAGGTTGGCGAACCCAAAAAACAGGTTCATGAACCCAAATTTCAGGTTCACGTAATAAGACATAATCGAACTTCTTTTTTGAATTTAGGCACTTAAAATCGGTCTTGAAAGGGGATAGAATATAAGAATTTAAGAATATAAAGAAGGAATTATCTGCTCCTTTGGAACATCTAATTCCCCAAAAACCAACTTAACCAAAAGTTTGAGAAAAAAGAGCCTGTATCCCTCTGGTTGTAAATTCTCACGGGAGAAGCAAGAAGTTTTTTTGTAGAGATTCAGTTGTATCTCTTTCATCCTTTCTCGAATAAAATTCAACCAAGGCAGTTATCTTCCTATCTCCCGCTTTTTAAAATTACATTCAAATAAAAAAGTATTTCCCCTCTTCCAATAAATTCAGCCAGCACAGTTATCTCTTCATCATTCATATACATTTCATTGTACAGCCATCTACCCAGTTAGTATTGCCCGAGTCTCTGTGTCCAGATTCGTTGGCGGTGTGATCGCGTAATGAGGGTAGAATGGATCAGGAAGTTTTTGGTTTTTACTTGGTTGGAATCATTCGGATATTTATGCGGGAAATTGGGGGTTCACTGTTAATACCATGATCGCCAGGCATCGGGAGAGAGTCGAACTGCAAAAAGAATAATACATTTCTTCAGAATTATCTGGCGCAAAAATTAATGATTATGATGAGAAAGTAAGCATAGCTCTACTTCCTCGTATAACGATGCCACAAAGCACTAACAAACTGTGCAAGGATTCCACCTACCGTGTCTATACCTACATCGACAACAGAAGCCGTCCGGGTTGGAACAAATGATTGGTGCCACTCATCGCTCACAGCCCAGAGCACCACTCCAATTACGGCAAATAAAGACCACCGCCACTTCCACGACGCAGTGGAGCCACCACGAAAGGCCCCAAATAATAGGAGACCCAGGATAAAATATTCAATTACATGACCGGCTTTTCTAATCACTGCATGAATCAATCTCACTTCGTGAGACGAGATTTTTGGAAACAAGAACCGTAAAATCGTTTTTACCAGCGAAAATGTATTTTGCGAAGAGAATGCTTCCGTAGACATCCAATAGACAAAGCACATCCATAAAATTACGGGAAGCCAATACCTGATGAAATTTCTGGAGCTTTGGGTCACCTTAGCCCTCACAGGAAATGGGTGAAATGCTCAATACCTGAGGTCTCCACTACCGAATAAACCATTTGCAATTATATCATATTCGAGCTGGCGACTTAAGGAACGAAAGGTCAGAAAAAGAGGCTGTTTGGGTGAGTGGCGCAGGGGAACCTCCCCTCTGCGCTCTCTCAGATACGGACGTGAACCTCTCGGCTCATCCGGCTCCAATTATCCAGCCGTCGGTCTTCAAACGGCTTTGCCTTCTTCACAGGTTCCTCC
>Ga0031655_10000956_pt1 | contig 17595 bp, 18 predicted proteins | sample FrelakmetHBP12HB_FD_55187 | JGI IMG/M metagenome (GOLD analysis project Ga0031655, IMG submission 55187) | Freshwater lake sediment microbial communities from the University of Notre Dame, USA, for methane emissions studies -HBP12 HB | ecosystem: Environmental > Aquatic > Freshwater > Lake >... | reverse complement strand
ACCACTTTCTCATATTCGAGTATGGCCTTTTCATATTTATTCTCAAAATAAAAACTTTCCCCTATCCAGAATTGGGCATTATCAGAATATTCCGAGTCAGGGTATTGCTTCAGAAAATTCTGAAACTCCCCCCTGGCTTTTTCATACTTTCCTTCCTTAAAAGTTTCATAGGCCAATGCATATGCCGATTCCTTGTCAGTTTTCCCTTTTATGGCATTTTTCGCAGCGGTCTTTCCCGCCTTATCACCCTCTGAGTGGTTTTCTCTCTTTCCAATTTCAAGAAAGTTTTCTATAAAATTTATTTTTAAAGATACATTATCAAGTTTTTCCCTTAATGCCGCTATATCTTTTTTTAATCCTTCAGTTATACCTCTCAAACTTTGGATACCATCTCTCAGTTCAGTGACGTCTGCACGCATTTCTGCCTGGNTCTTTTGTAAAGACGCTTGCGTCTCTTTAATCTTCGCAATATCTTTTCGGATACCTGCATCTTCCTCTTTTAAAGCCGAGACTTGCCTATCAAAATCCCCATGAACGCGCTGCAGATCTTTGGTCGTTGCACAACCTACGGTGCAGATTAGCGATGCGAGTATAAGCAAGGATATGATTCTGTTCAAGCGTTACACCTCCCCATCATAACCCTGCTACTTGGATGTGACGACAAAGTGATCTCTTCTGTTTTTTGCCCAAGCTTCTTCAGTATTTCCGGGATCCAAGGGTCTTTCTTTGCCATAACTGATCGTTTTTATTCTCTTGCCATCAACCCCAAGTTCAACGAGGTATTTCATGGCCTCCTTGGCACGTCTTTCTCCAAGGGCAAGGTTATATTCAGTCGTTCCTCTTTCATCACAGTTGCCTTCAATGAGAACACTGTTATTTCTATTATTGGTCAGCCATTCTGCAAGCTGTTTGAGAATGTCCCTGCTTTCGGGTTTGAGACTGAATTTATCGTATTCAAAAAGTACATCCTTAAATGTCATTTCTTCTTTTACCGCAGCAGCCTCCGCCTGCGGGGCTACCCTCGCTTCCGCCTCTTCTTTCGCCCTCTGTTCAGCAGCCAAGCGGGCTTCTTGATCGGCCCGTGCCTTTGTATCCGCTTCCGCCTTGGCCGCCGCCCTATCCGCAGCAGCCTTTTCTTCAGCTGAAACTGCCTGATCTTTTACTGCGGATTTTTTTGCGCATCCTGTCATAACCATAAATGAAAGGCACACTATCAACCCGATAATCCCTAGTATTGCAAGGCTCCTTTTCATTGTGTTCTCTCCTCTCTTGGTTGGTTTAAAAAAATTGGTTACTTGCCGATTTGAAGTCTTCTAAACCACAATCCATCCTAAAGGTCAACCACAAAAATGTCAATTTCTGTTTTCTGCACCCTGTACAATTTGTTTAGTATCCATCCCGCCTGTCATTTCAGAAGCTTTTTCAAATCATTACGGCGGATTGTCGGATATGGCAATCCTATGCACATGGTAATAGGTCATAAAGTCGGAAGATCATTTTATTCTTGGCGACCAGGATGGGCTCATGCAGCCGCCCACATTCTCATAAAGCACTCTCACGTTTAACCCGTTAGCATTCATCACGCAAATTCTGTGCTTGCCGTTGCCCCTCGTACCGAAGACCAGGTACCTGCCATCTGGGGACCAGGAGGGGGATTCATGGTCAACGTTGTCAAAGGTGAGCTGCAAAGGGCTGCTGCCATCCTCATTTGCAGAAAATATCTGGAAACGCCCATTCGCCAGGCCTTCATATGCTATTCTGTTGCCCTTCGGTGACCAGGAGGGAGTTGTATTATAACTTCCGTCATAGGTAAGTCTTTTCACGTCGCCTCCATCTGCATCCATCGTAAATATTTGCGGTGAACCGGAACGGTTTGAAACAAAAGCAATTTTTTTATTATCGGGCGACCAGGCGGGCGAAACATCAATGGCAAAATTATGGGTGAGACGTTCAAGATTTCTGCTGCTGAGATCCATCGCATATATCTCTTCGTTGCCATCCTTGCTCAGAGTCAGCAAGAGCTTCCTTCCATCTCTGGACCAGGAGCCAGCCAGATTAATGCCATCAAAATTTGCAATCTTCTCAACCTTTGTGCCGTTTAATGCCTTCACGTAGAGATCAGGATTCCCATTCCTATAGGATGTAAAGGAAATATATTTTCCGTCGGGAGACCAGCGTGGCGATAGAGTTAATGACTGGAAGTTCGTAACTCGGGAAAAATCAGTCCCATCNAAATTAATCGTGTAGATATCTGAATTTTGTCCCTTCTTTAGTACAAAAGCGATCTTAGTGCCAAATACGCCTTCATCCCCTGTCAGGGCAGAAAGAATCTCGCCTGCAAATTTGCGCACCATCTCGTTCTTGTCTTCTATTTTTCCGGTGTACTGTTTTGCGGTAACGACCTCTCCTTTTATTACATCGAAAAGATGGAATTCGGAAGTGAGATCCCTGCCATTGGACTGGAAAGCCCCCTTCACCAGGTATTCAGCACCAATGACAGCCCAGTCGGCAAACCTGATACTTTCCACGGCTAAGCCCGCCTGTTTTTGATCTTCAAGAAAGGCCTTCTTGCTGATGATGTTAAAGAATCCCGTCATCTCCAAATACTTCGCCAGGGTATCTGAAAACCAGCTTGACAGCTCTGTCTGATTGCTCTGTTGACTTATTTTCCTGAAATCGACAATGGCGATGGGAAATTTTTGGAAGGCGGGAGAATCGATGTCAATGTAGACCTTACCCAAGGCGCTATGAGGCGGGCAGAAAGCGGATAGCGTGACTGCCATGAACACAACTAATTTTATAAAACGTCTGCATCTCGTCTTGCAGTTATTCATGACTGGCATCATAGACCTTTCACTAAATGATGTTCCCCTTCTATCTGAATTCCAGCGAATGGAACCTGATGCCCACATCGATGCTGTTCTCTCTAACCGAGTCTGGCAGAGGAGGAAGAGGACTTGCCTTCTTCATGGCCTTCATGGCGGACTCATCGAAATATCGATTGCCTGAGCGTTTCTCAAAACTCAAATCTATAACTGTACCGTTCTTCAGTATCTTCGCCTGGACAATAGCCTCAATATTCTCCCTTGGTAATATTACCTGAGGCAGCGTCCATTTTCCCTTGATCCTGGACCAGATTAGGTTGTAATAGACGTTCATCCTTGCGTTGGATTCAGCATTATCCATCTGGCTCGAAGAGCCGGGCGGGCTCACTCCCGTATTCACCTTCCTCCTGATATCCTCGATTGCTCTATCAACACTGCCAGTCTGCTTTCTTTGAGACTCCAGCCTCTTGATGGGGACAGCAGGGACGGTATCGGCTCTCTTTTTCAAGATGGACGGATGCTCACCGGAAATCGTTTGATTGATTTCTCTCGAAATTGCCGATTGCGCTTTCCTTTCCTGGAAAACTTCAGACAGACTTACGAGATTAACGGAATAGACGGGACCGAAGGTCCATCTTGGAGAGGGAAGAGATGGCGCAAAGAAAATGATAGACAGCAATACAGCATGGATTAACAGCGATACAATGACCATACTGTTCAAGCTGATATCATTGTCATCTTGCTCCTTTTGCATCCTGTATCATCCTGCTGAATGTCACCTTGATTCCTCGGGCGCCTCCGTGATCATCCCCAGNCTNTCGACACCGGCTTTTCTGACCTCGGACATCACTTCCACGACAAACCCATAGGGAACATTCTTGTCAGCCCGCATAAAAACNTCTCTATCGATCCTGTTGGCAAAGATGTTTTCCAGCTTTGCACTGAGACCAGTAACAGGGACCTTATTCTTGTTTATAAATATCTCTTTCGCACTGTTAATCGTCAGCACAAGTTTTTCCTCTGTCACATCGATACTCTTCGATTTAACCCGCGGAAGGTTGACGTCGATGCCCATCTGAAGCATGGGAGCTGTCACCATGAAAATTATCAGCAAGACCAGAACNACGTCAACCAGAGGCGTGACGTTGATTTCGGCCAACAGCTTGCTGCCGCTATTTCTTTTTCTTCCGGGCCTCATAAGGAATTCTATTTTCTCACATAATTTCTTTCAATGATATTTAGTATTTCAGAAGCGAAGTTATCCATTTCCATGGCCATGTTCTTCACAACATTGAGATAATAGTTGTAGAAAATGACAGCAGGTATTGCAGCAGCAAGACCGGCGGCAGTGGCAATAAGTGCCTCTGAAATGCCCGGCGCCACAACAGCAAGGGTTGCCGAGCCTCTTGCGCCTATGCCCCTGAATGTATCCATAATACCCCAGACTGTTCCGAATAGTCCAATAAATGGCGATGCACTCCCTGTTGTAGCCAGGAAACTGAGTGTACTTTCAAGTCTTGTTGCTTCAGAGCTGCATGCTCTGTTCAGGGCCCTTTCAACATTATCGATACCCTTCATCTCCAGTTGAAGCGGAGTCAATTCATCGGATTCCTTGGGAGATGACGACCCCCTTATGACCTTGGTTATCTTCACCAGTTCCGTATAGCCGGCCTGAAATACCTCAGCCATGGTTGAATGTTTGTATTTTTTCGCTTCGGGGAAAATATCGGAGAGCTTATTGCTGTTCATATAGGTATCCAAAAACATATTATTTTCCCTTTTTACTTTTTTGATGCTCCTGTATTTCATCAAAATAATAGCCCACGACACAACAGAAAAGACAAGGAGCAACAGCAGGACAAGCTGAACCATCAGTCCTGCATCAAGAATCATCTTGAGAATACTGCCATGAAAATGTCCTCCAAGACCAACAGCGGCAACAGAAGAAATCTCTTTCACTTTTTCACTCCTGAATCACTTATTTGCTGTATTACCTGAATCTGCGACTTGCTACGGGTCATTACGTGTAATGGAAAAAAATGGCCTTGTCAATAGATTTAGGATAACGAGCATTCAACGGCAGAATAAATTTCTGAAAATCTCCAAACCAAAAAAGCTGACTGGCAAGAATCATTACAAAAATTCCGGTGCAAAGGCTACAACGCAATCGATGGCAGATGAATCACAAAAAATCATGGCCAATCTATCTACACCGAGGGCAATACCGGCCGCCTCTGGNATGGCAGNAATATCCTGCAGAAAACGCTCCGATATAGGGTAAATCGATTTACCTATAGAGTGACGATATTTGTTCACATTCAGAAATCGTCTATGATGTTCTTTCGAATCTGTAAGCTCAGAACATGCGTTGGCTATCTCTTTTCCTCCCATGTACAACTCAAAGCGTTCGGCCAATGCGAAATCATCTTTCTTTTCCTTTGCCAGGGCTGACCCAGAAACCGGATAATCATAGATGAAGGTGGGCTGCGTGAGCCCCAAGCGAGGTTCGATAGAGGAGACCATGATCTCATCGAAGCAATTTTCCGTTACAGCTTTATCCATTGACATCGGTGCATAGCAGGCAAAAGCCTCTCTTACAGATATACTCTCCCACGGTCTTTGCAACCCTATTGCCCTGCCCTGGTAGTTAATTACATCCCCGCAACCGAGATCACCGGCCACAGAGACAATCAGTTCCTCACATTCTTTCATGAGCTTGCGATAGTCCATGCCCCGGCAATACCATTCCAGCATGGTAAACTCAGGGAGATGGCATGAACCTCGTTCGCCGTCACGGAAACACTTGCAGATTTGAAATATCCTTGGATAACCCGCCGCAAGAAGTCGCTTCATATGAAGCTCGGGAGATGTGTGCAAAAACCAATCGCCACACGAAATGGCATCAATATGGGTTTCTGGAATCAGTGCCGGAATCAGATAGGGAGTCTCCACCTCCAAATAATCCCTGCTCGTGAAAAAATCTCGGATCGCACGGATCATCCTGGCACGTTTCCATAAAGTTTCCCGCTTCTTTGCCAGTCTCCCGTCGTCTTCCATAGGAGTTTCAATCCTTGACCCTTGTAAGATATTCGCCGCTTCGTGTATCGACTCTGATCTTCTCACCTTCTTCAACAAAAGGAGGAACATGAATCTGATANCCTGTTTGCAGGGTTACTGGCTTAGTCTTGCCTGATACCGAATCACCCTTGGCCCATGGGTCAGCTCGTATGACGACAAGATCAACAAAATTCGGCAGGCTCACTTCAAGAGGTCTATCCTCGAAAAAGAGGATTTCTGCCTCCAGGTTATCAATAAGGAAATTTTTCGCCTCCCCGACTTGATCTTCAGTGAGAAAGACCTGTTCATAACTTTCGCTATCCATGAAGCAGTACTTCCCCTGTTCCCGATACAGATACTGCATTTTTTTCTGNTGGAGATCTGCCGGTTCGAAAGTATCCGCGGAACGGAATGTCCGTTCAAACTGTGCTCCCGTAATCATATTGCGTAATTTAGACCTGTATAGAGCCTGGCCCTTTCCGGGTTTGACAAAGTTGAACTCGGTAACGATATAAGGCTCATTGTCCATCTTGATCCGCAAACCTTTTTTCAAATCACTTGCACTATACATGTAACATCTTCTCTCCTTTCAGTCTAACTCATGGACTTACTAATTCACTTCTCCTGTCCTGTCAAAAATATATTCGCCTGTCTCACGAGCCATTGCGCGAAAAGGAGACCCGGGATAAAGAGGACATTTTCCCTTGCCCCCCGGGATATCAGAGACATATTGCGGCACACAAAGCCCTGATATATTTCCCCATATTTTCTCCATGATTTTTATTCCTGACCGTACTTCGGTGCGAAAATGATCCGTACCTTTTACCGGATCACATTGAAACAAATAATAAGGCCTGACAGATATCCGTTGAAGGCCATAGAAAAGGTCCCGCAGGGTTTCGTAGTTATCGTTGATACCCCTAAGCAGGACGGATTGATTTGATACGGGGATTCCCGCCTCAAGTATCATTTCACAGGCATGAGCCGCTTCCGGTGTAATTTCATTCGGATGATTGAATTGCGTATTGAACCAAAGAGGACGATGCTTGCGCAACGTGTCACACAGTTTACGAGTAATCCTCATGGGCATGACTACGGGAACACGGCTTCCTATACGCAGCACCTCCACATGGGGAATAGAACGTAATGATCCGAGAAACCAATCAAGGATACCGTCTTTCATGGTGAGTGGATCACCTCCCGAAACGATGACTTCTCGAATATGCTTCGTCTTGGACACATAATCAACCATGCGTTCCATGTACCCTCTGGTTTCTTCGATGCCGCCTTTCCTCCATATTCGCTTGCGATTGCAGTGCCGGCAATATGTTGCACACATATGTGTGACAATTGCGACGCAGCGATCACGATAACGATGCACGAGCCCTGAAACAGGCATGTCCCGTTCTTCTTCTAAAGGGTCGGCCACACCCCCGAGCGAAAAACTTATCTCCCTTTCATCAGGAAAACACTGACGACGAAGGGGGTCGTTATCATCCGCTGCATTCATTAGAGAAAAATAATACGGAGTGACGCTAAAGGGATAAGACCTTGCCACGGTTTGATATTTCTTGAGGGCCGCCGGCGCCTCCTTGAGGACTCCGGCCAATTGAGGAATTGTGCGTATCCGATTTCTGTATTGCCACTCCCAGTCATGCCACTCCTTCGACGAGACTCCTCGCCACGGGCTTATGGAGATGGTACGGTTTCTCGATTCCATGGTTTACAATGCTTCAAATAGAGTTTATTGAAAAGTTGCCTTCCATTATTCAATTTTATAGCATCAAATATTGATTATTACAAATTAGAATCCAGAAAGTTNTCATTAANAGATAAGGGTTTGAGAATCAGTACCCGGCATAGAATCTTGCCATTCTCAATATTANACATTGAGCTGCTACGTTAGGAAATGACTTGTCCAAACGATTTATTAGACATTGCATATTAGTCAGAAATAGGTAACAATTAAAGCATATTAATTGCGGAGTCGCGGAAGAATTCATTAAATCGGCCAGTGATGCCCTTTCTATGAGCAAGAAAGAATCAAAAGGAAAATAATCAAGAAATGCCCTTTTGCCAGTCCGAGACATTTTTTGAGCCCCGGGTACTGGCCATTGTATGAATTTTTTTTGTTCGGGATCAGAAATTACCTCTCCGGTGCAAAGGCGCGGTACGGTCAACGGAAAAACTCACGTGCTCTATCTTTTAATCCGTCATGACAAGAAATAGTTTCTTATTATAAGGAGATCAATCTATGAAATCATTATCGAAGGATGAACTAAAAACTTTGATGAGCAAACAGAAAGGTCCTTGCATTTCACTATTTATGCCCGCCTATCGTGCTGGTGCCGAAATCCAGCAAAATCAAATCAGATTCAGAAATCTGCTTCGTGAAGCCGAAGAAAAATTGATTGCCAATGGCCACCGCGCCCCAGAGGCGAAGGCATTGCTCGAACCTGCGCAGGGACTTTCAGGCAATATACCTTTCTGGCGACAACAGAGCGGCGGTCTCGCCATATTCATATCTTCAGATGTATTCCGTCACTACGGCCTGCCCATAAATTTTGATGAATTAATAGTTGTAGCTGACCGTTTTCACGTCAAACCTCTTCTGCCGGCACTGAGCGGCGACGGACATTACTACATTTTGACGTTGAGTCAAAAAGGGAGCCGACTTTATGAGGGAACAAAACAGAACATCAGAGAAATCCAAATTGAAACGATACCCAAAAATCTTGCCGAGGCCCTCCAGTACGATGAGCTGGAAAAGCAAATCCGCTTCCATAGAGGGACGCCACGGGGAGGGGAACGCGGATCTATGATGTCAGGGGGTGGTGCTGAACTGGACGATGCGAAAGAAAACATTTCGAAATATTTCCGCCAGATCGACAGGGGATTACATGACCTCCTGAGAGACGAACGGGTACCTCTGGTGCTTGCCGGCGTCGATTATCTATTTCCGATCTATAGAGAGGTAAACACGTACCCTTATCTCATGGAAGAAGGGATTCCTGGAAATCCCAAAGGAATAAGTACAGAACAGTTGCATAAACTGGCACTTGAGATTGTCAGACCTTATTTCCAAAAGGCTGAAAATGACGCAATCGCCCAATACCGGCAATCTTCCGGCACGGGATTAACTTCCAGTGACATTAAAGAAATTATCCGTGCCGCGTGTGATGGGCGGGTTGGTTTGCTCTTTATCGCCACAGGTCATAAGCAATGGGGTATTTTTGACCCGGAATCGAAGGATGTGCAATTACACCAAAAGATGGAGCATGGCAGTGAGGATCTTTTAGATTCTTCCGCAATCCGGACTTTGTTGAATGGCGGCACTGTTTTTTCGCTTCCTCAGGAAAAAATGCCTGATGATAAACCAATCGCGACTGTATTTCGTTATTGAAACGAAAAGCATAACGTTTCCACTCATCTTAAACATATTTCTCATATGGACTTGCAGTATCGCAAAGTAAATGTTGCACGGCTTTCCGTGCTGTCAAATACCGCTCTTGTTGTCATGAAGATCGCCGTCGGGCTCATGATTGGATCGGTGTCTATCATGTCTGAAGCGATCCATTCCGGAGTAGACCTTCTGGCTTCCCTTATCACTGTATTCTCCGTCAGCAAATCCAGCATGCCTGCCGATGTCAAGCATCCCTTTGGCCATGGAAAAGTTGAAAACATTTCCGGCACTATCGAGGCGCTGCTCATCTTTCTGGCGGCCGTCTGGATCATCTACGAAGCCATCGGGAAACTCCTGAATCCGGAGCCTATTACATATGTCGGTTGGGGTGTGGGGGTAATGTTAATTTCAGCTCTGGTTAATATAGTCGTATCGAAAATGCTTTTCAAAGTGGCAAAAGAAACCGATTCCATCGCTCTTGAGGCCGATGCCTGGCATTTGCGCACTGACGTATATACCTCCGCCGGCGTAATGACAAGCCTTGCCCTGATCTGGATGGGTCACCGTATTTCGCCTGGCACCAATCTTTACTGGCTGGACCCTGTCGCTGCGATCGCCGTCGCCTTGTTTATTATGGGCGCCGCCTACAGGCTGACTCTCCAATCGGCGCAGGATCTGATGGATGTAAAACTTCCCACAGACGAGGAGACATGGATCCGCCAGCTGATAATGACACATAAGCCTGTTATACATGGCTTTCATCAATTGCGCACACGCAAGGCGGGAAATTTTCGCTTCGTTGACTTCCATATTAAAGTTGATCGTTCCATGTCTGTCGAGGACTCTCACAAGATCACCGATGAGTTATCCGGAAGCATAGAAAGTCGCTTCCCCAATACCAATGTCACAGTTCACATCGAACCATGCGACGGCACATGCAGTGGCGATTGTCTATCTGGATGCCTGCTGCCTGAAAGCGAGCAGAAGGCAGTGATGCAAAAAAACCGGCGAGTCTAANAAAACAAGGAACACTCTATCAGAGATGTCGTCAGCCCTTATAGATGAACCTTTCAAGCAACTTGTGGAAGGGGGTCCAGTGCGAAGCGTCATCGGATTCCTGGATGAATTCCTGGAAGGCATTAACCTTGGCATCAAGATCGTCTATAAAATGCACGATTAATGCCTCCGGCGTCTTCGGACGCTTTGGCGAACCGAATTCCTGAGTACCGTGATGGCTCAATATCAGATGGCGGAGCTCCATGGCGAGTTGCTCCGGAAAACCTTCTACGGCGGCAATCCTGGCATCGAGCATCTCCAGACCAATCACGATATGCCCAATCAGTCTGCCCTCATCGCTGTAGTCAAACATCCTGTCGTAGGTATATTCATAAATCTTGCCTATATCATGAAGGATCCCCCCGGATATGACAAGGTCCCTGTTGATACCCTGGTAATGCTTTGTTACCTGATCGAGCAGGCGTATGACTGAGAGCGTGTGTTCAAGGAGGCCTCCGATATAAACATGATGAAAACTTTTAGCAGCGGGGGCATTCTTGAACAATTTCGCCACCTCCCCGTCATGGAAAAATAAGTGTAACAGTTGCCTCAAGCAGGGTGTTTCGATTTGTTCGACAAAGGCCATTAGATCGGCAAACATCACATCGATGTCTCCTTTTGCAGCAGGCAGATATTCGGCCAGGTCGACGGCAGAGTCATCAACCTTCCTGATACCCGTTATGGAAAGTTGAACGGTGCTTCTGAAGCTGACTGCCCCTCCCTGTGCCTTAATCACATCCCCCTTAGTGAAGGCTTTGTCCCACTCGATTGCATTCTCCCAGATCTTTCCGTCAATCTCCCCTGTTTTATCCTTAAGACGAACGTTCAGATAAGGCTTTCCCGTCTGAGAGAAAGCAAGATTCTTTTCGGTCACAAGAAATGACTCGTTTACTTTTTCACCCGGCTTTATATCCTTGATATAAACACTCTTATTCTTCATATTCACACCTGCCGTTACTTATCGCCATTTACTCACTTCTCTCTCAAGATGCGATGATCACCCGCCCTGATAGTCAGCTTTGTTATGTCAAAGTACTCCATCAACGGTATGATGAATTTTCTTGAAAGACCTGTCAACTCTTTCATACTTGCCGGTGTAGCCTTTCCATCCCTCACAAGAAGGCTCTTATAATCTTCCCGCAGCCTCGTTAAAACTTCTTTATGAAAGTAGAGATCTTCATTTATCTTTATCAGAGAACCTTCTTTGAGCATCACATTGATGACACTTTCTGCCAAGCTTTTTTGGCCCGCAAATTTTTCCATAAGCTCCTTGATTGAAGGAGGGGTAAGCCCTGCATCCATATAGATCTCTGCAATTTTACTTCGTATATCCTCCAGTTCTCCCTTCAGATCAACACGGTGCCCCGACAGGCGAATGTTCTCCCTCTCGACGACGATTTCCCCTCTCTTTTCAAGCTCTCTGACAGCCATATTAAAGAGCCTTGGTCTGGCGAACTGTCCTGCTGTACTCCTCAACTCTTCTTTCGAAACGCCTTCCTTCAGGGGATATCTCTCATGATACGCCCGCATTTCCAGGAGAATCCTACCCTGGAGGTTCTGATAAATGGTGAAAGATATGATCCTGGATTCATCAACATCCAGAACGACGACCTGCTTTTTTGAAAACAGAGTTCCGAGAATGTCCTTAAGGATATTCTGATGAACTCCAGTTCTCATTTCAAGCTCAGATATACCAATGCCCTCAATTCCTGACCGCTCAATAATAATCGCCGCCCTCTCTGTATCAGTACCATCATGCAGGAGATCAATTTCATGATTTACCTTTTCAGAATTTCTCTTATGCTTTTTAGGCAAAGGGTCAACTATCATCCCGCCACCGATTGTCGTTACAGGCGAGTAGCTCCTGATGACAAACCGGTCTCTTGCCATTGCAACAATGGGAGACTCAAGGACTACTTGTGCAGAAGCCTTAGCTCCAGGTTCCACATCTTCACGGTCCAGGAGTATTATCCTGCCGATTGCTTCATTCGTTCCCACGTGAAACCGCACCAGGTTCCTGTTTTTCAGTCTCCTGTTGTTATTTGACAAATACTCCACGCACACGTCCAGGCGGATAGAAGGCTTAAGAGTCCGAGGCCTGGCGAGTACATCTCCTCTGACGATTGTATCCTTTTCAACACCCTGCAGATTTATGGCCGTCCGCTGGCCTGCCTCAGCAATGGTTGCGCTCTGGTTATGGATCTGTATGCCTCGCACCTTGGCAGTGACTCCCGTCGGCAGTATTTCCACCTCTTCGCCCAACTTTATGTCTCCGGAAATCAGAGTTCCTGTAACGACTGTCCCGAATCCCTTCATGGTAAATGCTCTATCGACAGGCAACCGGAAAATACCCGCATCAGATTCTCCCTCTATCTCCGATGCCACTCTGCCGAACGCATCCAGCAATTCATCGAGCCCCGCACCTGTGATTGAAGAGACAGGTATAACAGGAGATGCCTCCAGAAAAGTCCCTTTCAAAAATTCATGGACATCGTCTTTTACAAGATCGCGCCATTCCTCTGTTACCATATCGACCTTGGTAAGGGCAACAAGACCTTTCTTAATGCCCAGGAGCGAGCAGATATGAAGGTGTTCCCTCGTCTGGGGCATGACACCCTCGTCTGCCGCGATTGCCATAATCACCATATCGATGCCGGAGGCTCCGGACACCATATTTCTTATGAATCTTTCATGGCCGGGAACGTCCACAATACCGAATGTTCGACCGTTTGAAAGAGTTAAAGAGGCAAAGCCAAGTTCAATGCTGATCCCTCGCTCCTTCTCTTCTTTGAGCCTGTCCGTATCGATACCGGTGAGGGCCTTGATAAGAGCTGTCTTGCCGTGATCGACATGGCCGGCCGTGCCTATGATGAAATGCTTCATAGGACTTAAATAACAAACTACCTGGCGTTTAACAATAACAAAAATTTACATTATGCACCGCGAAGCCGGCAACCTTTACTATCTCCGTCACCGTGCAGTCATCCTGAAAATAAGTTTTGGCACTCTCATAAAGTCCCGTATCGTCACTCACTATATTTTTTTGTTCACATTCCGTTGACATGGTGGACATCTTCCTTCTATATTGCCTGCAATATAATCCTATCCATGAAGAAAGCACGCTTTTCTAGTGACCGCTCATCTTTGATATTTCAGTGCCTTAGCTTTTCACTCAAGGCGAGACGATAATTCTCCACTTGAAATGATCAGATTAAATTTGTTAGCATTGATTCCTTTTTAAAAGGATCACGGGTTCTATGAGGATACTTGGTCTCGATTACGGCAGTAAAAGAATAGGCGTGGCCGTTTGTGATGAGCTTGGCATGACGGCCCAGGGGCTCGCCACCATTGCCCGAAAAAATCGCAGGCACGATCTGGAAGAGATTGCCAGATTCATCAGGACATATAATGTGGAGAAAATTGTGATCGGCTATCCCTTAAGACTTGATGGCACCGAAGGCATTCAGTGCGAAAAAATCACCAAATTTGCTTCTCTCTTGGAATCCGCATTCTCTCTGCCTGTCATCAAATGGGATGAAACACTTTCAACGAAGGAGGCAGAAGAAATCCTCATTCGGGCTAACATGCGAAGAGACAAGAGAAAGAATATCGTGGATAGGGTCGCCGCCAGTTTGATTCTCCAGGGATATCTCGATGACCAGGACCGCCGCAATAAATCTCAGTAGTTATCAGGCAGACTGAATTCATGCGAATCCGAACTGCAACACGTAAACACAGAAAAAGCCGGGCCATCATTTCAATGGTCATAATCTTTTTTGTACTGTTGGCGGGTCTCTACTATGCCCTCAGCCCCACGGACAGTCGGAAAGAGCCCGTTATAGTTGATATTCCGAGAGGGACGAGTTTTCTACAATCGGTTGACCTGCTGGAAGAGGCCGGGCTCGTAAAGCACAAATATCTATTTTATGCACTGGTGATTACAAGGAATGCACACGGCCACATCAGGTCAGGCGAATATGAGATGCCAGCATCCATGTCACCGATGGAAATCATCGATAAACTGGTCAAGGGTCAGATTAAGACCTACGCTGTTCCAATACCCGAGGATTTCACGATGCGTGAGATTGCCGTCCGTCTGGTCTCCTACAGATTAGTCGATGAGAAGCAGTTCTTGTCCCTTTCAAAAGACACAAAGCTCCTTGCAGAGTTGGACATAGAAGGCAGAAGTGTCGAGGGATATCTGTATCCCGAAACATACAAATTTGACAAATCGATGGGGCCAAGAGCTATCATCGAGGCTATGGTTACTCAATTCCGAAAAAGATTTACCCCGGCAATGGAGAAGAGGGCGAAAGAACTCGGCATGACGCTACATGAGGTCGTAACACTCGCCTCCCTGATTGGAAAAGAAACGGGGTATGAAAAAGAAAAGCCCCAGGTCTCAGCCGTCTTTCACAATCGACTGAGAAAAAAGATGAAATTGCAAAGCGATCCGACCAGCGTCTATGATCTCGAATCTTTTGCCGGGGCTGTAAAGAAAAAGCACCTTCTGAGAAAGTCGCCCTACAATACGTACATAATCGATGGACTGCCCCCTAGTCCCATCGCAAATCCGGCCATTGATTCATTGCAGGCAGCCCTCTACCCTGCCCCTGGCAATTACCTTTACTTCGTTTCCAATAACGATGGCTCCCACAATTTCTCGTCCAGCTTCTCCGCTCATAACAGAGCAGTCTTAAAATATCAAATTAATAGAAAAAAAGAGTAATTTTTTTCTTGACAAACAGATTTTCCCTCCTTATAGTTAGGCCAAGTGGAGTAAAGTGGCTTATTGTGGAGGGAATCTACCATGTCTGTCTTCAGGGGTCAGTATAATCATTCCATAGATGCCAAAGGCCGGATCATCTTTCCTGCAAGACTGCGGGAAGTTTTCGCCGAGAAATACGACAGCAGGCTGGTTATTACAAACTGGGACAATTACCTGATGGTCTTTCCCTATGACGAATGGCGGATCCTCGAGGAGAAGGTCAGCCATCAATCTCTATTCAGAAAAGAAGTCCGGGCCTTTCAGCGTTTTTTCATGTCCGGCGCTGTTGATTGCTCCTTTGACAGCCAGGGCCGGGTTCTCATTCCTCCCAACCTTCGAGAATATGCGGGTCTTGATAAAGACATAGTCCTGGCAGGTATGATTAAGGTCATAGAGATATGGGGTAAAGAACGCTTCGANGAAGANATNAAGAGAAGCGCAATNGACATCGACAGCTTCAGTAAATATATGGCGGATCTGGGAATATAGAAAAAGGCCCATGGAATGTGCTCCTTTCATATACCAGTCATGGAGAGTGAGGTTGTTGAGTCCCTTCGTTGCCGTCCCGGAGGCATCTATGTTGACGGAACCGTAGGGGGAGGAGGACATGCCTGCGAGATTCTTCGTCATAGCACGCCAAACGGCTTATTGATAGGCCTGGACGTCGATGATGATGCGCTCCGGGAATCGGAAGAGCGATTACGGCCTTTTGGCAGCAGGAAGATCCTCGTAAAGGGCAATTTCGCAGATATAGATACCATCTTGGTCTCTTTAAACATCAGGGAAGTTGATGGCATCCTGCTCGACTTGGGAGTTTCTGCTTATCAACTGAAAACAGCGCACAGGGGTTTCAGCTTTTCCTTGAATGCTGCCCTCGATATGCGAATGGATCAGAGCCGGGAACTTTCTGCTTACGATATTATCAACACATTTCCGGAAAAAGAGTTGGAGAGGATCATTAAGGACTATGGCGAGGAGATGATGGCGAAAAGGATTGNAAAGAGGATCTCCATGCGAAGAAAGACATCNCCCATCGAAACAACGGCAGAACTCGCCGACGTTATTGTAAAGGCCTTACCCTCCCCCTTCAAGACAAANAGAATTCATCCCGCAACCCGAACCTTCCAGGCAATCAGGATATATATCAATAACGAGCTTCTGAATCTTCATGATGCCATANATCGCGGAGTGGATGTACTCAGGACGTCGGGGCGCTTTTCCATCATATCGTTTCAATCCCTGGAAGACAGGATTGTTAAAAACGGCTTTCGCTCGTGGGAGAAGGAATGCATCTGCCCTCCCTCCTTACCTGTGTGCGCCTGTCATAGAAAAGCCAAGTTGAAGATATTGACCAGAAAACCGATAACACCCGCGGCTTCTGAAATTGAATCTAATCCGCAGGCAAGAAGCGCCAAGCTAAGAACGGCCGAGAGGATTTAAAAAATGCAGTCGGAAGAAGTCATTCATGGAAATGTCTGCGATGTAGAGAAGGTTTCCACTCAGATAAAATATTCGAATTTTATCTTTGTCACTTTAGTGCTCATGGCAGTCGCCCTTATCTATGTGTGGTCACATATCCGCATGACAGAGCTGGAGTACATGGTTGCAACGGAAATGAGTATAAAGGAAAAACTTGTCGAGGAGCAGACGAAGTTGAAGGTTGAGATCGCAACCTTGAAATCACCGCAGCGGCTTGAGGCAATAGCAAAAGAGCAATTGCAGATGACGTATCCTACAAGGGATCAGGTCATAATCCTCAATAACGATGATACGGCAAGCGCTAATAAAACGGGTTCCTAATAATCGGGAAGTGCAGCAATGACGGGTGAATCAAAAAAATGGCTAAGATTCAGGATTGTTACGGTACTGGTATTTTTCTTGGTGCTTTTTATTGCCCTCATATCGAGGGCGTTCCAGATTCAGGTACTTTCCGGAAAACTCCTGAAAACCCTTGCCGAGCGGCAACACATAAAGACGCTGCAGATTGAACCGGAGAGGGGCATTATCTTCGATCGCAACGGCGAGAAACTCGCTGCGAGCACTATGGTGAGTTCCGTCTTTGCTGACCCATCGAAGATAAGCAATTCCTCTGAAGTCGCCGGAGTATTAGCCCCGATTCTCAATATAGATAAGGAAACTATTACAAAAAAGCTTTCAGGCTCAAAAAATTTCTGCTGGTTAGCGAGAAAAATCCCCCCCGATCAGGCGAGCAGAATAGAGGCCCTGAATATCGATAACGTCTTCTTGATTAAGGAACCGAAACGCTTTTATCCAAACGGGGAACTGGCCGGCCGCCTTATCGGCTTCGTAGGATTGGATTACACAGGCCTCGAGGGACTGGAGCTCAAATATGATAATTATTTAAAGGCAACCCCGGAAAAGCTAATCTGGGCGCGGGATGCCAGGGGAAACCGATTGTTTCCACGGATTGAAAAACCTGTCGTGCAACAGGAAGAGGGATATAATCTCATCTTGACGATCGACAG
>Ga0031655_10000942_pt1 | contig 17755 bp, 17 predicted proteins | sample FrelakmetHBP12HB_FD_55187 | JGI IMG/M metagenome (GOLD analysis project Ga0031655, IMG submission 55187) | Freshwater lake sediment microbial communities from the University of Notre Dame, USA, for methane emissions studies -HBP12 HB | ecosystem: Environmental > Aquatic > Freshwater > Lake >... | reverse complement strand
AGGATTTTCTGACAATTTCTTGAAGATTTCTGAATTTGCATCCAACCATCTGCCGCTGATAAATAAGGTGGCGGAGATTTTCTCGATTTCCAGGCACTGGATCAACTTGGCGTCATAGCCTAAACTTCTCGGGCCACCACAGGCATCCAAGGTCAATGCCAAAACTTTCTGCTTTGTGTTTAATCTGGTTTTTACTCCCCTCACCATTTCTCCCCATTCTTGCGGAGCCCTACCCGTGAAGGTTGAGATGATCCGCTCCTTCGTTTGAATTTCTTGAGACTGTGCTGATTTAATACTCCAGAGGGGAAAGATGGAGAAAAGAATAAAAAATGTCAGAATTGTTTTATATCTAATCATCCATTCCTTTTAACTTATAGCATTATCCTATGCAATATCAGAGTGCAATATCAGAGTTGACAATCCCCTCTCATTCGTCTATTTTAAGTTTATATTAAATTTTGCTCTAAACTGGTTAAAAAGCAGGATGACAAGAAGTTAAAATGAGCATAGAGAAAGCGCGAAAGCAAAAAATTTTACGAGAGGTAAGGGAACCGTCAGCAGAATACACCAGGAATATAGCGATCGCTAGTTTCTTCGGCCAGCAAATGCTTAAGGGATCGTATTCTCAATTGGATTCTACTAAATTAAATCCAGAGGTTCCCGTTCTCTTCTACTCTCATCCTAATGGAGAAATCTGGGTTGGAGATGCAATTGCTTGGCTCCGTTCTTTGCCAAGTGAATCTGTCGGTCTCATTTTTGCAGACCCCCCATATAATATCAAGAAAGCAGAGTGGGACACATTTGAGTCCCAAGAGGAATATGTCAAATGGTCACTCAAATGGATAGAACAGGCAGCCCGGCTTCTGAAACCGACTGGAACGCTCTATGTTTGTGGATTTTCTGAAATTTTAGCAGATCTCAAACTTCCAGCTTCCCAGTTTTTTCAAGGCTGTCGGTGGTTGGTGTGGCATTACAAAAATAAGGCCAATTTAGGTGCTGATTGGGGCCGTTCTCATGAAAGCATCTTGCACTTTAGAAAGAATAGGCAATTCAAGTTTAATATTGACGATGTACGGATTTCATATGGTAATCACACATTGAAATATCCCGAACATCCACAGGCTGAAACCAGTCAATATGGAAAAGGTAGTAGTAAAGGTCATCTTTGGCGGCCACATCCAAGGGGAGCCAAGCCAAAAGATGTCCTAGAAATCCCTACGACATGTAATGGGATGCATGAAAAAACCCCTCATCCTACTCAGAAGCCTGAGGAGTTATTGAGAAAAATTATCTTAGCATCGTCAACACCTGGTGATCTGGTAATTGATCCATTTCTTGGATCTGGTACAACCGCTGTTGTCGCCGAACAACTTAAACGAAAGTGGAAAGGATGTGATATTTCCCTTAAGTACTGCCAGTGGGCAAGCCGTAGAGTCGAGTTGGTTGAAGATTGGCCAATAGAAAAATGGATCCAATACGATTTGGAAAATGCTGAACGGAGAAAATCGATTCGATGAAAAAAGTTAGGCTGGCGGATCTGCAAGAAAGTGTACAAGATAAGTCAGCGTTCGGGACACTGGACGATTACCTGACGATTTGTCGCACTTTCCTTGAGGCTGTTAAAAAGACTCACCCAACACGTATCGTTTCTACTTCTCACCCTAACTATATCTTTTATCAATACAGTGAAGATTATGGGCACAAGATCACCCGTCCTCTGAATGTTGATTTGTTTATTGAATCTGTCAGTGATTTCAAAGAAATATTTGAAAGATTCGTAGATTTTCTCACAGACCTTAAACAGTACCAGGAAGCAGCAGTTGATCTAAAAGGCAGAAAGAAATATGTGGAGTCGAAAGAAATTAACAAGGTCGTCTATACGGTACAGCAGGCTATTGGGAGTATAGGCGACTCGTTCGATAATCCCAACCAATCCAGGAAACGAGTAGGACAACTTTTCGAGACATTAGTTAAACTCATCATTCAAGGAGTGGGTTTGGAGTGCGAACCTCGCACAATTAACCTCCCCATACCAGGTTACCCTGGTTACAAAATGTCTTATGAATTGGATCTAGTTTTTTCTCGAAACAAGGCCATTATCACTTCAGAAACCAGACTCATACACCCATCAGAAGTCGTCGGCTCGGTCAAGACAACTAGCAAAGACAGAATAGACAAAGTCTTTCTAGATAAGTATCTATTAACCAAGCTCCTTGGTAGAGATATTCCAGTAATCGCTATTTTCCTTCACGATGTTCAACGTGCTCGTAAAGGTAACAGCATTTTCGGGATCAACTCGACATTTAAGAGTAATCACTTCTTAGGCTATACTGTGGCATTGAATAGACTGGATGGCGTATATTACGTTGACCCAAGGCCAATAATGGAGGCCAATGAACGGCTACGTGAGCAGATACATGACTTTCAACAATTTCTGGTAAAGGATTTATGGAGGCTTTCAAGCCGTTGAGCGAAACGGGGCGCAATTTCATCGATTTATAGATATCGGGGCATTGAGCCCGATTCCTTTATAGGAGAAAGATGATCAAGATTGGTACGAGTGGTTTTTCCTTTCCGGATTGGAAGGGAGCTGTTTATCCTGTAGGCATTCGGGAAGGGGATATGTTACCCTTCTATGAAAAAGAGTTGGGGTTTAATGTCTTGGAGGTCAATTTNACTTATTATACTCTTCCCTCNCAGAAGAGTCTGGCGGCGATGTCCCAAAAGACATCCAATGGTTTTGAATTTGTTGTGAAGTCTTTTAAAGGGATGACCCATGAAATTTGGGATAAAGAGACCGGTAGTAGGATTGATAATCAGGAGACCTTTAAGAAATTTAAATATAGCCTTGTCCCCTTGATTGAAGAGAAGAAACTCGCTTGTATCCTGGCGCAGTTTCCTTACGGGTTCTTCCCCAATCGAGAAAATTTAGGTTATCTCCAAAGGTTCAAAGAGGAGATGGCGGACATNCCTCTGGTTTTTGAGTTCCGAAACCATGTCTGGCTGAAAGACCAGACTTTTCAATTTTTAGAGAAAAATGGGATTGGATTTTGTGTGGTTGATGAACCCAAATTGCCCCAATTGATGCCCTACCATCCAAGGGCCACTTCGGAAATTGGTTATTTCCGATTTCACGGCAGAAATACTAACTGGTTCCATGTCCCTACTTCTGTGAGGTATGACTACCTCTACAGTGAGAAAGAACTGAAAGAATTCATTCCTGACATCAAGGATATTGCTAAAAAGACGGGCAGGACTTTAATCTTTTTTAATAACTGTCATGCAGGCTCTGCGGCTAAAAACGCTGCCCAGATGGCCAAGCTGCTCATGGAGCAGCAGTAATAAGTTAATAGTTCGGAGTTCGGAGACATAGAAATACTTTGAACTAAAAACTCCGAACTCATCACTCCGAACTTGAAGGGGAGGTTTTGTGATCGAGATCGATTTTAAAAAAGGGGATGGACTCATCCCGGTCATCATCCAGGATGCCTCAACCAATGAAGTCCTGATGTTAGGTTACATGAATCGAGAATCGTGGGAGAAGACGCTGGAAACGAAGAAGGCGTCCTTCTGGTCAAGGTCTCGCAAAAAAATTTGGGTCAAAGGAGAAACATCAGGGAATTTTCAGGAAATTAAGGAGATTTATCTTGATTGTGATGGAGATACCCTCCTGCTCAAAGTAAATCAGATAGGAGGGGCGGCCTGCCATACGGGTTTTCGGAGTTGCTTCCACCAACGATTTGAAAAAGGGGAATGGAAGATCTCGGGAAAGAGAATCTTTGACCCGAAGGAGGTATACGGAAAGTGAAAATGCTGAAGGTTGGAATTCCAAAAGGAAGTCTGGAGAATGCCACCATTGAGCTTTTTAAAAAGTCGGGCTGGAGAATCTCGGTGAGCTCTCGAAGTTATTTCCCCATGGTGGATGATGATGAGATTCGCTGCACCTTGGTCAGGGCCCAGGAGATGTCAAGGTTTGTGGAGATAGGCACCTTGGATGTGGGGCTGACCGGGAAGGATTGGATTTTGGAAAATGGCTCTGAGGTCGTGGTCGTTCAGGATTTGATCTACTCCAAAACCAGCACTTCCTCTGCCCGATGGGTTTTGGTCGTAGCAGAGGATTCTCCCATCCGTCAATTGAAGGATTTGGAAGGGAAAAAGATCTTCACCGAACTCGTCAATTTTACCAAACGATACTTTGCCGAGCGACACGTCAAGGTTGACGTGGAGTTTTCATGGGGGGCTACAGAGGGGAAGGTGATTGAAGGATTGTGCGATGCCATTGTTGAGGTGACCGAGACTGGAAGCACGTTGCGGGCCAATAAACTCCGTATCGTTGAAGAGCTCTTGCAGACCAATACCCAACTGATTGCCAATCGCGAATCCTATCAAGACCCATGGAAAAGGGAAAAGATTGAACAGATTTCGCTTCTTCTTCAGGGAGCTCTCCGAGCGGAGGGAATGGTTGGGCTCAAGATGAACGTATCGGCGAATGACCTCAAGAGTTTGATTGAGATCCTCCCCAGCATCACCGCCCCCACGGTATCCAATCTCTTCCAGACCGATTGGTTTTCTGTAGAGACCATTATTTCTGAGAAAGTCGTCCGGGAACTCATTCCAAAATTGCAGAAGCGGGGAGCAGTAGGCATCATCGAATATCCCCTCAATAAAGTCATCTGAGGGTAAGGTTTAGGCTAAGGGTGAGAAAAAATCTTTTTCCTTAACTTTAACCTCAGCCTCAACCTTTTTGGAGTAAACTGACCACTTCCATGTGGTAGGTCTGTGGGAACATATCGATGAGGCCGAGTCTTTGGAGTAAATATCCCCTCTCAGAGAAAAGGCGGAGGTCCCGCGAGAAAGTGGTGGGTTCACAAGAGACATAAACGATTTTTTTGGGTTTCAATCTGACCACCTGATCCAGGATCGTCTTGCACCCTGTCCTGGGGGGGTCGAGGACGATGAGATCAGGTGTTTTTCTTTTCCAACTCATGAAAACATCTTCTACCCTTCCTTGAATGAAATCGCAATTTCTGATCCCGTTTTTTCCTGCATTGAATCGGGCATCCTCTAGGGCCATCCTATTCTCTTCGATCCCCAAGACTTCCTTCGCTCCCATGGCCAATGGGAGGGTGAGGTTTCCAATGCCGGCATAGAGGTCGAGGACCCTGTCCTCCTTATTCACCCCGGAAAATTGAAGAACGGTCTGAATTAATGTTTGATTTTGCTCCCGATTGATCTGGGAAAAACTTTCTGGTGAGATTCGAAACGTGAGATTTCTTTTTTCTCTCTCTTGACTCAAAGGAATCATAAAGTTCAGAGTAGGGTCACCGAAAAGGTTTAAGCCATCTTCGCTTGCTATGGCGAGTCCCCGGAGGATCGGCTGACTCCGAAGGAACTCCTTCATGAAATACTCGATCCGTTGACCATATGAATGAGGATGAAATAAAAGAACTCCTCTTCCTTCCTCCGGGGATACATTGATCTCGATCGCTTCCATGCGTAATAGAGCGGCTAATTCCTTCCGAAGGTTTCGGATGATCTGATTGACCAAAGGATGCGAGATGGGGCAGTGGTCGATATCCACAATCTTATGGGACCNTTCTTGGTAGTAGCCNATTGCTTTTCCCTTCACCTTCAGTTGAACCCTGACCCGATAGCCATAAGGTTTAGGCGAAGGGGCTACGCTGATGAAAGGAATTTCCTTCAGCCCCCCTAATCTTTTGAGGATCTCTCCTAAAATCTCTTTTTTTAATTCTCCATGAACGGAAGAATCAACGTGTTGCCACTGGCAGCCCCCGCAACTCCCAAACGATGGACAGGGAGGAATCACTCTCCAAGGAGAGGGTTCGACGATCTGGATTAATCTCCCCATTGAATAGTTCTTCTTCTCTTCGATCATTTCGATCCTTGCCTCATCGCCGGTCACGGTGTAGGGGATGAAAACCACTTTCCCATTGAGCCGAGCCACTCCATACCCTTTAAATGCTACGGACTCAATATGAACCTGAACTTTTCTCATCATATTTAAAATAGCATGGAGGGGAATGAGATTCAATGGATTCATGGAGGGAAGGAAGGGACAGAATGGATTGACATCTCGTCATGATTTTGTTAGTTTTANTCACTTAAACAAAAAGGATGACCGAAGAGGATGACCTGGTTTAAAAAAGGTGAAGAAGAAAAAGAAGGGAAGGAGAAACGAGAAGAACTGAAGCCCTCTGAACAGCTTTGGGTGAAATGCAACTCTTGTAATGAGATCATCTATCGGAAGGTCATCGAACGGAATTTTCAAGTTTGCCCCAANTGCAACTACCATTTTCAGATCCCTGCTCGGAAGCGAATCGATTGCGTCGCGGATCCCGGGACCTTCATTGAATACGATGTGAACCTTGTCTCTACCGATCCTTTAGAATTCAAGGATTCGAAACGATATCCCTCTCGAGTCAAAGAATCCCAGGAAAAGACCGGACAGAAGGATGCCATCATATGCGGAGAGGTGAGGATTGAAGGCCAGTCAGCGATGGTTGGCATTTTCGAATTTAATTTTATGGGCGGAAGTTTGGGATCGGTGGTGGGGGAGAAGATCACTCGCCTGATCGAACGAGGCATTGAAAAGAGGATCGGTGTGGTGATCTTCTGCGCCTCAGGAGGAGCGAGGATGCAGGAAGGTATCCTCGCTTTGATGCAGATGGCCAAAACCAGTGCGGCCTTGGCTAAACTTCACGAGGNAAGAATTCCCTATATCTCGGTGTTGACCGATCCCACCACAGGCGGAGTTTCCGCCAGCATTGCCATGTTGGGCGATATCATCATTGCTGAACCCAAGGCGATGATCGGATTTGCAGGGCCCAGGGTGATAAGAGATACGATTCGGGCAGAGCTCCCGGAGGGATTCCAGCGAGCGGAATACCTCCTCGAACACGGGATGGTTGATCTGATTGTGGAGCGTAAGGACCTCCGACACACTCTTGCCTCCCTATTAGAAATGCTTGAGGCAGAGGGTTAAGAGAGAGACTCGATTCATGAGCCAAGACGCCTATCAAAAGTCGCTGGATTATCTTTACCGTCTCGAAAAATTCGGAATGATCTTTGGACTGACACAGGTGGAGAGAATCCTCAACGCCATTGGAAATCCCCACAAAGAAATTCAAGCCATCCACATCGGGGGGACAAACGGGAAAGGGTCCACGGCGGCGATGATGAGTTCGATCCTGCAGAAAGAGGGCTACCGGGTGGGGCTCTACACTTCTCCCCACCTCATTCGATTTACCGAACGGATCAAGGTGAACGGGAAGGAAATCGAGGAAGAAGAAGTGGCCACCCTGGCCGGATGGATGAGAAAGGAAATAGAGGCGGCGGGCGTCCCCCCNCCCTTCACCTTTTTCGATTTTACCACTGCCATGGCGCTTCACTATTTTAAGCAGAGGTTGGTGGATCTGGCCATTTTAGAAGTCGGGCTGGGGGGAAGACTCGATTCGACGAATGTGGTGGACCCATTGATCTCCATCATCACCAATATCGCTAAAGACCATGAGGAATATCTGGGTAAAAGTATTTTGAAGATTGCCAGAGAGAAGGGGGGCATTATTAAGAAGGGAAGGCCCTTGATCACCGCTGCCGAACAACCTCAGGTGCTTCGCTTCTTTTCAAAGATCTGTCAGGAAAAAGGATCCCCTTATTTTCGCGTTGGGAAAGAATTTCGATATGTCCGAGCAGAAGATGGGGATTTCGATTATGAAGGTCTCAATCGAAAGTTGTGGAGTATTCATCTCAATCTCAAGGGATTTCATCAGGTCATCAATGCGACCACGGCACTTGGTGCGATGGAGGTTTTAGAAGATTTGGGGTATCGTGTCTCTACGGATGCGATGATCGATGGGTTGAGGGAGGTGGATTGGTCAGGAAGATTGGAGATGGTTTCTTCCTCTCCCAGGGTCATCCTCGACGGCGCTCACAATCCAGCCGGAGCCCTTGTCCTGAAGGAGTCATTGGAGAAAGAATTCGAATACCAGCACCTCATTCTTCTCATCGGAATCATGAAGGACAAAGACATCCAGTCCATGCTTCATCTCCTGGCTCCCCTGGCCGATCACATCATTCTAACCAAACCTCATACGGACCGCGCCACTCCTCCTTCTTTGCTCAAAAAGGCGTTGGGACAGAATGGGGAAAAAGCAGAGATTGCAGAAGATCTCAAAGAGGCGATTGAGAGAGGTCTCTCCCTGACCCGAGAAGAGGACCTCCTTTGCATTACTGGATCCCTCTATACCGTTGGAGAAGCCAGAGCCTATTTCCATCCCAAGAGGGGATCATGAAATATTACCGGTTCATTCTGAGCTCTTTCTTTGTTCTCTTCATCATCAATTATTCCCCTCCTACCTATGCCAAGGTAGTGGAGGTGAGCGCGATGAAAGCAGAAGGGCCTGTGGACATAGAGGCCGATGAACTCATCTACGATAGGGAGGNGCAACTCTATGAGGCTCATGGACAGGTGGAAGTGAGCCGAGGAGATTTCTCTCTCAAGGCAGATCATGCTCAATTGAACATGGCAACCAAAGAATTGGTGGCGTGGGGAAACGTTTTATTAAGAGAAGGGGAAGATGTCATTGAATGTCAACGCCTGGAAGTTAATCTAGATACCCGTTTGGGGAAAATTCATCAGGCCAAACTCTTTTTGAAGGATCAGAATTTTCATGTCACCGGCCAGGAGGTAGAGAAATTAGGAGAAAATCACTATCGGTTACAAGATGGCTCGTTGACGACCTGCGATGCGAAACGGCCACCCTGGAAATTCACCGTGAAGGAAATAGAAGTGAAAGAAATGGCTTTGGGAGGATGGGGGGTTGCTAAAGGGCCCATCTTCTATCTTGAGGATATTCCGGTTCTCTATTTCCCCTGGGGTGCTTTTCCTGTGAGACAGGAAAGGCAAACCGGCTTTCTCATCCCCTNGGTGGGATATTCCAGCACGTATGGCCCTGAATTCAAGACCGGTTTTTACTGGCCGTTCGCAAAAAATATGGATACCACTTTCTATTTCAATTGGCTGGGAGACAGGGGATTTAAAGAAGGCTTGGAGTATCGCTATGCCTTCGCCAAAGAGACAAGGGGAGAAGCCAAATTCTACTTCATCGACGATCAGGTTTTAAATAAGAACCGATATGCTTTTTTCATTGAGCACCAACAGAAGCTTCCCTATGATTTTTATCTCAAAGGGGATATCAATCATGTGAGCGANCACGAATACCTTCACGATTTTGATGAAGACCTCCCGCGGGGGACAAGGATTGATTCGAGGAGCTTAATGCAGGTGAGATCGGTTCTTTTCGGAGGTAAGAACTGGGATCAGTTTAGCTTCTTAGTAAACAATGAGGTTTTTGATGATCTGACCCAGCCGAGTAATGACAAAACGGTTCAGAAACTTCCACAGATCAGTTTTTATGCCCATCCCCAATCTCTCTTTAAAACTCCTCTTTTCTATGACCTGGCTTCCTCCTATACCAACTTCTGGAGTGAGAAGGATGTCGAGGCACACCGGGGAGATCTTTTTCCCAGAATCTTCTATCCCATGAGGCTCTTCAATGTATTGAAGTTCGAGTCGGATGTCGGACTGAGAGAGACTCTCTACAAATCCCTTAATGATCCAACCAACACATATCATGGATGGAAATCAAGAGAAACACTCGAAGCAAGCATGGAGATGTCCGCAGAGTTTTACCGCGTATATAATTCCGAAACCTTCTCGAAGATTTCCGACCTTTTTAAGGTGTCAAAATGGATGCACACCATCGAGCCAACCATCAGTTATCAATACAGTCCACCGGTGAGTCAGAGTCGGATTCACGTTTTTGACGATGTAGACCGAATTCCCTATACCAATCAGATCACCTATGGGATCACTCAGCGCCTGGTGGGGAAACCCGATACAGGAGGGGTCAGTACTGGAGCCGTTGAGTATGCGAAGTTGAAAATTTTTCAGAGTTACAGCCTTGGGGATCCTTCCTGGTTTAACCCTCAGTTTATAGATGCGGAAGGAAAGAAACGGGACTTTTCAAATATCCAAGGAGAACTATGGTGGAATTTTGGTCCCTATGTTTCTGCTCAATCGGATGCAGAACTCAACCCTTATCGAGGGAGTATCGAAAGATTGAATTTTCTAATCACAGTCAAGGATCGAAGAAATGATGTGGTTCAAGTCCAATATCTAAAAAGCAAGGGAAATGTCAATGAGGTCAATCTCAACGCCCGGGTGAAGACGATCGCCCCTGTATACCTTTTTGGTTCATTTTTCTATAACCTATTAGACCATTGGAGGGTTTTAAGCGTCTACGGGGTAGAATATCAGGCGCAGTGCTGGAGTTCGGGTATCGCCGTGGAACAATGGGGCCGATCTCCGGACGGCATCCAGAAGAGTGAAACGAAGGTCCAAGTCTATCTTACTCTTCTAAATATTAGTTCGATTGGGCAAAAATCCTATCTTATGGGTTTATAATCAACGATTCAGGAGGAGTAAAAATGAAAGGAGTGATTCTGGCGGGAGGATTAGGGACTCGACTCTACCCCTTGACAAAGGTGACTAACAAACACCTCCTTCCTGTCTACGATAAACCGATGATTTATTATCCAATTCAAACCCTGATTAATGCGGGGATCGATGACATCTTGATTGTTACGGGCGGAAACAATGCCGGAGATTTTTTAAGGCTGTTAGGAAATGGAAAGGAGTTCGGTCTCAAACATATCAACTACACCTATCAAGAGGGAGAAGGAGGTATTGCCGAAGCCCTACGGTTGGCAGAGTTCTTCGCGTCAGGAGAAAAGATCTGTGTGGTATTGGGAGATAACCTCATTGAGAAAAACATTCGAAAGGCGGTAGAAAATTTTCGAAGGCAAAAGGAAGGGGCAAAGATATTGTTAAAAGAAGTCTCTGATCCCCAGCGGTTTGGAGTTCCGGAGTTGAAGGGAGATCGGATCGCTCGTATTGAAGAAAAGCCGAAAAAACCCAAATCCCAATATGCCGTGATCGGAATCTATNTTTTTGATCAAGAGGTTTTTAACATCATCAAGACCCTCAAACCCTCTGACCGAGGGGAGTTAGAGATCACCGATGTGAACAATCGGTATATTAAAAAAGGGCTGATGACATGGGATATTTTAGAGGGGTGGTGGACCGATGCAGGGACTTTTGAATCCTTGCTTCGTGCAAACCAATTGGTTGCCCAGACGGGCGCTAACAAGGTTTGACAAGTTAAATGTCAAACCTTGGCGTTAGGTTTGAGGCTTAAGGGTAGAGGGAAAATCATTTGCCTAAAACCTTTAACCTCCAACCTCAAACATTATTTGAATGGGGAGGGACGATGATACACGGGGTGAGGACGAAATGTTTGCGGGTGATCCCGGATGATCGGGGAAGGATCATGGAGATCCTCAGGACGGATGATGACTTGTTTCTGAAGTTCGGTCAGGTGTATATCACCACCACCTATCCCCAAGTGGTGAAGGCTTGGCACTATCATAAGATCCAGACCGATCACATCTGCGCCATCCAGGGGATGATCAAACTGGTCCTATACGACCCGCGAGAAGGTTCTCCGACCCAAGGGGAGATCAATGAGTTCTTCATTGGAGTCCACAATCCTCTGCTGGTTCAAGTGCCCCATGGAATCTATCATGGGTGGAAATGTATCAGCCAGGAGGAAGCCATCATACTCAACATCCCAACGGAGGTCTATGTTTACGGCGCGCCCGATGAATACCGTCTCCCACCCCATGGGAAGGATGTTCCTTATGATTGGGCGAGAAAAGATGGATGATGGGAAAGCACCAAATTCCAGATGACAAACAAATTCCAATGACCAAAATCCAAAATTCCAAATCAAACTGTTTCGGAAATTGGGTATTGAAATTTGGAATTTATTTGGGAATTGGAATTTGGGATTTGTGATTTAGATGGAGACCTTTTCGAAGGTTAGGTTCGTTTAAGCAGACAAGAATTGGAGTGAGTTATGAAGATCTTAGTGACAGGTGGTTGTGGCTTCATTGGAAGTAACTTCATTCGTTATTTTTTAAAATCCTACCCGGATTATTCTATGATCAATGTCGATAAATTAACCTACGCCGGAAATATAGAAAACCTCTCCGATCTCTCTCATTCCCCCCTTTACTATTTCATCAGAGGGGATATTGCCGATGCCCCTCGAATAGAAGAACTGATCAGCAAAGGCGTGGAGGCCATCGTCAACTTCGCCGCCGAATCCCATGTAGATCGGTCCATTGAAGACCCCAGTGCCTTTATAAAGACCAATGTCTTTGGGACCTTCGTCCTTCTCGAAGCGGTGCGGAAAGTTTTCCAGAAACAACCGATCCGTTTCCTTCATGTCTCCACCGACGAGGTCTACGGCTCCCTGGGTGAAACCGGAGCTTTCACCGAGGAAACTCCCCTGGCACCCAATAGCCCTTATGCCGCGAGTAAAACGGCGGCGGATATGTTGGTCAGGGCTTATCATCATACTTATGGGATTCCCGCCCTCATCACCCGATGTTCCAATAATTATGGGCCTTATCAATTTCCCGAAAAACTGATTCCGTTGATGGTTTCGAATGCCATCGAAGATAAAGAGCTACCCATTTATGGTGATGGGATGCATGTGCGGGATTGGATCTATGTCGAAGATCACTGTCGGGCGTTAGATGTGGTGTTGCACCGAGGCAAAGAAGGAGAGATTTACAATATAGGAGGCCAAAGTGAGAAGCCAAATTTGACGGTGGCAAAAACTATTTTGGATCGATTGGGGAAAGCCCATTCCCTGATCCGATTTGTCACCGATCGACCAGGCCATGATCGTCGTTATGCCATTGACTTCTCGAAGATCGAGAGAGAGTTGGGATGGAAACCTTCTGTCTCCTTTGAAGAGGGGATCAGTCTTACTGTGGAATGGTACCAGGCCCATCGAGAATGGTGGAAAAAGATCAAGACAGGGGAGTATCTGGACTATTACAACCGGATGTATAAAGACCGTTAGAAGATATAATCCGTAGAAAAAGGTGAACGATTCGTTCAGGAGATGAAACGAATATTGTTGGTGATCGGGGCGAAAGGAATGCTGGGAAGAGATCTCATGAGTGTTCTCCAATCCTCTCTTCCCAATGATGAAATCATCGGATGGGATATTGAAGAAATCGATATCCAAAAAGAAGAGGACACCGTCACTAACCTTGGAAAACTCCGACCAGATATTGTGGTCCATATTGCCGCCTACACCGATGTAGATGGGTGTGAATCGGACGAGGAGAAGGCCTTTGCCGTCAACGCAGAGGGGACGAAGCATGTGGCCCTGGCTGCCACGAGATGCCAGGCAAAAATGGTTTACCTGAGCACCGACTATGTCTTCGATGGAAATAAAAGGGAACCCTATTTGGAGAGTGATTCCCCCCATCCCCTGAATGTCTATGGTCGTTCCAAATTGAAGGGGGAGCAATATGTTCAAGAATGGGTGAAAGATGCCCTGATCATTCGGACCCAATGGCTCTATGGAAGATATGGAAAAAATTTTGTGACCTCGATTCTCCAGCAGGCAAGAGAAAAAAGAGTTCTTTCCATTGTCAATGATCAAATTGGCTCACCCACTTACACTGCTGATTTGGCCAAAGTCATTTCTGTTCTGATTCAATTTAACGCCCAGGGAATTTTTCATGTGGCGAACAGTGATCTCTGTACGTGGTATATCTTTGGCCAAGCGATTTTGAAACTTTCAGGGATGGATAAGATGAGGGTGATTCCTATTTCTTCGAAGGACCTCGGTCGTCCGGCGGTTCGACCTTCTTATTCTGTTCTCAACTGTCAGAAGTTGAAAAAGGAGACTGGTTTGACTTTGCGACCATGGTCGGAGGCTCTGAAGGATTACCTCACTACCCATCGCCTGACAATCGGCAGACCAGACAGTCAAGGGAGATAAGAAGGGAGGAGGGAGTTGGCAATGAACATCTGTATCGTCGGCACAGGTTATGTAGGATTGGTGACAGGAGCCTGTTTGGCAGAATTTGGGATGAACCTGATCTGCGTGGATATTGATCGCCCCAAAATCGAGCTTCTCCAACAGGGGAAGGTGATTATCCATGAACCAGGGCTTGAAGACCTCGTGGTGAAGAATATGAGGGAGGGAAGGCTTTCTTTCTCGGCAAACATTCAGGAGGGCGTGGCATCAAGTTTGGTGATCTTCATTGCTGTGGGAACACCTTCCAATGACGATGGTTCTGCCGACCTTAAATTTGTGGAAGAAGTCGCCAAAGAAATTGCCCGATACATGGATGGGTACAAAGTGGTGGTGGTGAAATCCACGGTTCCAGTTGGGACCTGTCGCCGGCTGAAACAACTGATCAAAGACCATCAGGTCCAGNTCACTCCTTTCGACATCGTTTCCAATCCTGAATTTCAGAGGGAGGGATCCGCGGTCGAAGATTTCATGCGGCCGGATCGCGTCACCATTGGAACAGAAAGCGAACAGGCNATTGCCATCATGAAGGACATTTACAGCGCCCTCTACCTCATCGAAACCCCTTTTGTCATCACCTCTTTAGAAACGGCCGAGATGATCAAATACGCAGCGAATGCCTTTTTAGCGACGAAAGTGAGCTTTATCAATGAGATTGCCAACCTCTGTGAAGTAATGGGCGCCGATGTCCTTCATGTGGCGAGGGCCATGGGACTGGATGGAAGGATTGGAAAAAAATTTCTCCACCCGGGTCCAGGTTATGGAGGCTCCTGTTTTCCAAAGGACACCCGAGCCCTTTCGAGGATGGCTCATGAGAGAGGATATTCGTTCAAAATTCTCGACGCTGTCATCAGGGTAAACGAGGAACAAAAAAAGAGGATGATCAGTAAGATTATGGAGAAGGTAGGGGATCTTAAGGGCAAGACCATTGGGATTCTGGGCCTCTCCTTCAAGCCCAACACGGATGACATCCGGGAATCCTCTTCGATTGTAATCATCCAGGGACTTCTGGACATGGGAGCCAAAGTGAAGGCCTTCGATCCAGCAGCCATGGAGGAAGCCAAAGCAGTCCTTCCTGAGATAGAGTATGGGAAGGACGCCTACGATGTGGTGAAGGGAGTGGATGCATTGGTTCTGGCAACCGAGTGGAATCAATTCCGGCGTTTGGATCTTCACCGCATCAAAGAGCTGCTAAAAAGCCCGGTCTTCATTGATCTGAGAAATGTCTATGATCCGGACCAGATGAAACGATTGGGTTTTAATTACTGCGGCGTTGGAAGGTGAGGGTTGGACTTGGCTCGTTCCGAAAAGGACTGGATCTTTGTCTCCGATGCCCATTTCACCGGACGAGACCCTGAATCCATGGAGGCGTTTCTCAGATTCTTAGATTCAGAGAAAAAGCAGATGGGCCATCTGGTCATCCTGGGTGACCTTTTCGAATTCTTCTTTGGTTTTAAAAATTTTTTCTCAACCGAGAAGCCTTCTGGTTTTGATGATTACCTTCCCGTGTTCAATAAGCTTCAAGGTCTGTATCAAGAAGGAATCCGAATTAAATATTTCGAGGGGAATCACGATTTTCTTCTCCATTCCTTTTTTTCAGAACAATTCGGGATGGAGGTTGAGGTCTATCCCGACGGGTGTGAAGAAAGTTTGGAGGGAAAGAAGATTTTCATCGCCCATGGAGATTTATCGAATCCAAAACAGTGGACTTATCGGACCTTCCGAAGAATCCTTAAAAACCCATTGACTTACCGTCTCATCCATGTTGCAGGGCCTTGGATTTCTCGACGAGTGGCCCAAAAGTTAAGTGACATGAGTTATCAAAAATATCATAACGATGTCCAACCCACTCCCCCCCCAGCCTTCAAGGCCTTTGCCCATCAAAAGTTTTTAGAAGGGTTTGAAATCGTCATCCTCGGCCATTCCCATTTTCCGGAGGAGGTTGAGGAGGTGATTGATGGAAGGAGATGTTTTTATTACAATGTTGGGGATTGGTTGGTTCACCGGACCTTTTTACGTTTCACTCCTCCCGATAGGTTTGAGTTAAGTCGATTTGTGTAATTCCCTCTTCTCCCCCTTTACCAAAGGGGGGTTGGGGGGATTAGGAGATTGTGTTATAGGTTTTTAAGTATGGCGAATAGAGCAGTATTTCTTGATCGGGATGGAACTATCAATGAAGAAGTGGGATACGTGAACCATATCGAACGGTTTAATCTTCTTCCCCGTGTAGGTCAGGCGATTCGATTGTTGAACCAACATGAATGGAAGGCAGTGGTGATCACCAATCAGTCTGGTGTGGCGAGAGGTTATTTCCCGGAATCCTTGATTCATCAGGTTCACCAAAAGATGCAGGACCTCCTAAAGGGGGAAGGAGCTCATCTCGATGGAATCTATTACTGCCCTCATCATCCTGATATCGGGGTTCCTCCTTATCGTCAGAAGTGCCGATGTCGAAAGCCGGCACCGGGATTGATTGAAGAGGCGGTGAAGGAATTGGNTCTTGACACTTCCCAGAGTTACCTGGTCGGGGATCGGGGGGTGGATATCGAATTTGCCCATCAAATTGGAGCCAAAACGATCTTGGTTCTCACCGGGTATGGAAAAGGAGAATGGGAATATTTCAGAGAACAGTGGAAGATTAANCCTGATCATGTTGTTGAAGATCTCTTTGAGGCCGTTCAGTGGATTCTTCTTCAAGGATCGCATAGGTAGAATTTAGGAAAAGGAGGATGAAGATGCCCATCAGTAAAGAGCTCTTGGAAATTTTAGCCTGTCCAAAATGTAAGGGAGATATTTTCTTGAATCGAGCGGGGGATGGTTTGATCTGCAAATCCTGTCATCTACTCTATCCCATTAAAGATGATATCCCTGTGATGTTGATTGATGAAGCTCTTCCCTACCAGGGGGAGGAGGGATAAACGATTTCGGATCTCGGAATGCGGATTGTGGAGTTGAAGTTTAAATCTGAAATCTTAAATCCAAAATTTAAATTAAGATATGATCTCTTTTCTCATATACTTAATTCTCATAGGATTCAGCCTCATCATCAATCTTCTCCCAGAGGGTTTCGCCCTCTGGGTGGGAAGACAGTTGGGGATTGTGATGTACTACCTGGATTGTGAACATCGGAAAGTAGCCCTTCAGAATCTCTCCCTCGCTTTTGGTCANGAGAAATCAGCAAGTGAGATCCGAGGAATTGCCAGAAGGACCTTCCAAAATCTGGGAATGACGACCATCGAGTTCTTTCGGATTCCCAAGATGGATGCGGAAATGTTTAAGGAAAGAGTTAAAATAGAAGGACTGGAGGAAGCACTGAGGCTTCTTGAGAAGAAGAAAGGAGCACTTCTCCTCATCGGACATTTCGGGAATTGGGAATTAATGGGTTTCATGTCAAAGGTGATCGGAAATCCAATCATGGTGATTGCCAAACCCATGAAAAAGAATAAGTGGTTAGATCAATTCATTACAAAGATTAGAAACGCGGGAGGTCTCGAAGTTATTTCCAGTGTAAAAGCGAGCCGGAAAGTGATGAAGGCGCTTTCTCAAAATCGAGTGGTTGGGATCTTAATTGATCAAAGGGCGAAGCGAAGCGAAGGGGTATGGGCTGATTTTTTCGGGAGAAAAGCACCCACCACCCCCAGTTTAGCCGTCCTGGCAATGAAGACGAGTGCTCCTGTTTTGCCCGTTTTTATGGTTCGAAATGGATTTCAAAAACATCGTCTCCTGATCAAGGAGCCGCTTGAATTGATCCATACCGGTGACATCAAGAA
>Ga0031655_10000941_pt1 | contig 17755 bp, 20 predicted proteins | sample FrelakmetHBP12HB_FD_55187 | JGI IMG/M metagenome (GOLD analysis project Ga0031655, IMG submission 55187) | Freshwater lake sediment microbial communities from the University of Notre Dame, USA, for methane emissions studies -HBP12 HB | ecosystem: Environmental > Aquatic > Freshwater > Lake >... | reverse complement strand
ACACCCATGCCTACCGCAACAAAGGCTCTCGGTCCCCCCCAACCCCCTCTCCACCCCCACCGCAGACTCCCATAGTGTCTGAATTGCAAAAGTCCAAAGAAAAAGCTTGACTTCCTCTGAGGAGTGTGCTTTAATCACAATTGCGACGAGTTTTAGTATGCTTTTCTTGTTTTCGGGACATCCACTCATAAGTGTAGGCCCTGAGATTTTCGGTGGAGTACCTGCCCATAAAGCATGCTACTCGTCGCACACTGACTATCAAGGGGCCTTTTTCATTTCAGACAATCCAGACAGGAGGAGGTGAGAGAGATGAGACAAGAGTTTATCAGTCAAAAGGTGCGTAGATTTACGGTGTGCAATGAAGAATTTTATCCCTTTATTGAAAAAGTTCTGATGAGGTTACCGGAAGACATTTGTTTTCAAGGATTACTTGATGATTCAGAATTAGAAATCGTAAGCTTTAAACCCTCAAGGGGATTTCAGCTAACATTTGAAAAGCCTATCAGGAGTATTATTGCTCTCAATGAATCAATGCTGAATCCTGAAAACGATAGGGAAGATAGAATTGTTTACGGCATAGTTCATGAAATGGCCCATAAAATAATTAGAAAGGGTAGAACAGGATTGTTGGAAATGGAAGCAGAGAATTTATTGATTGGATGGGGTTTTGAGGAGGAATCAAAGAAAGTAAATTACAAAAAGGCCAGACTCGAAAGGGACGGCTATAAAATGGGTTATGAGTGGGCACAAAAGCAAACCAATTTGAAAGATTTTGAAATTGCTTATGATGATTGGATGAAGGGAAATTTGAATAGCGAGGGGGAAAAATATCTGATTGAAATGGGTCTTGTTTGTTTGCATGGTTATGGTGAAGACAGAATCCTGCATGATGAAGAAACTGGGGAGGAATCTTTCAGAAAGGGGCTTGTTTTTGGGATTATGAACGTTTTGAAAGAAACAAAAACAGTTTAACCAGAAAGGAGGTGAACCCGATCACACTTAGATGGCCGATGGCCGGGAGAGGAAGGGAGCGATGGAGAAGCTAAGGAAAGGGCCTCACGATGAGGAGATGAAGAAAGTCGTAAGAAATCTTACCCAGAGCGACCTGAATTCGATCATCCATCATTTGAACCGAGCTGAGGCGTTTCGACACGTGCTTTACATTGCAGCGGATTCTGAGAGTTTGGACGATCTCGGAGGGGAAGAGACGAGTATTCTGCTGGATGATATGTGGACTGAACTGGATGAAACGAGAAAGATAATTCAGGGGGACGCGAAAGTCAGAAGACTATTCGACATCTGGCAAGAGAGAAACAAGGCCCCACAGAGCCAGGAGGTGAGGACATGAAGAAGAAGCAGCATGAGATTACTGTCAAGGTAAGAAAGGTGGAGTCCTTGCCCGTGGTGTTTCAGGTTCCAGGGAAGGAAACCTGCCTCATGATCGTTGATACTGGACTCACCCCAAAACTCTGGGCGAGCTACACGAAGTCACAGGAACGGAAGGGAAAGGGGGTGAAACCATGAAGAAGGAGCGCAAAGATGAAGGAACTGAACAGTGGTATGATGCTGTAAGAGAATTCTGTAAAGGGGTCAGGGCTCAGGGAAAAGTAGGAAAGGAAATTGCTCAAAATGCCCTGTCCGTTGCGGGTCTCTATTGGGTAATGCACCAGTGTGGCAGCAAAACTCAACATACGAGATCCTTCCTACTCAAGATTAGGCATATCCTCAGAAGGTCCGGGCTCGATATCAATAGACTTTGCTGAAGGCAGCATAGGGGGATCTCCCCCATGAAAGGAGGTGATTTGAAATGTCCATTTATCAACGGGGTGAGAACTGGTACATTGACTTCACTTTCAAGGGGCAGAGGGTCAGGGAGTCCATAGGACCATCCCGGAAGGGCGCGGAGAAGGTCATATCGAAGAAGAAAGCAGAGATAGCGGAGAACAAGTACCTGGATGTGAGGAAGGATCCGGAGCCGGTCAAGTTTCATGACTTTGCGAAAGAGTATTGGAAATGGGCGAAGGAAAACCACAAGCCCTCTTCCTGGAAGAGAGAGCTTTCGAATTTGAGGACATTGGAGAAGGCTTTCGGCAAGAATCTTCATGAAATCACGACCTGGGATATTGAGCAATACAAAATGAAAAGGAAGGCCGCGGTAAAACCGGCGACAGTCAACCGAGAAGTGAACACCTTGAAGGCAATGCTTTCTAAGGCGGTCGAATGGAACAAGTTGAAGGAAAGTCCTGGAAGGAAGGTCAAGACGCTAAAGGGTGAAGTCAAACGCTTACGGTATCTCTTACCGGATGAGGTTCAAAAGTTGCTCTCGAATTGTGCAGACGAGCTTAAACCGATTGTTGAGATCGCCGTCAACACCGGATTGCGGAAGAGCGAACTCCTTAACCTGAAATGGCAGCACGTCGATCTCAACACCAGTACGGTCTTGATCGTGGATACCAAAAACCATGAAGACAGGCAGATCCCCTTAAACGAGACTGCCAGGAAGGTCCTGGAAGGAATCGAGCGAAAAAGTCCCCATGTCTTCCAGGATGCACAAGGCAAAACGATTGGGGTGAGATACCTATTTGAGATCGCCGTCAAAAAGTCAGAGTTTGAAGATTTCCGCTTTCACGATCTCCGGCACACCTTCGCCTCAAACCTCATCATGCAGGAAGGCGTCGAATTGAATGACGTGCGGGAACTCCTGGGGCATAAGAGAATTGACATGACCCTTCGCTATGCCCACCTGTCGCCAGGGCATAAAACGAAGGTCGTCAATATCCTTGATCGACTTTGGTCACAAAATCCCCCACATGAACAGATTCAAAAATCCAAAGTAGTTGAATTTAAAAGGGGATAATCGTTATTTTTCCTTCCAGATCATCTGGAACGAGTTCAACCCATTGGGCCGTAACGGGACATCATGGACCTTCTTGTTATAGGTCCTGACGATAGTCGTATGGACCAGAGGGACCCAGGGCACCTCCTCATGAAAGATCTCCTGGGCCTTCATATAGAAAGCGCTCCGCTTGGCCTTATCGAAGACTTGCTGGGCGTCTTTAACCAGTTTATCGTACTCCTCGTTCTCCCAGAAGGCGATGTTGGCCGCCGGAACTTTCGCGTTGTCTCCACCCAGAAGCCCGTACAGGAACGTATCCGGGTCGGCATTTCCTCCGAGCCATCCCAGCATGCACATATCGTGCTCGCCCTTGGACGTCTTGTCGAGGTAAACGCCCCACTCATGGCGTACGATCTTGGCGTTGATCCCCACCGCCGCCAGGTAGGCCTGGATCAGCTCCGCCGTCTTTACGGGCTCGGGCATATAGACCCTCGAAACCGGCATGGCCCAGAGCTCGATATCGAAGCCTTTCGGATACCCGGCTTTGGCGAGGAGATCCTTCGCCTTCTGAACGCTGAAGTCGTAATCGACGATCTTGTTGTTGTAACCCCAGATGCTGGGTGGAAAGGGGTTCTTCGCGGGAATAGCCAACCCCTGGAAGATGGACTGAACGATCGTCTTCTTGTCAATGGCATGGTTGATCGCCTGACGAACCAGCTTGTTGCTGAGGATGGGCTTCTTCGTATTCATGGCAAGATAGCCGACGTTGATGCTGGGCCGCTCGACCATCTTGAAATTGGGATTGCCTCTGGCCATCTTGATCGAATCCGGATCGAGATCGTCCGCAATGTCAATGGCCCCTGACTGGAGCGCCATGAACCGGGCAGACACTTCCGGGATCGATTTCAAGATGATCTTGTCGAGATGGGCTTTCTGGCCCCAGTACTCATCATTCCGCTCAAGAAGGATCTGATCGTCCTTGACCCATTTAACGAACTTGAACGGTCCTGTTCCCACCGGATTCCTTCCGATCTCCTCTTTGTATTTCTCGATGGCTGCAGGCGACAGGATCGGGCAGAGCCACAGGGCCAAGTTCGCGAGCAATGGCGCGTAGGGCTTCTCGGTTCTTAAAGAAACGGTAAAGTCGTCAATCATTTTCACTTCCTTGATCGGACCAAGACCGAGCTGCAGATATTTCCAGTTACCGTATTTGTTGTATGGATTTTCCTTGTCGATGACCCGGTCGAAAGAGACCTTAACGGCATTGGCGTTAAAGGGTGTACCATCGTGAAACTTGATCCCCTTGCGCAGCTTGAAGGTCCAGATCAGGCCGTCCTTCGAAACCTCCCACGACGTGGCTAACTGGGGTTCAACGTCCATGGTGTCCTTGTTGAACATCACAAGATTCTCCAGGATCTGAATCCCTGCCTTGATCGACTCCCCGTCCGTAGCCTGGGCAAGGTCCAGGATGGTCGAATCCCCTCCCCTGCCCCAGGTAAGCGTTCCACCCTTTACCGGAGATGGAGCCTTCGCAGGGGCCTCTGTCTTTGCAGGAGCCTTTGCAGGGGCCTCCTTCTTTGCAGGCGCTTCTGCGGCAAAGGTGACTACGGAAAAGAGCACAAAAACCATGACAAGCAGAAATACCGGGCTAATTCTCTTCATAACTCCCTCCTCACAGAAAATGGATGACACCTCTGACCGAAAAGTTTCTAACATGAAAGCCAGTACAATTCAACTGTTACCTGGTTCAGCCTATTCCCCTCCTGTCTATCTCACCTGATACGACGACAGTTCATAATTCTCCCACTTGTGGAGGAATGGAGATTGGGTTTCGAATTTGATCACACTCTTCGTTACGGGTGAGTAATAGTAAAAGCCAGTCCCTCTATCCAGGGAGTAAGATATACTGAGCTCAATGACATAACATTCGAAAGTCCCTGCCTTTACTTTCACCGTTGCGTAATCCACCACTCTAAGGGAAAGGAAATAAGTAAGGGGAGCGCCTTCAACCGTGTAGAGCATGGGAGACCCTCTCCAGCTTTTCCCAACCCAGAGAGGAAAGAACTTCTGCAATTCGAGCTCACTGAAGGAAAACGTGAAGCCGTAAAAGTCCTTTTTTTGACTCTGTACCGGCTGCAGCCGCCCTTCGCCAGCGACGACCTTCTCTTCCCATTCCTGACCGCCGGATCCAATAAACTTCCACGAGTCCCCTTCCCGAAAAACAGGGGCCTCGCATTTTTCGCTGACATAGGAAGGGACATACCCCGGTCTGCTGACTGGTGACAAAACCGAACACCCAACAAAAAGGAAACAGACGAGCAAGGTCGACAAGGGGCACATCCGTCTGCGAGTTGCGTGGAATCTGTTCAGATTCTTCCTTTCCATTTTTCTATCTCCCGCCATCAGAATTCACCGGAGCTTCTCCAGATCACCTGCTATTTTAATCTTAAAACCTCAGGATTACAACATTGAAACGCTTCGGCCAGCAATACCACACTCACACGTGGGAGTAGAGGCTTCAGCCGGTCCTTTCGACCGTTCGTCCTGAGCCTGTCCTTCGACTCCGCTCAGGACATTCGGAAAAAGCCGAGCACCCTGAGCCCGTCATTCGACGGTGCTTAGGACAAGCCAACAAGGGCGACTAAAGTCGCCCACTCCACGGGAGAGTGAGGTGATACTTCGGCCAGTGATGATCCAGCGGCTGGAGGTTTGACCTCAAACTCGCTATATGTTACGAATTGGTTATGGTTGCTATCCCAAAGAACGCCGCTACGGTCATCCTTTTCCGGGAGAAAAGCCAAAAGGGATTCGAGGTATTCCTTCTGAAACGCCACGAAAAGAGCAGCTTCATGGGGGGAAACTTTGTTTATCCCGGAGGCAGGGTGGATCCTGATGATGCACATCCGGACATTTTTCCTCATTGCAGGGGATTGACACCGAGCGAGGCGCGCCGGATTCTCGGCGAAACCATCCCCGAACCAGAAAGCTTCGCCCACTGGATCGCGGGGGTTCGGGAACTCTACGAGGAAGCAGGCGTTCTTTTGGCCTGCGACAGAGAAGGCAATCCGTTCATCGAAAAAGATCCGATCAAAAAAGACCTCTTCCTAAAGTACCGGAATCTGCTCCAGCAGGGGGAGATAAATCTTCTGGAGCTGGCTCAAAAAGAGAGACTCCTTTTCGCCCTCGACCAGCTTCACTATTACGCGCACTGGATCACGCCCGAAGCTCGATCGGAGCGATTCGACACACGGTTCTTTCTGGCTCCCCATCCGGAAGGACAGGAGGCGATTCATGACCAAAGGGAGACCACCGAAGGCGTATGGCTTACCCCCCACGAGGCGCTTGGAAAAAACTTAAAAGGAGATGTACTCCTCAGTCCGCCGACCCTGAAAACCCTGGAGGACCTTTCTCGATGTGACGATATCGACGAGATCATCGACTCTCTGCCGAAGAAAAGAATCCAACCCGTCCTTCCCATCCTCACAAAAGTCTCGGGTGAAGCCTTTATTCTCTTCCCCGGGGATCCAGAGTATGAAACCTTCCGGCGCGGCGATCTCCCTGATCCCGTAAACCACGGAAGGCCTTCCCGGCCGGATGATAATACAACCCGCGTCGTTTTTAGAGACGGTCGATGGCTCCCCTTTTGCCGCACAGAATAGGATAGATTCACCGCAGTCGCAGAGAACGCAAAGGATGGATGACGTCAACTGAAGCCGATGGTCCCCTTCGGAGCCTCAGCGATCTGGATGTTGCCGAAGGCCTTTTCGTATTTTGAGATATTGTCCCGAAGGGCCTCAAGGATCCGTTTCATATGGCCAGGGCTCACGATGACTCTCGCAGTGACCGTGCCCGTTGGAGGGGCCACCATAATAAAATCAAGGATGAATTCCTCCTTGGTGTGGCTGACCACCATATTGTTTGAATAGACCCCCCCTTGTAGATCCTGCGGGAAGTTGATTTTAATCTCCTGTACCCCCTGCTCCTTCGTCATGACACCCTCCTCCTGTCTGATTTGCCCTTTTCTTTCTTCGATCCCTCGACATCTCCCAGATCATACACTGCGTCCTGAACTTGCAATAGAGCTTTGGATCAATGCACTCGCAACAATGATCGATATTCAGGCATTCGCAGCACTCCTGACAGAACGGTGTCTCATGCTTCTGGCAAATCGCAATCGCTTCCCGCTCCGGATGATTTTTACATTTCATCTGTTCTCTCCACTCCCATCTTACATGAAGAATGTCTCCCCAGTCAAAGCCTATCCTTGATGAAGTCGTAAAGAGTCGAAAAGGGCGATGACCGTCATTCGGGTCCCGGTTTTCACCGGGATAGACTCCAGCCGGAATCCAGTAATCTCGATAAGTATGAAAACACTGGACACCGGTTTTCACCGGTGAGACGACTTTTTACGAGACCATCATCCTTACCATACCATACGGCGATTCCGCGAATTGAGGTCGCCAATGCCGAGAGGGGATGAGAAACGACGGGGACCGGGATGCCAATTTCGGGACATCAGTGGAAAGAATTTGTCCGCCTTCCATACGTTCTCAATTATTTCTTCTATTGACAGATTCCGGTTTTCAATCCATACTCCTTCGAAATCAGAAGGGCTTTTCAAATCGCGGAGCCCGGCCAGTTTCTTCCGGGGATATTCTCCATTTTGGCACATTTTTAGCATCAAAATTGACGGGATTTGTTAGCACCTCTCTTGAGGCCTTAAATTCTGAGTTGCGGAATAAAGTCGTTCTTCGAGATTTTCAGACAGAAAGCTATCTTACCGAGGAGATGAGGCGTCTATGATCGGCAATCGAAGGTCCAGAATCCTGCCCTTTCTGTTTCTTACCGTCCTCTTATTATTGCCTTGTTCCGCCTCTGGGGATTGGTCTCCCCTTGTTGCCCGACTGGTGGCTGACGGTTTTGAGGAGCCGGCCGTCCAAGCTCTCTTTTCCCGTCCTGAGGTGAAGTTTGAGCCGAGTGCCATGATCACCAAACTTGAGGAACTGCTTAAATGGGCCCACAAGAAACCTGGAAGCCCTCCCTCTTACAATCCAAACGTCGTCTATAAGGGCTATCTGAAAGAGAAGGTGATCACCCGGGCGCGTGCCTACCTCCGTGAGAACACTGATCTCCTGGAAACAATCAGTTGCCAATACTGCGTGCCCAAGGAAATCATCGTGTCGATCCTTCTGGTAGAAACCCGGCTTGGAGATTTTCTTGGAGGCAAGTGGGCATTCAATTCTCTGGCCTGCATGGCCCTCTGCGCGGACATCGAAACCATCCGGGCTTATCTGCCGAAAAAGCTGATCCGTCCCGCGAATGAAGACTTTGCCAGAATCGTCTGTCGACAGAAAGCGGAGTGGGCCTACGCAGAGCTTAAGGCTCTTATGCTATACGCCAACTGGAGCGGACTCGATCCATTGAGCCTTCCGGGTTCTATCTACGGAGCGATCGGCCTCTGCCAGTTCATGCCTTCCAATGTCTTATCCTATGCCGTAGACGCCGACCAGGATGGCCGCATCGATCTCTTTACCAAGGCCGACGCCCTCTCCAGCATTGCCAACTATCTGCGGGAACACGGCTGGAAATGCACCGTCGATAAACCCGGCCAGTTCCGAGTCATTCTCGACTACAACAGGAGCTCTATCTACGCCAACACCGTCTTGGCCGTGGCCGAAAAGCTTAAGGACAAATCCCGCATCAAACAGTGAATGGCTCCTCATTCCTGATCCCTCATCATTCATGGCCGACGCAGAAAGCGGGAGTTCTCGTCTATCCTGCCTGTAATTCGTCAAAGGCACTTTATGGTGGATGTTCTTACCTGTGATTTCATTGAAAAGTTTGTATTTCTAATCGGTTATCCTCCTTTTTTCGACTATTTGCAGCTTCTTTCCCGCAGATCATTCTCTGCCCAACTTAAATTCGAAACAGCTGCTTGAACCTTTCAAACATCTGTTTTAAACTTAGATCGGATATAAGTTATATGCTAACTCATGGGATGATCAGCCCGGCCGCAACGGAAGAATTAGAGGGGAAAAAATGAAGAAACTCATTTTCATCTTATTCTTGTCGTTCCTTTTTGCTTCCTCTGCTTCAGCCACCATCTACAAGTGGGTGGATGAAAGGGGGGCGATGAACTTTACAGATAATCCTGAAAGAATTCCTCCGGCCTATCGCGATCAGGTCGAAGAGGTAAATTTCCCCACGAAAGGGCCATCAACCCCTTCCCAGACCTCTCTCGCAAAGGCAGCGGCGGACTCACGAACTGGGAGGACGGGGATGCAAGCTCCTTCCATTTCACAGCCTCTGATCCGTGAGGGGGATTTTGCAATCACACTGGCTGGGGCACTCAAGTTAGGACCCGTCACCGGCGAGGCAGAGGCTGAAAGCATGTTGGTCTCGGCCGGTATTGCACCCCGTAATGGATGGATTGCCGATTATCCCCTGACCCCTGATATTATCGGAGAGCTTCAAAACTCTATTAGTGAGGCAGCAGACTCCGGTAAATTGGCAATGAAGAAGGATGAGGCAATGAAGGCGTTTCAGGACCTGACTGCCCAGGACGACCTGCCTCTGAGAACGGATAGCGAAGGCCGGGATCCCGGAGCTGAACAGCCCCGAGACTCCGGTGAGTACTCTAACCCAACAGTGATCAACAATTATTACTACGATGAAGGTCCTCCGGTTGTCACTTATTATCCCCCGCCCCCGGATTATCGTTATTTATATGCCTGGGTTCCCTATCCATTCTGGTGTTCCCGGATCTGGTTCCCGGGGTTCTTTATCTTGCACGATTTTCACAGGACCGTTTACGTAAACAGGAGGGAAGCGAGAATCACCAACCATGTTGTCGACCCCAGGACGAAAAGAGTCTCCCCGATTGACCCTGTATCGAGGGGGACCGGAAAGCCCCATCACGATAGAGTGGACCTGCCCCGTGGAAAAGGGTTTGCCTCCCCGGATGCCCAGAGAGGCGCCGCTGCAATCTTGATGCACAGCCAGGATCGGGCAAGGTCCGAAAACTTCAGATCCCCCGACGCTCCTAATATGCCCGGGAGGGAAGTCCCCTCGAACAGGGACAGAAACACGTCAACGTCCGGACGTCGAGTGATTGGAACAAGGCCGCCGACTGCTACCGAGCGGATGAACGGAAACCAGGCAGGGATCATCCCCCCGAGCATGGGAGACGGTTCCTTGCGCCTCCAGGGTGGTTCTAACAATGCCGGTGGGACGCCCTCCGTCCCGTCGTTTCTGCCTGCTCCGAGAACACCTCCTCCCGGCGGAGGCTCTTCCAGGACGCTTCCTCGCTCCGGTGCCGGGAGTGGGGCCTCTCCCGGAGGCAGAATCATGGACCGTCAATATAGATGAATCTACTTCGTCCCTTTTTCTGAGATCTTTGCCCAGGAATCTCGAAGCGTGGCGGTTCGGTTGAAAACCGGGGCCTTAACGGCAGAATCTACAGGATCGACAAAAAAGTACCCGACTCGCTCAAACTGAAAACGGCTTCCAGGCAATGCACCTGCCAGGCTCGGTTCCACGCGGCACGATCTGAGGACTTCGAGTGAATTGGGATTGAGGTACTCCACGAAGTCAGATCCTCCCTCCAGGGGATTGGGGACCCGGAAGAGACGATCGTAAAGACGCACTTCAGTAGGGAGGGAATGGGCTGCCGATACCCAGTGAATCGTCGCATCGACCTTCCGGCCGTCGGGAGCGAATCCGCTTCTCGTCTCCGGATCGTAGGTGCAGTGGACCTCGATAACTTCGCCTGTCCCTGGATCCTTAACAACGCTCACACACTTAATAAAGTATCCATAGCGCAGACGCACCTCTTTGCCCGGAGCCAGCCGGTAAAACTTCTTGGGTGGGTTCTCCAGAAAATCGTCTCGTTCTACATACAATACCCGGGAAAAGGGAACCCTTCGGGATCCCATCCCGGCATTCTGTGGATGATACGGGCAGTCAAACTCCTCCACCTGGTCTTCAGGATAGTTGTCGATAACCACCCGCAGGGGACGGAGCACTGCCATGACGCGCGGAGCCCTATCATTTAAGTCATCCCGCACACAGTGCTCGAGGAGGGCCACATCGATCATACTGTCGTTCTTGGCGACGCCGATACGGTCGCAGAAATTGTGGATCGCCTCAGGTGTATAGCCCCGCCTTCTCATTCCCGCCAGGGTCGGCAGCCGAGGATCGTCCCACCCGCTCACAGACCCATTTTCTACTAATTCGATAAGCCTCCGCTTGCTGATCACGGTATAGCTCAAGTTGAGACGGGCGAATTCGATCTGCTGGGGGTGGCTCTCAAGTTTCAATTCATCCAGAAACCAATCGTAAAGGGGACGGTTATTCTCAAACTCCAGGGTGCAGATCGAATGGGTGATACGCTCAATCGAATCCGAGAGACAATGGGCAAAGTCATACATCGGATAGATGCACCATTTGTCGCCGGTCCGATAGTGAGGCTCCCGCTTGATCCGGTACATGATCGGGTCTCGCAGGGTGATATTGGGTGAAGCCATGTCGATCTTGGCCCGAAGCGTATACTTGCCGTCCGGGAATTCCCCGGCTCGCATACGCTGGAACAGGTCGAGGTTTTCCTCCGCCGGCCGATTCCGATCGGGGCTTTCTTTTCCCGGCTCCGTGAGGGTTCCTCGATAATTCCGGATCTGATCCGGAGTCAGGCTGCAAACAAACGCCCTGCCCTTCTTGATCAACTCAATGGCGAACTGGTAGAGTTGTTCATAGTAATCGGACGCATAATAGAGACGGTCCTCCCAGTCAAAGCCCAGCCATCTCACATCGCCAATGATCGAATTCACATACTCCTGGCTTTCTCCGCTGGGATCCGTATCATCCATGCGCAGGTTACAGGCGCCTCCATATTGCGCGGCAATTCCGAAGTTGAGGCAGACGGACTTGGCGTGTCCGATATGAAGGTATCCATTCGGTTCAGGGGGAAACCGGGTGGCCACACGCCCTCCGAAGCGATTTGTTTTCATATGTTCTTCGACGATCTCCCTTATAAAGTCCGACGGGGGTGATGAGCTCGTTTCAGCCATTTCATTCCTCTCCTGGTCTAAGTTGACGTTGAACCTTTGTCCCTTAATATATCAATATTCTCTTCTTCCCGCAAGATCAGAAGACCAGGGAACAGAAGAAAGCCTCTTGCGCACCGTGTCCTTGTGGGGGCATAAATAACGCATGGGAGATCAGTGTCTTAATCCTGGTAAATTTGGTTCCCGTGTAGGGGCAGGGCTTGCCCCTGCCCTCAAAGGCCCGGCAAGCAGCGCCCCCACCAACGATTCTGAAAAGGCTTTGGCATTGGACGGCCGCGGTGGACCGCCCCTACAAAAAATGAATGCCATGGGAAGATCCAAACCGTTGAGGCAGGAGCCGTAGCGTGGGCATTGCCCACCAGAATGAAGAGATTTAGTAGGAGAGTTCCATTGGAACGGAAAAAACCTTCTGGCGAAGCCGGTGGCGATATGGCTCCACACCAGATGCGATACAGATGGGTCATGCTGTCCCTTCTCTGGCTTCTCTACGCCGCTTTTGGCCTGATCCAGCGGTCCATCGCCCCTCTCGTCACTCCGATCCTCAAAGACCTTCATCTATCTTACACCCAGATGGGATTCATTCTCGGGTCCTGGCAGCTCACGTACATCGCCGCCGCCTTCATCGCCGGGACAATCATTGACAGATGGGGAGTCCGCAAATCGCTCTTCACCGGAGCGATGACCCTCGGGCTTTCATCGGCCCTCCGGTATTTCGCGAATGGGTTTGGTGTAATGCTCGCGGCTGTTTCCTTATCCGGCGTGGGCGGCCCCATGATCTCCGTCGGTTCTCCTAAGGCGATTTCAATCTGGTTCAAAGGAAAAAGTCGGGGCACAGCGGTCGGCATTTATCTAACGGGAGCCTGGATCGGGGGCGTTTTTTCCCTTACCCTTACGAACAGCTTCATCATGCCTTTGGTGGGCGATAGCTGGAGGAACACGTTTCTTCTTTACGGCATCGTGACTTTCGCGGCGTGTTTGGTCTGGTGGCTCTTTGCCAGGGACGTTGGAGATTGCGGGGCTGCAGGCGACGTCGGAATGTTGGGCCTGTTCGGCTGGCTGATCAAGGTTCGGAATGTCCAGGTCGTCCTCGCTCTTGGGCTTCTGACGTTTGCCGTTTTTCACGCCCTGACGAACTAGCTTCCCAGAATCCTCGAGTCGAGCGGCCTCTCTCCGGCCTCAGCCGGGGTCGCCGCTTCGCTGCCTCTCGCCGCTGGCATCCCTGCCCTCCTGATCGTTCCCCGGCTGGTGCCTTTTCGATTGCGCGACCACTTCCTGGCCTTTTCTGCCCTGCTGACCCTGGTCACACTGATCCTCGTAATGAACACCTCGGGTATCCTGCAGCTCGCAGCACTGGTCCTCTGTGGGATCATCCTCTCTCCTATGGTCTCCATCCTGACCTTGATCTTGATGGATACTCCCGAGGTGGGCTCAGCTTACATGGGGGCTGCCGGAGGACTGTTCTTCTGTGTATCAGAGATCGGAGGATTTGCGGGGCCTCTGGTCATGGGAGCTGTCGTCGATATGACCGGAGGTTTTTGGGCTGGAACGCTCTTCTTCGCGGTCCTATGCCTCACCTTCTTTGTCCTGACCTTCTTCTTGAAAACGGAATGAGCCTGAAGCGAAACCGTTACGCACCGAAAGGCGCAAAGGTCGCAGAAACGATGGCTTTATGGCTCATCGTCCATCGTTTATCCTTGCCCGCACACCTCCGATACCTTCCATAGACCGTTTCCGATTTCGGATCGAGAGTTATTCCTCTTTGCCCCAACGTACCTGGGTGCGTCCTCCATGTGAGTGGAGTAATTCAACATAGTCAACTACGTTCCGTGCCTTCGGTCCCGAACTCAATCCACGTGCTCTGTAGAATGCTGCAATGTCTCTGTAATCCAGGCATTCAGGCTGGTGCCTGCTTGCTTGGCGGCAACGTAGGCCTTGCGGTGCAGGTCGGGGGGAAGGCGAACCATGAACTTACCGGTGAACGGCTTTTCCGGCTCCTCCCTGCGTTTAACGCAGAAAGCAAGGTAGTCATCCACCGAGTCACGGAATGCCTGTTTCACCTCATCTACAGTCCGCCCCTGGAAGGTAATCACATCGCGCAGACCGATGACCTCGCCATGGAAGATATCCGCTTTATCGTCGAATTCAACCCGTCCTGTATATCCTTTGTACTGCATCATGACCTGATACCTCCTTCTTCCAGAAAACGGCGGACCGACTTAACCGCTCCCCGATCCGTTTCCTTCTGCGGATGAGGCCGGTGAAAAATAGCTCGGATCCCGTTAAGGGCAAAACACACCCGCGATCCGGTTCCTTCATCTCGTTCCGCTCCGAGCGCCATCAGCAGTGCCTCTATGTCCGCCCAGTTAATGTTCGCGCGAACCGGGTCGGCGAAGATGGCTTGAAGCGTCTTCCGATGTTTGCCGGTCATGGTATAATAGTATCACAAAATAGTATCATGTCAAGATCTTGGAGGGCAGTGGAATGACAGAGAAAACTGAGGGGCGCCGAAACGGGTCTCACCATCCAGACAGATAAAGCGGTCCTCTTCAGTCGATCCATGCTTCCAATAACAATCGTCAGCCATCCACTTCCCTCCCCTCAAAGCCCAGAATCAGCCCCTTTTTCACATTTCATTCACAATGTCATCTCGTTGTCCCGGTCCGACCCCGATGGGCCCCTTGGGAATCCCAACCCAATGCATTGCAGGAAAAACGCACATGCCCTCGGGCTGTCTCCCAGATTTCAACATCGCAAGCCCACGGACTTGCTTTTCGCTTGTGTTATCGATGCCGTTGTGCGCCGGATTTCGTAATGGGTTAGCCAGATCGTCGATTTTGGGGTCGCCGAAAAAGGCGTCTGATTCAAATTCCTGTTTCATCCGGCGTCGTCCTTATTCTGAGGGCTTTAAGAGTGTTATAGATGAACAGCCCACAAGATAACACAATGAGCGTAAGCGCGATCGGCCTCTCCACAAAAACAAAAAAAGACCCGCCGCTGCCCATCAGCGATTGTCGGAAGGCCACCTCAATACTGGGTCCCAGAATCATCGCCAGGATGAACGGAGCCATGTCGTACTCGATCTTCCGGAAGACGTAACCCAGGACCCCAAAAAAGAGAAGAATCAACAAATCGAAGGTGCTCAGGTTGACGGAATAGGTTCCAACAAAACAGATCAACAGGATGATTGGAAACAGAATACGGAAAGGCACCCGGAGGATATTGACAAAGAGACCCACCAGAGGAAGATTGAGAATGATCAGGATCACGTTTCCAAGATACATGCTCGCAACCAGGCCCCAGAAGATGTGCGGCTGTTGTGAGATGAATAGAGGACCCGGTTGAATGCCGTGAATCAACAGGGCGATCATCATGACCGCAGGCGCGGGTCCCGTAGGAATGCCCATGCCCAGAAACGGGATCATTGCGGCTCCGGCTGCGGCATTGTTTGCTGTCTCAGGGCCGGCCACTCCCTCGATGCGGCCCGTCCCGAATTCTTCCGGTCTTTTTGCGACTCGTTTCTCAACCATGTAGCTGACAAAACTGGACAGGACATGGGCCGCGCCAGGTAAAAGGCCGATCAGAAAGCCAAGGCCTGATCCACGAAAGATGGGACCCCACGAAGCACGGAGCTCTTGACGGGTGGGCAAAAGCTCCCGAAGCCTCACCTTGTGTATCGTCCGTACTAAGCTTTCCTCCGTGGACGACAGAATTTCCCCGATCCCGAATGCCCCCATTGCAACCGGGAGCACCCCAAGGCCGTCATAGAGATCCTTGATGCCATGAGTGAAACGAAGCGCTCCGGTAAGAGGATCTATCCCGATGGTGCCGATCAGCATGCCCATAAAAACCATGGGCATGGTCTTAAAGAAGGAGCTGCTCCCCAATGACCCGAGAAGAAGAAAGGCGGTTAGGAAGAAGGCAAACATCTCCGGAGGACCGAATTTCATTGCAAAATTGGCCAGAACCGGCGCTAAGAGCATGAGCCCGATGACGCTCAACGTCCCCCCGATCCAGGACCCCCATGCAGCGATGAAGAGGGCGGCTCCCCCCCGGCCCTTGCGGGTCATCTGATACCCGTCGATACAGGTCACGATGGAAGCGGATTCGCCCGGGATGTTCATCAAAATAGAGGTGGTCGATCCGCCATACATGGCCCCATAATAAATCCCGGCAAGCATGATGATCGCGCCGGTGGCATCGACCCCGAACGTGGCTGGAATAAGAAGGGTGATCCCGGCTAATGGCCCGATCCCCGGCAAAACTCCTACAACCGTGCCCCACAGGCACCCTATAAAGCAAAGGTAAATGTTCTTAAGGCTGAGCGCGATGTAAAACCCGTTATAGAGGTTATTCAGAACATCCATCCCAAGCACTCCTATCGTGAATGTCCTCAGGCAGGAGGAGTCATGTCATCCCAAGCTTGTCCAAATGAAGAATCAATAGATAATCATTTCTTACCTTTCTCCTCCTCAGTGAGCTGCTTAAAGAGTCTGGCAAATCTTTCTGATTCACTTTTCATATACTTATTTACCTCGTCACCTCCCATGAAAACGACATCGGAGCCCGGCTTCTCCAGGACCTTCACGAATGACTTATCTTCAGTTACTTTCTTTACGACCCCTTCAAGCTTTTCGAGGATAGGCCTCGGAGTCTTTTGGGGGGCCCAGATCACCGACAACGTCACCCACTCGTAGTCGATGCCGAAGTCCTTGAGCGTTGGGATTTCCGGCGACATTTTGTATCTCGTGGGGCTTGTGACCGCAAGAATTCTCAACTTGTTGCCCTGGGCAAGAGGAAATGCCGCTGTAAAGCTCATAGCGCCGAAGGCAGCATGGTTGCCCACCAGGGCAGCAGCCGCGGGCGCCCCTCCCGTGTAAGGAACGTGGCGGAATTTCAGTCCGACAGATTTGATAAGCATCTCGACAGCAATGTGAGACGGATGATTTACGCCGCCGGAGCAGAAAATGTATTGGCCCGGTTTGGCCTTCCCATCATTGACGAGATCACTCAATGTCTTCCACGGGCTGTTATAGGGTACGGCGATCACGAAAAGGCCCTGTCCGAAGGCCCCGGCGGAAACGAAATCATTCGAGGTCGCCAGAGGTTTCCTGCCCTCCGAAATCTCCCATTCCACGGGGAGAAGGAAGTTGTTCGAACCCAGGCACAGGGTATAACCGTCGGGAGCGGCATTGGCACATACCTGCAGGCCTATCGTCCCGGCAGCGCCTGTTTTATTGACGACGACAACAGGCTGCCCCAGGATCTTTTCGGCAGAGGCTGCGAATGCCCTGGCGTGAAGGTCGCCTTCTCCTCCAGCGGCCATGGGGCAGATGATCGTAATGGGTTTCGTCGGATAATCCGCCGCGGTAACAGGAGATCCCACCATCAATAGACTTGAAATGATAACCATCGCGAATACGAATAAATAAGAGATTCTTTTCATCACCACCACCTCCTTTGGAAAAAGTTTCCATGATCTGTAGTAACACCATGTACCAATCAGATTTTGAAGGTCCCATCTTCAAGAATCGGACTGCCATCCAAAAGAAGCGTCGCCCACATAACTTCCACGTCCAGGTGATTCTCGCCCTTGGAGTTTCCACCGATCATATCGTTTCGGCCCAGTCCCAGATGAACGTGTCCTCCGATGGCCATGTCGAGGCGACCCCCAACGAATTTTTTTGGAGCAAAGGGGTTGCTATTTACGCCCAGCTCGGCAAAAGTGCGCGTTTCCGCCCCCAGCGTATCCAGCAGACTTTTCAATCTCCTGGCATCCTTTCCTTCGGAGATCTTGACAATCCGGCCCTTCTCAAAGGTGATCTCAAAAGGCTCTTCCACCACTCCCTCGAAATTCTCC
>Ga0031655_10000934_pt1 | contig 17808 bp, 19 predicted proteins | sample FrelakmetHBP12HB_FD_55187 | JGI IMG/M metagenome (GOLD analysis project Ga0031655, IMG submission 55187) | Freshwater lake sediment microbial communities from the University of Notre Dame, USA, for methane emissions studies -HBP12 HB | ecosystem: Environmental > Aquatic > Freshwater > Lake >... | reverse complement strand
GGTCCTCCCAGTTGTGCCTGGCGTTCGATGTCGATAATCCCATCCCGCCCCACGGCAACACTGGCGGTCACCCGGGAGGGCCTGCCAAAGGCGAAATCACCGAGCTCTATCACCGAAAGCCCGTTGATCTGCCCGACCTGTGATCCCTCGGTATCAATGAGGTATACCCCACGCTCAATGAACTCCTGGATCTTCTGCTGGATCAGGTTGGAACGGTAAATCTTCTCCTCGACTGCCTTTTCAATATGCCTGACCGTGATATTCTTTGCTTTTTCCTGCATCGCGTAGAAGTTCGCCTCCCGGATCAGGTCAGCAACACCCGAAAATCTCGTGGAAAGCTTCTTTTTGTCGTCTGCGAGCCGTGACCCGTATTCCACGACCTTTGCTACCGCGGTATTATCCAGGTGGATTAAGTTGAACCGTTTGCAGAGCGTGCAGATGAACGCTGCGTAGCTCTTCACGTTGGTTTCATTCCGGTCCATGACCGTGTCAAAGTCCGCCCTCACCTTGAAGAGCTCGGGATAGTCAGGGTCTCCCTGGTTCAGGATCTGGTTGATATCGGGTGTGCCGATAAGGATAACCTTCACGCTCAGGGGGATCGGCTCGGGTTTAAGCCCCCTTGTCATGATAAACCCTGCCTGCTCTCCCGGCTCCTCGATTTTTACCTTTTCTGTTTTGAGGGCAGATTTTAACCCGTCCCAGGCAAAGGGATACCGGAACAGATCCAGTACCGGAATTACCAGGTAGCCGCCGTTCGCTTTGTGAACTGAACCCGGGCGGATCATCATGAAGTCTGTGGTCACGACGCCGAACTGGACCTCCTTTTCTGCTCTCCCCAGGAGGTTCTGGTAGCTCGGGGTCTCCTCAAAGACGACCGGTGCCCCGTCGGGACCTGCATTGTCCACCACCACGTTAATCTCATATTTCCTGAACGCAAGGTCCTTTGCGAGCCATTGCTGGAACTGGGGCGGGACCTGCTCCTGCTGCTGTTGTTGTTGCTGCCCCGATCCCAGGAACGTGCCGAGGTTATCCAGGATATCCTTCTGGACGCTGTCAATATACGGGATGACCTCACTGATCGTTCCGTATTTTTCTTTGAGCCCGGTGAGAAGATGGCCAATAGCATAGAGAGCGATCTCGTTATTGAGTACGTTAACCACCTCCATCCCTTTCGCATCCAGCTCCCGCATCTGGCGAAACCCGGTCCGCAGGTCTGCATCAAGGGCTTCCCTTTTCCGGAGTATCTCCTCCTTGGTCTCCTTGGGGAGCGCCTCAAACTCCTCCTGGGTGAGTGGCTTGTCGTTGATCACCGGGATAATTATGAGGCTGGTGGGTCCCATCTGGATAGAAAACCCCTGTTTTGCAGCGCTCTCGTTGACTTCCCCGAAGATCGTTTCGCGCTCCTTGTCAATCTTACCGAGTGCTTCCTGGCGTTTGGTCGCATAGTCCTCACTCTCAAACGCCCTTGGCAGGGCCCTCCTCGCTTCATTGATAAAGGAAGCCATGTCGGTCTTTAACCGGCTGCCCATACCCGGTGGAAGCCGGATTGCATTGGGCTCGTACGGGTTGGCAAAGTTGTTGACATAGATCCAGTCATCGGCTTTTGGTTTGGTCTTTGCCAGTTCTTCAACCAACTTCTTTACCGCAGTTTTTCTCCCGGTGCCTGCCATCCCGGCAACATAGATATTGAATCCTTTGTCCCGTATTTCAAGCCCGAAACGGAGCGCCTTCTGGGCCCTCTCCTGGCCGATAATCTCTTCTGAGGGTTTCAGTGTTTCAGTTGTGGAACAATCCACCTGTTCGGGCCTGTAGGAAGCCCGGTAATCCACGAGGCGTAATGCTTTGATCATCTGGATTCACTCCTTAATCGCATGGTACCCGCTTTAATCCGTGTAGTNAAATCTTTTTTTTCCATAAAAAATGCACNTGTCATCATTCCCTTCCTCTGCCTTATACTATCCATCATTGCTTATGTCCGGAGTGCGGTTATACTTCCATGTTTTTGTTCATACTTCTGTACAGCCTGCGGAGCCCCTGCAAGTATGCGGCGTGTGGTGTTATAGACACTCGGTGTTGTTTCCGGGTCAAGATCGATGAGAAGCCGGGCAAGAATCCCGACAAGGGGAATCTGGTCTGCTTCTTCCATAGCATCGAGTGCACCGAATACACGGAGCATACCTGCAGTGCTGTGCTCATTGATGGGTGCAAGTTTCAAGAGGGCCTTTTGCAAAAAAGAGCGTCCTTCATCTGTCTGGAGGGATTTTTTCCGGTTCAGGGCAAATCTTCCGTAGAGCGCCCGCTGATCATTTGCCTGCTCGATCCGGAACGCATCGCACTGCTCAACCCGGGAGATGAGATCAAGTACATCCTGGCTGCTGTTTGCGGCAATAACCGAAAGGAAATTCTCCCAGCTGACGGGATTTTTCTTCGATTCCTGTTCAAAGGAATCAAGTATGCCGGGCCGGTCACCGGCCGAACTGTCCATATACAGGCTGAACGCAACCAGCGTATCAGTAGCACAGGATGCACTGGTTAACTGATCCTTTATCAGCTGGTGGATATCGGGGGTATCAAGCCGCGAGAGTACGGCAAGAGCAGTATTTTTAACCTGCCTCTGTTTTATGGCGAGGACTTGCTGCTGCAGGGTATTCCGCCGGGGATCCGAAAAATTCCAGGCAGCGTAAATGTCAAGCAGGCCTGTTTTATGCCGGGCTGCAGTTGACTGCAGTATTTTCTCGCGGACGTCATAGAGTGCCTGGTAGTGATGAGCATAGTGTTTGTCCGGCGCCGATTCAAACACGGTTAAAAACTGCCCGCCGACCTGCATCATCAGGTCACGGTCGGAGAGGAGCCGGAAATAGAGGTCGATACATGCCGGGTCCGGGCAGGCAGACGGATCGTTGAGCATCGTTCGTTTTTCCCGGTCCATGAGTGTCATGAACGCTATGTACCGGTTGACCAGGTCGCTGTCCCGTTCAGCCTGCAGGTACAGTTCCTGTAACGGTGCATCGTAGTTGACTTTTCCATAGAACGAATACCCCCGGTTTATGGAGATGAACGCGGGNGGTTCGGGTGAACTCAGTTCAAGGGATTCTTCTTCTTTTTCAACCCGGTGAAGAACCTCAGTGATATCACTTCCCGATGCAGTTACTAACGCGATCCTGACCGGGAAGATCCAGTGTTTTTCCGGACTGTCTCCCGCTTGCCGGAGATGCAGTATCGTCACATGACGGTCGCTGTTGTAGGACGCCACTACAGAGAGCGTGGGAAAACCGGTCTGTTTAAGCCACCCTTCTGCCATGGGGGTGAATGTGTGTCCGGATGCCTCTTCCATCGCCTGCACCCACTGGTCACGAGTCGCATTTCCATGGCGGTACCTGCGGTGGTAGAGGTCCAGGCCCTTAACAAACGTCTCTTTTCCCATGAGAGTCTTGATCATCCTCACAAATTCCGGGGCTTTCATGTATGTGATATCCGTGATAAGCTCGTTGGGATCATTGAAGCCATCTGGTTCGATGGGCAGGGAAGCAGCTCCGCTGTCGAGTTCAAGCGTCCCGCTCCCGGGTGCGAGCAGCGACAGGACGGTTTGTAGCCGCGAATAATCCTTTCCGAAATGGAATGCATGGAACTGGTCCTCGACAAAGACGGTAACCGCCTCATTGAGCCAGATCTCAAACGGCGACCGCCCGGTCACTTCCGAACCATTGAGGTTGTGGTAAAATTCGTGGGCCTTTACCCGGGTCAGGTATTCATACGCTGAATCCGTCATCGTGGGAAATGGCATGATCCGGTTGGCGGTAATAGTCGTATTACCCACATTTTCCATCCCCCCGAAATCCGAATTCTGCATACCGATCTCACGATAGATCGTCCCGGTATATGCATAGCCGGGGACAATCTGCGCAAAAAGAGTGTGAAGCTCTGTGCGGATTGGATGCAGGTGCAATGAGTGCGGATCGGTTTTTTTGGTANGGTCCAGCTGGTTTACCATCTCATAGAGCTTTTCACGGACTGCCGGCTGATCATACCTGCCCGGGCCGGTAAAGAGATTCACCCAGAGCACCGCGTCATGGAGGATGTCCAGGGCCCGCCCCGCTATTTCAGGATCGGATTCCGGCGGGACCACCAGCTCAAGGGAGCACTGTTTCCCATCCGGGTACTCGCATTCCTGGCTGAAGGTTGCATAGGTCCCGCACCCAAGAAAGAACAGGTACGGGGCCATCGGGGTTACACTATTCTCGTAGGTAATTTTCACCCTGCCGCCCCCGACTGGTTGCCGAGGTTGTACCACATTCCCGTTTGTTATCAGGTTTGTATATCGTTCATCTGCGATGATCGTCGTGGTATACGTGCACTTTGCCATCATATCATCGATGCACGGCACCAGGCGCTGGAACCCCCACTGCTGGCACTGGGTAATCTGCTGAACCGGCGCTCCCGGGGGGGTTTCGTCATAATACAATCCTTCAAGAATATTTTTTGTCGGGCGGCAGATTGTTTCTGAATGAATAGTAAAACGAGTTTGAGGTAAAACCGGATCATTATACCGGATCGTCAGCTTACTTTCGGCCGGATCGTAGACGTGTGAACATTCGTGTCCGGGACAACTCACCGTAATAATGTCAAGATTTTTTGCATTCAGCACGATCTCCAGAAGCGGACTGTCGCGAGATTCAGCATGTAAATCAGATGTTACTTTTGTATGGTCTGAAAAGACATCAAAGATAAGATCCATATGGATGACGCGAATGGGAATCTTCCCGAAATCCTTTTTATAGTAGCGAAACAGGCGATCGGTCATAGCTGTTTTTCCGTATATCTATTGAATATGCTTGCTTCGGCGGAATTTATGCGTATGTCCATTTTTCAAAAAATATAACAAAAGCCCATTTCTTCCTATCGGCCGGATCTTTCTCTTCATCTCGTGAGCCAGGGAATCCTTACCACAGCCCCGGCTCTCGATCCAGTTGGAGCATTTCGAGGTGCCGCTATGAAAAGTGAATTAACAGAACAGGCAGCAACCATACCCGAGATTCTGGATTAATTGAGATTTTGCAACAACAGGTATGATGTATAATAACCCGCTATATGGTGACTTGCTCTGATAAGGGTATAAAAAATTTATTATATTATGATATTTTTTTAAAAAAGGAACGCAATCCCTTCATGCGACCGATGACAGGTTATATACCCGGTTAGCGTAAACCTTGGGCTCCATCAATCAGCTGAATGATGTAGTGGTGAGGATAATCACTTTTTTTAAAGGCAAGTGTTCCCATTATGTAAAATCCAAAACGTGTCTCCCTGATACGATTACTGTATAAAAAATTCAGCATTGCACTGATCGATTGGGCCGATTTGCCTGACAGGTGATGAAATTGTGATATATCCCGTGCTGTTACGTCTGCCCGTGTAATATTATTCCGGAGTAAATATGCACAGATGAGATGAGCACAATGATACCGCCTTGNGGAATCCATCCGTATATGTCCCATACCCGACTCCTTTCTCTTTTTTTTACTATTCATAGTTGATTTATCAGGAGAAATAGTTACGTATTATTGTTAAATTCGGAAAAAAATTACAATATTGCCCCGGAATGCCATAACAGGTAAGATCCCTCAAACAGATACAAAAACACTATGCCGGAATTGTTGCGAAGAGAATCTTGTCCTGACGTTTTTCCCTTTATTCCGGCAGTACAGGCACTTTTTTGCTAAAAAAGAAACGAGAAAACGTATTCTGCTCATACGCGTTGGCAGGAGTAAGCAAAAAACAGAGTATATGCCTTTTTACGGTGTATTTATTATAAAAATTTTTCAATGGATTTTCATCTCTTTCCCGGTTCAGCCCGGCCGTTATTCACCCAGGTTAGTGTCGCTATGAAAAGGGTATTAACAGAACAGGCAGCAACCATACCGGAACGAGTGTGTCCACAGTTTACCGGACGGGATCCTATCTTATGACAATTGCAATACATATCGAAAACTTAACCCGGCGATTTAACGATCTGGTCGCCGTCGACAATATATCCTTTGATATCGAANACGGGGAGATTTTTGGCCTGCTGGGCCCCAATGGCGCCGGGAAGACGACAACACTCTCCATGCTCTCCACCATGCTCAAACCAACATCAGGTACGGCAACGGTCAACGGCATCGATATCGAACGTGATGAGGATGGCGTCAGGAAATCCATTGGCATTGTCTTCCAGGACCAGAGCCTTGATGAAGAACTGACCGCCTGGGAAAACATGGACTTTCACGGGCGGCTCTACCGGATCCCTGCAGATATACGGAAGCAACGGATCACCGAGCTCCTCAACCTCGTTGAGCTGGAAGACCGGAAAAACGACATTGTCAAAACATTTTCCGGAGGGATGAGGAGACGCCTGGAGATCGCACGCGGTCTTCTCCACCATCCATCGGTCCTTTTTCTGGACGAACCAACGCTGGGCCTTGATCCCCAGACCCGCAATCACCTCTGGCAGTATATTGCCACCCTGGCACGCGAGAAGGGAATCACCATTATCCTCACCACGCATTACATGGAAGAAGCCGACCGGTTGTGCAACCGGGTCGCCATTATCGATCACGGGAAGATTATTGCCCTTGACACCCCAAAAAACCTCAAGGACGGGATTGGAGGGGACGTCGTGACCATCCGTTCGCCCGACCCTGCAGCTATTGTCGCAGTCCTGACCGAACCCTGGATCACCCGTGTGGAACAGCATAACGATGAGGTGATTGTCAGCCTGCAGAACGCCGAACAGCATATCAGCACCATCGTGACGCTGCTCAACACAAAACAGGTCACCATCGACTCCATCGCAATTCACAAACCGACCCTTGAGGATGTGTTCCTCTCCTTTACCGGAAAAACCATCCGGGAAGAAGAAGCGGACCATAAAACCAACTTGCGGATGTACCAGAGAATGGTGAGGCATTAACCATGGACATCATCTACACCATCTGGCTCCGGAATATGAAACGTTATATCCGGTCAAAGAGCCGGATCATCGGCAGTATCAGCATGCCGCTCTTTTTCCTGCTCTTCTTAGGCTTCGGCCTGAATTCTGTCGTGCAGTTGCCCGGGATGGGAGGAAATTACATTGTGTTCCTGATCCCGGGCATGGTCGCTATGAGCGTGCTGTTCACATCTGTTTTTTCCGGAATCCAGATCATCTGGGACAAGCAGTTCGGCTTTTTGAAAGAGACCCTTGTGGCACCGGTCTCACGGCTTGAGATCATGTTAGGCCAGACCCTTGGAGGGGCAACAACCGCCGTCCTCCAGGGATTCATGATCCTTGTCCTCTCGGTTTTCATCGGTCTCCAGGTCTCAAATCCGGCCGGCTTTCTTATCGCCCTCGGGTTCATGATCCTGATCGGTATCTCGTTCACCGCGTTTGGTATTGCTATTGCATCACGGATGGAAGATATGACCGGTTTCCAGCTCATCATGAATTTTGTCGTCTTCCCGATATTCGGCCTGTCCGGGGCACTCTTTCCGATCAGCTCATTACCAGCTTGGATGGGACCGGTTACCCTGCTTGATCCCCTNACGTATGGTGTGGAAGGGATCCGCTACGGTCTTACCGGTGTCTCGCAGGTTAATCCGCTGGTCTGTGCTGCGGTTATCGGGGGTTTCACCGTTGTGATGACCGTCCTTGGAGCATTCCTGTTCAGGAAGATCAAATTATAAAATATGAAAAAAAGTCCTTTTTTATACGCCCTGCTGCACAATATCGGTGGAAAGCCCGGCCAGCAGTCTCCTTTTTAAAAAAACCAGGCCTGTTCCCGGATTATCGGCGGATAGAATTCCGTACCGCGTTCATCAATCCCCGGAGAGAATCCCGGTATACCCCCAGCAGATCCCGGGCAAAGACCGCAAGCCCCGGGATGATCCGGCACAGTCCCCCCACCATCGCGAGGAGCACAACAACCGCGATCGCCTCGGCAAAGATGTTGTGCGCCCAGAAGAAGTCCGCACCGCCGGCCGAAGCCGGACGGGGGTCGGGGAAGGACAAAAACCACCTGTCGGATACTGCGATGAAGACGACACTGATGCGGAGCAGGTTGAGTACCCATAAGGTCGGAACCACGAGAAAGACTGCTGCCAGCACCTGCCGCAGGGAGACCTTCTCCACNCCCAGGACGACCCCGAGCAGGATCGCCATCGCCGTAAGCCCCGTGCACCCGGTGATGATCTGGTTGGCAAACCCGTTCTCGTAGAGAATGTCCCATGCCAGCAGCTGCGGGTGGTGGCCAAGTGCGGTGATGAGCAGGAAGGCCTGGCCCACAACGGTCGAGATCAGGGTATCGCGGAGGATCGGGACGAGGGCAAACGGCACGTAGATGAGCATGGCTATCGACGCGGTCCGCGAGAGCTGCAGGATGACCGGGTCGTCCTTAAAGAGCCTTTCCACGGTGATCGCAAGGAAGGGCAGGGAGAGGAGGGCCATCACCGGGTACAGAATATTGTCTTCTGAAAGAAACGCCGGAACATCGGTGATAAGGTTGAGTACCATGCAGCTCCAGCCGGCAGCCGCTGCATATGTCCGCTGCTGCCGGAGGGCAAGGAACAGGACAAACGAGACAAAGGCTCCAAGGACCAGGATATCGCTCATGAGGGTACCACAAAAACCAGTCGTTTCTTTCTTAGAAGGTCACGCACGGGCGTATTATTCCTGTGGTCAAAGGAGGGGTGGGGCATGGCTATACCGTTCCGGGTAATGGAATCACAGCCGGGACAGAACATGGTTTTCCAGAGAGGTTTAATGTTATAACCCCCCAAACCGTTCAAATTTCCGTTTTGAAACAGATAACTGCGAATTTTTTTGTAGTCAAAGGCTTTTTTATTACCAGGTACATCACTTGTGTCTGCATGCAACATAGGAAAAAAACCACAACGCTCCGTGTACTTCCCTTTCTTGCGGGCGCCATGATACTCATCCCCTTCCTTCTTTTCGCAGGATGCACCGGGCAGGCACCAGAACAAGGCCTGAGAGGAACCGGATGGACCCTGACGGGCTATGTCTACAATAGCACACCGGCACAGGTCATGGGCGGGACCACGGTCACCCTTGACTTCGGTGGTGACGGGCGAATCACCGGAACAGCCGGGTGTAACCACTACTTTGCGTCGTATGAGATAAAAGGCACGGCGATCACTATCGGGCAGGCAGGATCTACATTGATGTACTGCGAGACACCGGNCGTGATGGATCAGGAAAGTGCCTACCTTACACTCCTTGGCCTGGCAACGACCAGCACTTTCCAGGGTGACCGGCTTACCCTGTCAGATGCAAAGGGTACAGCGATCCTCACGTTTGCAAAGACCGTTCCGCCAGCACAAGAACCCCTTATCGGGACGAACTGGACGCTTGAATCCTTCCACATCGCGGACGCTGTCTCATCAGTGATCTCTGGCACAACCATCACCGCCATTTATGCGGCGGACGGGAGTGTGTCTGGTTCAGCCGGGTGCAACCGCTACTTTGCCTCGTATAACGTAACGGGAACCTCGCTTTCGATCGGCCCGGCCGGGTCAACGAAGATGTACTGCGGTACACCGGGTGTGATGCAGCAGGAGAGTTCCTACCTTACGCTCCTCAGCCAGGTAACGACCTTCACCATCGAAGGGGACCGGCTGAGCTTAGCAGATGCAAAGGGCTCAACAATCCTCTCGTTTGCAACGTCGGTCCTTCCCGCATAATTCTTGTGAGGGCACCAGAACGGGTCACAGGAAGAGACCCGGTGCACCGCAGGGGTGCGTGAAATCAGCGAAACGCATATTGCCTCAAAACGATATCTCAAAATAACCCAAAAAGGGGTTTTACCAGGAGATGAACAGACATGAAGGATACCCAAAAAAAAGAGCATATATCCGTTGCCAAGGTAGTAGAGTTGATTGGCAGCTCGCCAGACAGCTGGGAAGAAGCAGCGGCAAATGCCGTGGAGGCAGCAGCCCAGACCATCAGGAATATCAAAGGTGTTGATGTAATGCGATGTACGGCAAAAGTAGAGAACAACAAGATTGTCGAATATCGTGCTGTTGTTAAAATTGCTTTCATGGTGGAAAGAGAATAATTTTTTTAGGATTTTTTTCATACATCAGGAATGGAAATCCCTGTGCCCACCGGATTCCAAATATTTTATAGGGGAAAAGGCCGCATTCTCGTATATGTTCCGCATGTATCCATACTACAAGAAAAAAGGATACATCGCGCAGGTTCTCTGAAATGGGGAGTACATTCGAATGTTTCCAATAGGTGATGATAATACCTCTCGCAGAACACAACCCGTGATCACCTATACTCTGATCGCTTTAAACGTCCTGTTCTTCTTAGTAGAGTTAAGCGGAGGAGATGCTTTTATCCAGACGTGGTCATTTGTTCCCAGCCGCTTCCTGGCAAATCCTGGCGGGGATTTTCTGACGATTTTCACGTCCATGTTCATGCACGCCGGCTGGCTCCATATCGGGGGCAATATGCTGTACCTGTGGATCTTCGGCGACAACGTAGAGGACCGGTTCGGGCACATAAGGTATCTGGCATTCTACCTGCTCTGCGGTATTGCGGCAACGTTTGCACAATTGGCGTTCAGCATGGGATCAAGCATACCCAACCTCGGAGCATCCGGAGCGATTGCCGGAGTGCTCGGGGCGTACCTTGTGTTGTTCCCGCAGCGAAGGGTCACGGTCATGCTCGGCTCAGGAGTAACTCAGATGCCTGCGCTGATTGTTATCGGGCTCTGGTTTGTCCTGCAGTTATTCAGCGGTATTGGTTCTATTGCGAGCTCAGCGGATACCGGGGGTGTTGCGTACATGGCGCACATCGGTGGATTTATCGCCGGGGTTGTATTGGCCTTTATTTTACGGGGGAACCGGGTGGCGTAGGCCTTATCATCACGGCAATGCCGTGAAGGAGAAGATCTCCCCTAACCATTACTCCTCTCCTGCCGCCACATGAAAGATCGTCAGGGGTGCTTAGTTCAGATCGTACTTATCTGAAATTTTCACTAATTCTGCCCGGTAACTTTGATTCAGGCTTCCTCCCATTTCCTCGAGTTGCTTCATCCTCAAGGCATCACTGTATTCCGCACTCACGTCAAGGATTCCTTTTTCCTCCGCTCCAATGAATACAATGGGGATTTGAAGATACCCTGAAACCGCCATAAGAGTATCGGGTTCATAGGTTATGATAGTCGGTTGTGTTGTCTCGATAAAGGCATATCCCGTATCATAAAAACTGTATCCAGAGGGAGATTTAACACCAACTGCCATATGATCGGAAAATTCGAATAAAACTGATTCATGCCCCAGTTCATTCAGGATATACGCCAACAAAATTGACTTGTCTGCAGCTGACCCCCGGGTATTATGCACGGTTTCATAGGGATAGAACCAATCCGTTGCAGTTCTGGTATACTTGTTCCCGTTGAAGGGAATACGCTGGACAAGACTTATTGCAATTTTTGCCTGATCATCGCTCGTGGTTGATCGTTTCCGGATCATGACAACGAATGGCGGCATATTTTCATTCTGGACTTTATTTTCCAAAAGTGCTACAATCACTCCTTTTTCAGGATCGTAGTGACAGGATTGGCTTTTATTGGTGAAAAAAATCCGATAACCCTCAGTACTTGATAAAGCTCATGGATCGCCGGTTCCCATCAATAACATACGAGAACGACGTGGTTTTTGGAGATTGCCGATATTCCGTGTCAGGAAGTGTTGTTGCCGTGGGGGGTTGGGCTTTGTGTTGGTTGAGAAGGTGAAGACAGGTCAGGAACTTCACGGGTGATTGTCGGAAGAGAAATTGTTGGTGAGGGTATACTAGGGAAGAAACTGATAGAAAAAAACGAAACCCGCTGCTGCCACTACGAAGATTATCACAACCTACAGTAACCGAAAAGAAGGTTGGGAAATTTTTTTTGCGGTTTTTTTCCGTTTGAAGGTATAGGCTGCTCTCCAGTAAGAAAAAGTTAATCTATTCTGATTCACGGTGTAGTAGACCAAATGATCACAGGGATCGCCNTAGANAATTTTTTTATTCGAANTCCTGACACATCGTCATGGTTTTGAGGCCTTTTTCATCCAATTTGGGCAGATCGCGATACTNAACCGGTTCCCAATCGTCAGCTTGCGTCATTTCCTGGAGTACACCGACGGATTTTATTATCATCAAACCACAGGTAAAAAAATCTGTACCTTCTTCTCACCGAAAAGGAGGATAACAGTGTCTGGATACTATGATCAACCAAAACTGCCGGTACAGTAAAAAAGGGTTGTTTTTTATCGGTCACTCTCGCTATTATCCGAGCCAGCCGAAGAAACCGTGGTCTCCCTGCTCACGTGTTGCCAGTTGTTCTAACCTGTCCTGTTCTTTCTGCANGATCCGGACTTGGTCTTCCATCATGGATCGGACTTCTGCATCCAGGGTTGCACTGCTCATCAGCTGTTGCACCTCAACGATACGAGCCTGGTTCTGGGCGGTCAGGTTTGCAAGTTCTCGTGCAGCATCACGATCTCCCCCAAACAATAGCCGTGTGAATGAGTTCCGGGCCTGGATGCGGTCCTCTAACTTCCGGGTTGAACTGGCAGAGTTATTGAAGTCCCGTGCAATTGCAGAAACGTTTGGACCGATACCCCCACTCAGGTCCTCTGTTTCCAGCAGGGTAGTGACGGCGATCCGTACTTCATTCTCGTTTTTGATCCGGTCACGCTCCCCGGAACTTATATTCCGGAGTGTGGCATTGAGGCTCTCATGGCTCTTATTATAGTCCTCCCGCACTTCCGAGATATTTCGTCCTGATGTTTTTTTACTACCGTCAATCTCAGATCCTGTATCATGCCGCTCCATTTCAATGGTTTCGCGGGTGGTTGGGGTGATGGTGCCCGTGTCATCCACCCCGTGCTTTCTCTCCTGTTCCCCGGAAGATGTGGTCTGGGTCCTGGCAGCTGCTATCGTCATATCAGCATGAACCCCCGAGTCCTCCTTTGCAGCGATCACGGGCAAGGCAAACATGGTCAGAAACAAGATGATTATGAGAGCTAGGGTAACTTTTTTCATGAACACTTTCTCCATAAAGGGTAATCATCCTATTCCCATTTCAGATATTAGAATTTTTTCCTCCCTGACAGGTAGGAGTGCGTAGGGAAAAAAAACAGCAGGGTGGAAATGCTTTCACCGGAGTATGAACCCGCATTGTCATACAAAAAAGGGCGAATGATGAGAAAATGATGCACGTTACTCCCTGCAGTCCTGTTCGATAACTTAAGAAAGACTGACTTTTGCCGCGGTATGTATCAGGGTATACAATACGCTCGCTTATACCACGGTAAAAAGGGAGGCAGATCAAGGAACTTATGACTTGGTTTTTATCAGAAACACACATTTTATATCGGGGTTCATATAATCTACAACACAGTGATAGTATGAAGAGATTCCTGATAATCGTGGTACTTGCCCTCCTGACAATCCCCCCTGGTGTAGCTGCACTCGTCACCTATTCAGGGAACCAGGTGAGCATCAATGATCCCGTCAATGATGATATTTTTGCTACAGGAAACATGATCGAGGTGAATGCACCGGTCCAGAGCATCATTGCAGCCGGCGGTACGATTACGATCAACGCGCCGGTTAAAGGCGATGTTGTTGTTGCCGGAGGAACTGTTACCATCAATGCCGATGTCGGCGGCAAAGTTGTCGCGGTTGGTGGCAGTATTGATCTTGCAGGCAATGTCAGTACGAATGTGGTGCTCCAGGGGGGCACCGTGAATATAAGGAAATCGGTCACTATTGGAAAAGATGCAACGATCAGCGCCGGGTCAGTACGGAACGCCGGGACGGTTATGGGCACACTGTCGGTTCAGAGCCAGTCGGTGGAAAACACGGGACGTGCCGGAACGTTTGAAGTTAAAACCGAACGATCTCAAGGTAAATCGCCAGTATTGCTGTTTTCACTGGTTGCAATCCTGCTGACTCTCGGATGGTTCATTATCGGACTTCTCATTATCAGGATTATGCCGGTCCGGTTCCTGCAGGTTGAATCCGAAGTTCGCACCGGCACAGTTGTCAAATGTGTTGTTGGCCTTGCCGCAATTATCATCGCAATCATAGCATTTGTCCTCCTTGCCATCACCATTGTACTCCTGCCCCTTGCAATGGTTCTCGGGGGCATGGCCTTCATCGGTCTCCTGCTCGCCAATCTCTTTGTCAGCTCAAGCCTGGGACGGATCATCTTCGGATACCTGAAGTGGAGCGGGAAGGAATGGCAACTCTATACCCTTGGATTTCTGGTGCTCTGTATTCTCTACATCATCCCGATCATCAATATCCTCACGTTTGTGATCAGCTTCAGCCTCGGATTTGGAGCCATCCTGTATGCAATCCAGAAAAACTGGAGAGCAATCACGGGATCTGCCCCGTCCTGATTTTTTTAAATGCGTTTCTTTATTCCCTCTCATCAGCCCGTTCCTGCACCCTGCATGGGGCAAAGACACACTCATATAGTAACCTGCATAAAAGACACTTTAGCAGGATTGTAATCTCAGGGAGAGACCATGATGACGACGGAGACCCGTGAAATGAAACGCGATGAATTTTTTCTGGCAGAGAAACTGTGGGAGCAGTACCGTGGCCAGAAAGCAGACCCGGTACACGAGAGAATATTCGGGGTATTTGTTGACGGGAGCCTTGCCGCGACTGCCCGGTACACGAAGCACCCTGACGGCGTTGAGATGGACTGTATCTTTGTCCCCGAAACGTACCGCGGGAAGGGGTATGCCAGGTATGCTGTGGAAGAGCTGATCAGGGAATGTGGTTCAGAGCCGATCTACATCCATTCAACCATCGTCCTGATCTCGTTTTACAAGACCTTCGGGTTCTCCCCGATCCCCGAAGACCAGCTCCCCCGGAGTATAAAGGAACGGTTCCTTTTCTGCTTTGGCGAAATGATGGGCTGTAATGTATGCCCCATGGTCAGGAAAGGGGGAGCAGCGCGGTAAAACCGGCACAGACTGTTCCCGACTACAATACCACCCGCTACCACCTGATTTACAACCCGGTAACAATCAAAGATGTTTTTCTTACCTGTTCTTTCCCTCCCTACGCTATTCGTACCAACGTGCCCCGCAACCTTCTTCTTTGCACCTCTCCATATAACCTGAGTGATACCCCCATGAACGCTTCCGATTCGTTCTTTGCAGATGATGCCTGGGCACAGGAAGCCGGTATCGAGCTGGTGGAAGTCTCGGCCGGCAGGGCCAAGGTCCGGTTGCGGATTGAAGGCTGGCACAAGAACAGTCACGGGACCGTACATGGCGGGGCGATCTTTACGCTTGCCGACACCGCGTTTGCGCTTGCATCCAACTCCCATGGGATCCCTGCAGCTGCCATCAACGCCCATATCTCCTATGTTAAAGCAGCGACCAGCGGCACCTTATATGCTGTAGCTGAGGAGTTCTCAGTAAATCCGAAGATTGCCACCTACACGGTCACGGTTACGGACGATCACGGGGAGAAGATCGCCCTTTTTGAAGGGATGGTATACCGGAAAACACCAGGAAGGTAAGAGGACTCATTTGGTAAGCAGGGATATGATCCGGAATACGATGGATCGAAGATTAAAAATGCGTTCTTCCTGATGCTTGTATGCGCACTTGCGCTCTCGGTTGCTGCGCACTTTTTTGCAGTTTTTCCCCTTGACCTGAAGATTACCCATGAACTGCAGGAAGAGAAAAACACGGTGTTCGCTTTCGCTATGAAAGGTGTAAGTGCAATCGGGGACACCTGGCCGGGTATTGTGATGGTCGGGGCAGCTTTTGTGTTTTATATCGTCAGGCGCCAATTGTTAGAAGCTGTTTTTATCCTCGTCACCCTNAGCAATTTCGTGCTCACCTCATTGCTCAAAGTGTTAGTTACGCGCCCACGTCCTNCTTTTTTTTTACTGAATCCGGCCGATGCCTTCCAGTCCATCAACCAGTATATTTTCCGAGCGGGCATGTCCTCTTTTTTGTTGTCTTCTTTGGTTTCATCGCGTTCTTGCATGGCTTCATCAGACCGGACATGTCCGCATACCTGTCATTGCAGTCTGTGGTGCCCTTATTCTGCTCATCGGTGCCTCACGTGTGTATCTCGGGGCACACTGGGCAAGTGATGTTGTGGGAATCTACATAATCGGGGCCCTGTGGCTGTTTCTCATAATTCTCGGATATCAGCTGGCATTATCCATAAGGAATACCCGATTGAAGGAAAACTGACGTAACATACGACAATGAATCCTGGACTCTTTGTCGGCATTTCGATCACTTTAAGGAATAACTATCTTTCGTGGGACAAAGAGCGCGATATCCCCTGCCCCATCAGATAAGCACGGGAATGACCGTTAAAAGGATGCAGATGCTGACAGGAATGACTAAATTGTCATCAACCGGTGAGAACAATTCGATGATTCCTGCGATCACAGCAACGATCAGGGCCCCGGGAACCGACATGAACAGAAGCAGGACAAGGAAGGTGACAAAAATTCCCGCAACGGTTCCTTCTGCGGATTTTCCGTTGTAGATACAGGTCCTGCCAAACCTGGTGCCTGCAATAGTTGCAACCCCGTCAAGAACCGCTAACGTCACAAGTGCCGGTATGACTACCGGGACGGGAAAAAGGATAACGCAGGTAAGCGCACTCACGGCAAAATAGAATGCACCTTTTCCCGGCAATGGATCGCACCGATCAACATAGTTCACGACAGCCGAGAAGACAGGAATGGTATAGCCACGGAGGATCAGATCAATAAGGATTATGCCAATAAAGAGACCACAGGCAAGAACAGCGGTTGCCGTGGTATGATCCAGGACAAGGACCATTCCCACAATAGCCAGGCCGAAGATCAGGTGGATGAGTTTTCGCGCCAACTCCTGCATACTGGATAGTTGGCGGGACGAAAGGTAAAAAGTTCCTGCCCTGTATCCGAAATATCCGTGCAGCCCATCGTATGGTTAAAAAGTATATCAATGCCTATTCCCCTGCGCTTCTCACGTGGCTTGTATCCCTATCTCTCCTCCCTAAAAATAACACCCTTCATGTCGCACACGAACATTTTTGTTCCTCACTTCTCCTGCAATAAACACCCCCGTTTTCCCATTCCTCAAACCTGCGTCTCTTGTTTTCCTCAGAAAAAAGTTCATAATCAACACCCTTACCCCCAGACATCCTAGAGGATTTTTGTCAAAGGGGCCGGCGACACCAAGCAAAAATCAAACAAAGGAGGTAAACACATACATGGCAGATTTCATACAGAACAGTAATGTGAAGACAGCAGTTCGCACCTTAGCGAACCCGATTGCAGACATAGAGGCGTTCAACCTGATCGTACAGTCGGTCGTCACCGACAACCCGTTTACCTGTGAAGCATATATGACCGGTGGGTAGAGCCACCCCCCGGTTGAAAAGACCCGGGAATCCTACACGGTGAAGATCCTGTACGAGGACAGCAATGCAAAGAACATCGGCAACGACTCCGCGAAGTACAACACGATCGCCGGGTTCAGCGCTGGTGCAACTGCACTGCTTGCCAGTGCTGCAAACATCGCAGCCCACAGTAGCACTGCTGTCCGTGACGGTGAGCACGAGACGTATGCCGCGACGGTGAGGTGTCACGATGCAAATGGCGAATTGTACTTCGTCAACTTCAGCCTCGACCAGGTGACCCTTACCTCATACTCGGACGACGCGATCCAGATAACGGCCGAGACCTGGGCAGACACGGTCCCGGCACTCGCCTGATCTTATCTGACGAAACGACCCGG
>Ga0031655_10000932_pt1 | contig 17822 bp, 11 predicted proteins | sample FrelakmetHBP12HB_FD_55187 | JGI IMG/M metagenome (GOLD analysis project Ga0031655, IMG submission 55187) | Freshwater lake sediment microbial communities from the University of Notre Dame, USA, for methane emissions studies -HBP12 HB | ecosystem: Environmental > Aquatic > Freshwater > Lake >... | reverse complement strand
GCGCCCCCACCGCCCCCACCTCCACCACCACCCCCTCCGGCACCGCCCCCTGGCCGCTGCGGTATGAGTTCGGCAAGGGGCCAAAGGTCAGCCCACAACCCGGGGAGATGAGGGAAGGGCGACTCCATGAGCATGGCGCCGGGCGGAAGGCCGGGTACTTGTCCAGGCTGTGGATTCCCCACCCCAGGGCCGGGAGCCATTACCGCTAAGCCGCGAACGTCCACGGGATAGACAGCCACGTTGGCCTTGTTCAGCGTGTCAATCGTCGCTGTGAGTTCAGACTGGCGGTCCGGAGTGAGCGCAAACCCCTCCGAGAAGAGAATGAGGGTCTTGCGGCCAGTGACCGGGCGCAGCAATTTGGCGACTTCTCGCATGGCGAGTAACATGCTCCGCGCCCCAAAATCGCCGCCCAGGGAACTCAGCGTGGGACCGCCGAGTGATGCGACATCCACGGGCTGGACTGCGGAGTACTTCACCCCCGAGACAGCGCGCTTGAGCAACGCGGCGTCAGCAGTGAAATTCTGGGCGACGCGGACTGTCCCGCCAAAATCCACAACCGCCATCTGCCGTTCCGGGGAGGCGCTTTTCTCAACGAAGACGGCAGCGGCCTGACGGGCGCGCATCTGGTCGGACGACTCCATGGTTGAGTTATCGAAGAACAAGACCAGGTAGCGCGTCTGCTGCGGCCCGGAAACTTTGGCATCCGCGGCTCGCGAGAAACTGGTAATGGGTTGTTCCTTGTCGTCGTCGAAAACATGGAAGTCCTTGGACTCTAAGTCCTCCACATAATTCCCCTTGGAATCCGTCGCAATCACATCGACCGGGACAAGATTGGCCTCCCCCTTGATGACAATCGACGTCGAGACGGGGGCCTGTGCGCTTGGATTCTGGGCCGCAGCCCCGGTCCGCGACGTCAGGGCGGTGCGAACTGCCAGACAGCTCGCGGCGATGAATAAAGCTAGTATGAAGAGCCGAGCATGTCGCTTAGGCATGACAGCCTCCTAATAGGGTATTTCGACGGTACGGTTGAGGGCAGATATCTGGCCCGCTTCGGAGTCACGGACCACTTCGCGAACCAGGTACGTCCCTGGTTTCAGGTCGAAGCTCTCCCGCGCGGTCAGTCCCGACGCGGTAAGTTTCTCGAGACTCACATCCCGCAAATGGAATTGTACAGTCTTTTCCTTCGCGGCCACGTACTTTCCGTCTCGGTCAAAGAGCACAGTGACGAATGTCAGATTATTCAGATTTCGCCCCTCGTCTTTGCGGAAATGGACCAAGTGCAAGTCTACTCGTGTCATCACGGATAGCCGCGAGTCAGTGTCATTGAACTTGAAGAACTGCGTGCTCACATTGATGGGGAGTTCGTGCACCTCGTCGCGGGAGAAGGCGGCCTCTTCGATATCTTCTTTCGCTTTGGCTACGGAGTCCGGCGCAGAAGCGGGCGCAAAGTAGCCACGTCGAGCCTGGAGGGTGAAGTGGCTTCGAACGGTCAAGCTGACCTTCAGGGGGTGGAAGTGGCCGTCGTATTTCAGGTGGGAGGGCGAAAAGCCGAGCACGTAGTAAACTGCCGGCAACGAGCCGGCCTTGCGAAAGCCCGCGTCAAGGTCATTGTTGTTGTGGAAGTACACCCCGCCTGTGGCCGCGGCGGTCTCGCTGAGCACCTCACTAGAGTGTTGCAATTCCTCTTCCCTGATCATGGCCTTTCTCCCCTGGCCGGAGGGGTCCAAGGTCATCACACTCGACGGCTGACTCGCATCCCCGGCAGGGATGATGACATAGAGTCCACGGGCGTCGAAGGTGTTGATGATGACGTTCGAGCGGATGGCGCGATCGACAAGCTCGCCCAAGTGTTGCTTCAAGGTCTCGGTGAGGAAGCCGGACGAGATGAACACGATGTTCCTCTCCCCGGGAAGGATGCCCATGCGCCGGACCAGCTCGTCGAGCCCGCGGAGTCCTGATTCGCTTCCGTACTCGGATCGGTTGAGGACGGCATAAGCGTCAGCCTCGGCATCGAGCTGCGCTTGGGGGAGAAACTTGGGGTCGTTGTTGTAACGGCAGGCAAGGGTGTCATAGGTGCCCACCTCAATCGCGGCGAGGTCGTGTTGTTCAACGATCTGAAAGGCCTGGTAGTCGAGCATATCCGGGCAGGCCTGCGAGTCCCTGGGCATCACCGGGCGGTCCCGGAGGAGTGAAAGATCCTGCTTGATTTTCGCGTAGTCGCCGGTGAAATCGACCACGTTCTGCCCCGAGGAGGTGAAAACGCCGACGCGATCACCCGGCTGAATTGCCGACTCCAGGTAGCGGGCAGCCGCCTGCTGTGTGCGTGTCAGGTCTTCCCAGGCGAGGTGCTGGTCATCGACGTAGAGGCCCAGAAAACGGCGCGCGGTATTAGCCTCTGACTTGTCCGGCGTCGCCTCAAGATCGGCTTGGCGTTCGGACGCGCTTTCCCAGCTCGTAGCCTTCGACGTGGGCGCCTCGACGGAAAACACGCTGATGGTTTGGAGCTTGCCGCTATCCAAGAGCTGGAAGTCTTGCTGCTGCAGATTGGGGATGGGCTGCCCCTGTGAATCGCGGACCACCACCCGCACCAACACCAGGTTGCGCTGGACCTTTAACTTAAAGGCAGGCTCGGATTCTCGAGAGTTGACTTCCTGTGCCGGCGCGTTCTGCGCCGGGGCGAGTGATGGGCTACCCAGTGCGGCGCACACAAGCACGCCACCCAGGAGCCTGTATAGTGAAGGCGAAGGTTGTACACGCCCTGTCATAGCTGCCTCAGCGTAGTCTCTGCCTCAAAAGCACGAAAGTCAACTGCGGCAGGGAAGCCCTGCGCTGGGTGCCCGCCTGGGCTCCGTGACGCCTGCGCGGTTCTGATCAGCCGCGTAGAGCGCGCCGCTTGATTTGCTCCCCGCTATCTGTAATGCTTCCCGCCTTGCTGACTTTCGACTCCTGGCTTCTGACTACTTTTCATTAGAGAGGTTTCCCCGTGGCCTACAAAGACTTGCGAGAATTCGTTGCGCGGCTGGAAGTTGAGAAGGAACTCCGGCGTATCGACGTGGAAGTGGACGTGGATCTGGAAATCACAGAGATTACCGACCGCGTGTCGAAGGGCGGAGGGCCGGCGCTGTGGTTTCAAAAGCCTCGGTCGGCAAGAGACGGCGTCACTTATGCCATGCCGTTGCTCATCAATTTGCTCGGCTCCCGGCGACGCGTCGAGCTGGCGCTGGAAGCCGCCTCGCTCCAGGACGTTGTCCGCCGGATTGAAGACTTGCTGGAGATGCGGCCGCCCGAAGGGCTTTTCGAAAAGGTCAGGCTGCTTCCCAAATTGGCGGAACTGGGATCCTACTTCCCTAAAACTGTCAAGAGCGGGCCGGCCCAGGAGGTTATCGAACGCGAGAACTTCTCCCTGGCGCACTTTCCCGTCATGAAGTGCTGGCCGCAAGATGGCGGGCGCTTTATCACCTTCCCCATGGTGATCACGCGCAGTCCGAAGACGGGCCGGCGCAACGTGGGCTGCTACCGCATGCAGGTCTACGATGAGCGCACCACGGGCATGCATTGGCAAGTCCACAAGGGCGGCGCCGAGCATTTCCGCTGGCTCGAGCGGCAGGGGAAGGGCCGGCGAATGGACATCGCCGTGGCCATCGGCTCCGACCCCCTCACCATGCTCGCCGGGGTATTGCCTTTGCCGGAAGATGTGGATGAGTTTCTTTTCGCGGGTTTCCTGCGCCAGGAACCCGTGGAGTTGATCAAGTGCCAGAGCGTCGATTTGGAAGTCCCCGCGAACGCCGAAATCGTGCTGGAGGGCTACGTTGACCTTGACGATATCCGCGTCGAAGGGCCCTTCGGCGACCACACCGGCTACTACTCGCTGGAGGATAAGTTCCCGGCATTCCACATCACGTGCATAACGCGGCGCAAAGACCCCCTTTATGTTTCCACGATCGTCGGTCCGCCTCCGATGGAAGACTATTGGATGGGTTACGCCGTCGAGCGCCTCTTCCTGCCGCTTCTCCGCAAGCAAATCTCGGAGGTGGTGGACATGCACATGCCCCCCGAGGGCATCTTTCATAATTTGATGATTGTATCGATTCGGAAAAGCTATCCCGGCCAGGCCCGCAAAGTAATGAATGCCCTCTGGGGTTTGCCCGGCGCCATGTTTAGCAAGTGCCTGGTGGTCGTGGACCAGGACGTCGATGTGCATAATATGCGCGAGGTGACGTGGAAAGCCCTCACCCATATCGACCCGGAGCGCGATATCCAGTTTGTGCTCGGGCCTGTGGACCAACTCGAACATGCCTCGCGCCTGCCCAATTTCGGCTCCAAAATGGGTGTCGACGCGACACGCAAGTGGCCGAGCGAAGGCTTTAACCGTCCCTGGCCCGACGAGATCGTTATGGATGAAGAAACGAAGAAGAAGGTGGATGCGCTGTGGCCCCGATTGCGATTAGGGCTCCGGGATTAGGACTTGAGGTATCGGATGACCACCTCCCGTTGAGTCTGGCACCAACTTGACGGCTTCGTCGTATTCATATATATTCAAAATGAATACAATTGACTGAGGTAAACGCCTTGCCCAAGACCCTTACGATGCGCCTGGATGACGAAACCTACCGGACTTTTGTGCGGGCCGCCCAATCGGAGCATCGGTCTCTCGCCAATCTTGTGGAGGTAGCGGCATTGCGTCACGTCCAGGAAGAATCCTTTGCCGATGATTCCGAGATGGCGGAAATCCTCTCGAGGCCGGCGCTTGTAAAACGGTTAAAGGCGGGGTCGCGGGATGCGCACCGGCGCCGAGGGCGCTTCGTTGCCGCCCTATAGAATCTTCGAGACTCGCCAGTTTTCGCGCGATTTGGAAAGGCTTGGGAGCGTCGCCCGGAGCCGGCTCGAAGCCAAGCTGCGTGAGTTCGTGTACTCGATCCTTCGCGAGAACCCTCACTTCGGACCAAACATCAAACGGTTGAAGAACTGGGAGCCGCCCACCTGGCGTTTTCGGATTGGCGATTGGCGCTTCTTTTACGAGATTGACGAGGAGCACCGCACGGTGTTTATGACCGTCGCCGAGCACCGTAAGCAGGCGTATCGCTAAGGCCGTTCCCACTCGGCCCCTCACGCCATAGCGTCACCGCGTCGCTTGCAATTGCATCCAGGGTCGAGTAAGGTTCAGGCAGGATAGGACCCGCGCATCACGAGAGTCGCCCCCTTCTCCCTCGCCAAGGAGGGAAGCTCCTCATGACCAACATTTACGTTCTCGAGGTTTCGACCGTATTGCTGTGCTGGGCAGTCGCCGGCTACGCAATCTGGAAGTGGGGCCCGGGCTCCAGAGGCCGGGCGGTGGCGTGCCCGGAGAGAAGGCTGCGGGCGCGAGTCATGGCTGAACAACGCGAGGCCGAGTTCGGATGCTTGCGCGTGACTGGCGTGGAGAGTTGCTCGCTATTTCCGGGTGAAGAGCTGACCTGCAGCAAAGCGTGCGCACTTCGCCTGTAGCAGGTCGCTCAGACCTGTGGCACCGGCACTCCTGCCGGTGCGCTGAGATACTCAGTCTGCCCGCTGACGGAGTGTGCCAATGGGGTAGGGCCGAACTGCCCCTACCAATTCAGCCTCAGGGAGAATTGAATCTGGCGGGAGTTCTCCGCGGAGCTTATCTTGGCGAAGTTAGACGTTCCAAGGATCAGCCCCGGGCGATCGAAATTGGGGTGGTTGGTCAGATTAAAGGCGTCCGTGCGGAACACCAGGTTAAGGCGCTCAGTTAGCGGCAATTGACGTTGCAAGCTCAGATCCCAGACTGCCAACCCCGGTCCGGTGATTGTGTTTCGGCCTTCGCTGCCGGGGATGCTGAAGGCGCCCTGGGCGTCGAAGAATACGGGTGGCGCTTGAAAGGCCGCGGTATTGAACCAACGGTTGGGGCTCCGCTGCCCCGCCGCCAAGTTAGGGTTGCCGACCTGATCGGGCCGGTCCGTACCGTTAGACTGTGTGCCGCTCAAGGCAGTGGGGAGGATGGCAGTCATGGGTTGTCCTGTCTGAAGGGTCAGGATATTGCCCAATTGCCATTGCCCGAAGGCCCGCGCGGATGCTCCGTGTTGAGCCCAGCGGCGGCCAGCGCCGAATGGGAGTTGCCAGGTACTCGAGAAAACGAACCGCTGGCGAACATCGAAATCGGAGAGGCCGCGCTCGGCCTTCAGGNTGTAATTGTCCTGAGCTTGATTCGTCCCATCCAGGCCCGAAGCTGTGTCAATGGAGTTGCCATAAGTGTAGCCTGCTACCAGGTTGAGCCCTCCTGAAAATCGCCGTTCCAGGCGGAGGATGAGCGCGTTGTAGTTCGAGTTGACGTCGGTGGCGCGCACGAACTGGTTGGACCCCGGCTGCGGGTGATATCCGCGGCGCGCGTCCGGCAAGTTCGGGACACCCTGGTTCTGCACCGCCCGCCGGGGGAGCTTACGCCCGTCGGAGCCCACATAGCCGGCCGAAAAAACCAGGTGTGGGGAAAGCTCCTGGTCGAGTGACAGGCTCCACTCGTACACGTAGCCGTTTCGAATGTTGGGGGGCGAGGAAATCGCCGCCGGCGGCTGGTTGCCTAAAACGTAGGCGAGTTGGTAGCTCAAGGGCGGCGGCGCGTACGATTGGCCGCACGCCCCAGGGCCATAGAAGCGGCACAGGTCCAGGCCAAAAAGGAATTCCGTGATGGGCGCGCTCAGGCGAGTCTCGGCGGCATAATCAAGCTCCCCGAGAGAGTTGAAGACCCCCAAGCCTCCCCGCAGTGAGCTGGTGCCGCGTCCAGTGAGGTCATAGGCGAATCCGAAGCGCGGCGCCCAACCCGCCCAGTCCGGGAGAATGAGCGAACCGGGAAGTTGACCCTGTTGTGAAGTGATGAATGAGAGGCCATAGTGCGCTTGCAGGGTTTGAACGAACGGGTTGGCCAGCAGGGCAGGAGCCTGGCCAAAGTCGTTGCGGACGATGAAGCGGGTGGCATTGCTGGGATCCAGGATGGAGCCGCGGCCGTCGGCATTCGTGGCAGGAGAATAGAATTCTTCTCGCAGTCCGTAGCTGAGCGTCAGGCGGCGCGTGGCGTGGAACTCGTCGGCAAAATAGGCTCCGAAGTAGTCCACGCGATCGTTGCCGCCGGAGTTTCCCGCCTGGGCGTAGGAAAGAAACGGCCGGCCCAGAAGAAAATCGGAGAAGGCTGTTCCAGAAGCAGTCCCGGAGGCCCCGCCGCTGGGGCACTCGGTTTGCGGATCAAGGGGGTGGATCTCCTGGCACGCCAGGGTATAGGAAAATATCCCCTGGCCGAAGTCCTCCACGAGGTAGAACAGCCGGTAGCGACGGAAATCGCCGCCGAATTTCCACGTATGCCGGCCCTTGACCCAGACCAGGTTATCCGTGAACTGAAACGTGTGGTTCTTGCGAATCTGCGGCTGGAAGATATCGCTGTCGCCCATGTCCGCGTAGCCCGGCACGTTGATCGCCGGGATACCGTGGTTGGTGGCGCCGGGCGCGCGCGTAATGCCCAGTGGCTCCAGAAAATTGCTGTGGATGTTCTGGGCTTCCTTGGTGCCGGAATAAAACGCGTAGCCGAAGCGCCAATCGTTGAGAAGCGTCGGCCGGAAAGCGGAGGTGAGGCCGAGTGCGAGGTTGCGCCCGGTATCGTCTTTCCAAGTGCCGAATCCGGGCGGCGCCGAAGGGTTTTGCGCGAAGGAGTTTGGGACAAAGGGGAAGAGTTGTTCGCTGTTAAACAGCAGAAAACGTCCAAAGAGTTGGTGACGCGGGGTCAGTTGATGATCGAGGCGCGCCAGGAACTGATCGCTGCTCACACGCCTCCGGCCCAGGTTGAGGTTGTTGTTCTCTCCCGGAGGAGCCAGGGGCATATTGGGCAGCGGCACTTTCGCTAGGATGGCGCGCGAAACAGGATCGATCCGCGACGGCGGAATGAGGTTGCCCTGGAAGGCTTGACCTGTTTGCGGGTCGATGATGGCCGGGAAAGGCTTGCCGGAAAGAGGATTGATGCCGCTGAAATTCCCGTTGCGTAACGCCAGGGGAGGAAGCAGGGTGGTGTTCGTGATGCTCTGCCGGATCCTCAAACCCTCGTAGTTCGTGAAGAAGAACGTCCGATCGCGACGCAGGGGTCCGCCGAAGCTCCCTCCGAACTGGTTCTGGCGATAGGGCGGGATCGGCTGGCTGGCGGCGTCGAAGAAGTTTTTGGCGTCCAGCACACTGTTCCGCAGGAACTCGTAGGCAGTCCCGGAAAGGCGGTTCGTGCCGGAACGTGAGGCAATCTCGACCTGCGCGCCGGAAGTGATGCCTTGTTCGGCCGAGTAGGAAGTCTCGACGACGCGGAACTCCCGGATGGCGTCCACGGAAGGGTTGACGGTGAGGCTGTAAGCGAAAGGTTCCATGAGGGTAACGCCGTCGAGTGCGAAGTTGTTGCGTTCGGACCGCTGGCCCTCCACGGAGAATCCCAGGCCGAGCGCCGGGGTGTTGAACTGCTGGGAGGCGCCGTTGGGGTAAGGAGGCGAGGCGCCGGCGGCCAGGAGTGCCAGTTGCGAAAACTGGCGGCCATTCAGCGGCAGGGCAGTGACGCGCGCGTTGGCGATCTCGTCGCCCAGGGCCGGCGAGGCGGTCTCGACCAGGGGCGGCTGAGCCTCGACGCGGACATCGAGCGTCTGGCGAGCCAGCTCCAGCCGGATGTCCACTCGCGAGACCTCTCCCACGTGCAGCGCCAAGCCGTCCAGCGCCTTCTGAGCGAAGCCCGGCTTGGCCGCTTCCAAGTCGTAAGTTCCCGGCGGCAAGAGCGGAAAGGTGTAGAAACCGTTGGCGTCGGAATGTGTCTGCCGCACCTGGCCTGTGGCGGTATTGCGCAACAGGACTGAGGCTTCCGGAATTGCCGCCCCTGTGGGATCGAAGACCAGGCCTTCCAATTGGCTATTCCAGCTTTGAGCCGCAAGCGTTCCTGCCGCGGCCCAAAGCACCAAGGCCAGCAACCCGACACACGATCCGCCCAGGCGCAAGAACTGCCGGAAGACTTTCTGCAAAGTGTTTCCTCTTGGGGGGCAGTGGAGGGGTGGGCACGCCCGGTGGGCGCGACGCAGGGGTTCGGCCCTGCGCGGTGTCGTAGCGCCGGCATTAGTCCGTTTACTGACGGGCCGCCGGGGCGGACTGCCGCCCTAAGGAGCGGCTCTACGACTCCAGCGCGTGGACGAGTACGCGCTCCGGACAAACACCGGGCCTGACCTTCTCCCATCCGGACTATACCGTCGGCCCCGGAATTTCACCGGATCGTGGAGGAATGAAAAACAGTGGCGAGTGACAAGTGACGAGTGACAAGCACCGGCTAGGCTCTCGGGCCAGACTCGTCACCTGTCACTTTTCACTTGTCACTGCTCTTCACCCCCCTCGCGGGCTTTACCGCCGATCGGGAATTGGGAACGCGTCGAAACTGCTCTTCGCCTTCCCTCACCCTGCCCCGAAGGTCGTTACAACGAACGCAGCCAGTCTAGCACCCTTGCGCAGCTTTCCTCAAGTGGAGTAAGGGTGCCGCAACTTAGAAGATTGCCTACTTTCGGCAGCTCATCACGCCAGAATCTCGCGCACCATTTTCGTGGTTTCAGTGACCTGGTCCGAATATCGCGGGTACAGGCCGATGAGCGCAACATCGGTTGGCTTGATGTTCTTGTAAGCCCACTCGATGGCTTTATGCTTCTCTTCTTCCGAGCCGCATTTACGGCCGGCCCCCAGGACCTTGTACACCAGCGCGGGTTTCTTGGCGCGGCGTATGGCCGCGGCCATCCGGGGCGGGTCGGAGGCGATGAAGCCGTCACCTAGAGGAAGCGTCCCAATTTCCTTCATCCATTCGTCGGGGTGCCGCGTGAGGTAGTGCAACCCCGTCATATAGAAGTCGTTGGCGAAACCCTTCTCCCCCAGGGCATCCAGGATCTTGGGATTATGCGTGGAGATTCCCGCCAGGGTCCCCATGTCGTGAACTTTATCGATATAGGTTTTCAGCAAGTCGATTTTGCCTGCCCGGTAAAGCATGTCCGTGGCCGCGCCGTGGAAGGCAATGCCAATTGGCTTGAATTCCATCGCGGCCTGCGCGCACTTGATGGTGCCGTCCAGGATATCTTGCGGTGTCCTTCCCATCTTTTCGTCGTAGTGCCAGGACGCCGCCAGGCAGATGAACTGGATCTTGCCTCCAGCCTCGCGAAGCTTGGGGATATGCCGCTTCAGGTTGTAATTGAAACTCGCCTGCCAGGTGTTGATCCCCGCCTTCTCGCAATCCAGCAGGAGTTTCACGACGCGTTCATCCGTGAACCACTCCAGCATGTGCTGGTCATACTGACGATTGAAGTGGGAGTAGCCGTATATGGGATTGCTCCCCACGATCAGCCGCGTTACCCGATGCGGTCCCAGGCTCACCGTGGGCAGCAGGGCTGAGGTGTCTGCCTGGAGCGTCGCCGGAACCATAAGGCTGGCGGCGACGGTGGTAGCGCTTTTCAGGAACTCTCGTCGGCTGCTATCGGGTTGAGCAGACTCCCCGCTCTCCCGCAGATTGGATGTTGACATTTTATCGGCCAAGGGTTCACCCCCTCAAGATGAATTCACATTAATAAGCGCGGACGCTACTCTTTTCCCGGCTGTCTGTCAACCGGTACTCCCACGATACTCCCCCTTTCCCTCTCCCGCCGCGCGGGAGTTGCAAATACCTTTGACCGCGCTTTGCATCCCTTTATAATCTCTGCTCCTTTCGCAGCCATCGTGAAAGGTCACTCGAAATGGAGAAATCCTCGACATCCTCACCCCGGCGGCGGGGCGAGCCCTGGGCGATCGGTCAAGTCTTAGGCTACGCCTCGGCCAATATCTTCGACCGCCTGGCGGTGACGCACGCCGACCCTCTCTTGGGGCCCTTGCTGCGCGGCCTGCCCAGTTTGATTCTGGGCTGCATCCTGGTCTGGCGAAACCACACGCTGGACCAGTTGCGGCCCAGCTCGCCGCGATTCATCGGCCGCCGCGCCATTCTGCCTTTTGTCCTGGCGGGCGTGCTTTCGACGATCGGGCTCTTCGTTTATTACTTTGCGATTCGGATTGGCGGCGTCATCATCACCATTCCGGCACTCGAGACCTACGTTATCTGGGGGACGGTGTTTGCGTGGATTTTTCTGGGTGAAAAGTTTCACACCCTGGTGCTCTTGGGCGTGGGTCTGATTGCCGGCGGACTGGTGGTGCTTTCCCTCGGGCAATTGCGCGGGCAACCCATTTCGCCGCTCTGGTACTGGGCCATCCCGCTGGCGGTCTTCACGGGGCTCTCTTACGGAATCTCGGGCGCTTTATGGCGCGACGGCCAACTCCGCGGCGCCCACCAGTCCACGGCCATTCTGGTCCAGTTCGTGACCAGCATTGTGGTGGCGCTGGCGGGATTGCTGCTCCTGGGGCGTTTCTCAGCGCTGTTGGAGGCGGCCTGGCGCGATGTGGGCGCCCTGCTGGCGAGTGGCGTGCTCTCCGGGATTATCGGCATCTATTGCATGTTCACCGCGCTCAGGCTGATGTCCGTAGCGCGCGTCTATGCTTTTTCAGCCTTGACGCCGCTGGTGGCGGCCCTTTTCGCTTCCTTCTTTCTCCACGAGTACTTGAGTCTGTTGGTGCTCGCCGGGATTCTCTTTGTTTCCGCAGGGGTAGCGCTGACCCAAATCTTTCGCCCCAAGGATGAAAGGCAAGCTTGAAAATAGGTGACAGGGGACAGGGTACAGGTTACAGGGAAGTCTTGAATTCTGAATTGTGAATGGTGAATTGTGAATTGAGGCGCTGAAGGAACCTCGTAATCCGCCATTCAAATTCGAACTGAGAATTCACAATTCACTATTCACAATTCACTATTCTGACCTTCGCCCTCAAGGACAAGTTGAGGCCAGCCCCCGAGTGTCTTAGAATACCCCCTAGCCAAACCGTGCGTTCCAATTCCTTGCGGAGCCGCCACTTGCGAGAGACCGTCGGAAGGATTCCACGTGGACGTCGCCTATGAATTTACGCCCCTGGTGGCGAGCAAATTGATTGTCTACACGTTTGGGAGCCTCGTACATCTGTTCCTGATGGTCCTGATTCTGGGCAACCGGCGCCTGCGACGGCTGGAGTGGCTGTTATTCGCGCTGATGTCGGCGCTCTTCATGTGGAACTCCGGGAATTTGCTCGCCCTGAATGTGGGCCTGCATTACGGTTTCACTCCCGCCATCCTTTCAGGTGTTGCGCGCTTGATTGCGTTTCTGGGTCTGATTCTGGCCATCCCTCTGCTCGTTCACGTTCAGGCGGAGTACTGGAGCCGCTTCTACTCCTGGCGATGGAGGCATCGGGTGTTGGCGGGCGTCTTCTACTTGCCGCTCATGGGGGCTCCGTGGCTGATAGGTGATTTGCTGGGCCGCCCGCAACTCGACCCACTGGTCGCGCTCGGGCCGCAGGCTCGACTCCTGGCCGCCTGGGGTGTCGCGGCACTTGCGGTGGGCGCCTGGCTGAACGCGCGACCCACCTTGTCCGGGCGCGTCGCGCCCCCGCACCTTCGAAAGTTTCACGCCTCGTTGGCGGCGCTTCAGGGCGTGCTCGCCCTGGGCATTCTGTGGGCTTACCTGCTGCGCCCCTTGCCCGCCGGCGGCACGGGGAGCTATCTCCTGGTGATCTTGTTGCTGTTGGCGATCATCCCCAGCGGACTGATGGGCGATGCGATCTTCCGCCATAACTTCCTCGAGCTGCGTGTGCAGCGGAATCTCGTCTATTCGGTTGCCGCCATCTTCGGCGTGCTGATCTACATGAACTTCATGCGCCGCCTGAGCGGCTGGCTGGAAGCGCGCGATATCCTTCCGACCGCGGTGACCGAAGGGGTGATGATCTTCATTCTGGTCGTCTTCCTCGAGCCCGTGAAAAAACTCATCGACCGGGCCCTTCACAAGGCCTTTGTTTCCGAGTTCGAGAAAGTGCAGGGGCTGGCGAGTGAAATTCAGGAGCACGCGAAGCAATCAGGAGACCTGGAATCGCTGCGGCGCTTTGTAGAAGACCGAGTGGCCCGGGAACTTGGCCTGGAGAGCGTTCGCTTGCGCGTGGGTCCAGCGCCCGAGGCACAGGCCGATTCGGCGAAACCCGCCAAGACGCGGCTGCTCCCCATCTATCGCGGAAAGGACGTCGCCGGCGTGCTGGAAGTTGTGCCGGTTACCTCCGACCTTTCGGGTGACCAACTCGCCGCTCTCGAACTGCTCGCCGACCAGTTGGCGGCGGCACTTGAACTTTGCCAGCTTATCGCCGACAAAGTGAAACTGGAGCGCCAGCTCGGTGAGAAGGCCAAGATGGCCTTTCTGGGCGAAATGGCGGCACGGATCGCGCACAATGTGAAAAATCCTCTGAGCTCGATGAAGACTCTGGTCCAGTTGTGGGAGGAGGATTCCAGCCTTCCGGCGCGCGTGCGTCAGGACTGCCGTCTGGTGGTAGGTGAAATCGACAGGCTGAACCACAGCATCTCGCAGGTGCTGCGTTATGCCAAGCCGGCGCGTGATACCGACCGCCCTGCGGATCTGGCTGCGGTGGTGAACCGGGTTCTGGCCCTGACGCGCGCGGAGGCTGAGCGGCGGCAGGTGAAGCTCCAGGCGCAAACGCTGGCGCCCTGCCCCATCGAGGGCGGGGAAGAGGCGGCGAGCGATATTATTTCGAATCTGGTCGTGAATGCGCTGGAAGCCAGCAGCCCGGGCGACACCGTCAAGGTCCTTTTGGCCCGCGATGTTACGGCATCGGGGCGTGTGGTGCTCTGTGTCGAAGACCAGGGGCGGGGAATTCCGCCCGAAGTTCGGGAGAAGATCTTTCAGCCGTTCTTCACCACGCGGCCGGGGGGGACAGGGCTGGGGCTCGCCATCGTGGCACGGCGCGTGGAGGAGATTGGAGGGTCGGTCGAGTGCGTCAGCCCGGTCGACGCTGAGGGGCGACGCGGTTCGCGTTTTCTGGTACGCTTCCGCGCGGCACAGTGATCATGGATTCGTGATTGTGGAATGCGGATTGCGGAAGGTGGATTCCGGATTGCGGAAGGTGGATTCCGGAATGCGGAATGCGGAATCCGGAATGCGCTTCTCGATTTCCCCTTTCGCTTTTCGAATTTCTAGTTTCTCCCTTGGCGTGAACAAGATGGATAACTCAGAATCCAAAATCCAAAATTCAAAATCTAAAATCGTGCTGGTGGTGGACGACGATTCCACGGCCCGTTATGGCATGCGGCGCGCGCTGGAGGAGCATTACCAAGTCATGGAGGCGGAAGGCGCGGCGGCGGCCCGGCGGATATTGAGCAAGGAAAACGTGGAACTCCTGCTCCTCGATATCGAGATGCCCGAAGAGAATGGCATGGATTTCCTGCGCGACCTCAAGAGGCAGGGGGACCCTCGGCCGGTGATCATGATTACGGCTTATGGGTCCGAGCGGGTTGCCGTGGAGGCGATGAAGAGCGGCGCCTATGACTATCTTCCCAAGCCCTTCGAGGTGGACGAACTCCGGCTGGTGGTTCAGAAGGCGCTGGACCACGCGGAACTCGCCGAAGAAAACCAGCGGCTGAAGCGCCAGTTGGCTTCCGAGGGCCAATTTGGCGCCATGCTGGGCGCCAGCAAACCCATGCGCGAATTGTTCGAGCTGGCCGACCGCATCGCTCAGGCCGACGTTACGGTGTTGCTCGAAGGCGAGAGCGGGACAGGGAAGGAATTGCTGGCCACGGAAATCCACCGGCGGAGCAATCGCGGCAAAGGGCCATTGGTGGCGCTCAACTGCGCGGCGCTTCCGGAGCACCTGATCGAAAGCGAATTGTTTGGCTACGAAAAGGGCGCGTTCACGGGTGCAACCTCGATGAAGCGGGGGAAATTTGAGCTCGCCCACCGGGGAACGCTCTTTCTGGACGAAGTCGGCGACATGTCCTTGGCGACCCAGGCGAAGCTGTTGCGAGTGCTCGAAACGCGCCGGGTGGAGCGGCTGGGAGGGACGTCTTCCTTCGAGATTGACGTGCGCATCCTCGGCGCGACGAACAAAAATCTGGCCGCTGAAATCTCCAAGCAGACCTTCCGCGAGGACCTTTACTACCGCTTGCGTGTCGTGCACTTGAAGTTGCCTCCGTTGCGCGAACATCGCCAGGATATTCCCCTGCTCGTGGGCGAGTTCTCCCGCCTGCTGGGCGAAAAGCACGGCCGCAAGTCCGTGCAAGTCTCGAAAGAGGCCATGGAACGCCTGATGGCCGCGGATTGGAGGGGAAACGTCCGCGAGCTGAAGAATCTCCTGGAAAGCGCCATCGTCATGGGCCGGGAGGATGTCCTAAGCCTTTCGGACTTCGACTTCGCAGCGCAACACTCCGCAACCCACGGCAACGCCGGCCCGGCCGACTTTCTGACGGTGGGAGACTACCGGGAAGCCCGCCGGCAGTTCGAAATCGCTTATATCAAGGCGAAGCTGCGCGAGCACGGCGGCAATATCACACGTACCGCCGCTGCCATCGGCCTGCACCGGCAAAGCCTTCAGGAGAAGTTGCGGGAGCTGGGAATCCAGGCGGAGAAGGAATAGGGAAAAGCAAAAGTCAAAGGCCAAAGGGCAAATGTCAAAGCCACCTTTGGGCCGGCGACCTGGCTTTGCGGGAGGGCTCTATGAGGACGAAAATTTCAGAACGAAGGATATGGCTTTTGGCTGTCTTGTTCGGATGCTTGGCATGGGCGCCTGCTCAGGCCGCGGAGTCGAAGAAGGTTTACATCATCACGGACATGGAAGGCGTGGATGGGATTTATGACAGCGACCTCCAATGCATCCCTTACAAGAGCCCGCGCTGGGAGGAGTCCCACAAGCTGCTGACCGAGGAAGTGAACGCCGCGGTCGATGGCCTGCTGGCAGGCGGCGCAACGGAGGTTGTGGTCTGGGACGGTCATGACTCCAGCCAGAGCCTTTCGGTGCTGGATATTCACCCCAAAGCCCGGCTGCTCACCGGTCAGCCGATCTCGCCCACCCTGGAACTGGATTCCTCTTATAGCGCGGTCGTATTTATCGGGCAGCATGCCATGGCAGGCACGGAGAAGGGCATCCTCAGCCATTCCTACAGCTCCTTGGGTATTCAGAATATGTGGGTGAACGGGAAGCCGACGGGCGAAATTGGAGGGCGAGTGATGCTGGCGGGTTACTTCGGAATCCCCATCATCATGCTTTCCGGTGATGCCGCGGCGTGCCAGGAAATTCACGATCTGGTTCCGCAGGCGGAGTGCGCCGCGGTGAAGTCCGGCGTCAGCCGCACGGCGGGTTACATGCTCGCGCATCCGGCAGCCTGTGCCCTGATTCGCGAGAAGGCTCAGCGCGCCATGGAACGATTGGGGGAGTTCAAACCTTTCAAAATCGCCGGGCCCTGCGAAGTGAAAGTGGAGTTCACGACCCGCGGCGAGGAGAAGTTCCTTCCACGCGAAGGCGTGGAGCGGCTGAACGAGCGCACCTGGGTCTTTCGGGGCAAAGACATCGTTGACGCCTGGTTGAAGTACTCTTCCTTCTGACCCTGCTTCCCGCTTGATATAGCTGGCGGCAGTCCGTCAGCTGACGGATTGGGCCAAGTCCGCCAGCTGACCGACACTCGCCCTCACCTGACACGCAAGAATCCTTTTGCCGCGCGAAGATTCTTCTTGCTCGTCACTTGTCACTCGTCACTTGCCACTCATGGCTAGTTGGTTGCGGCTCCGCTGCGTTGTGTTANAGTCTTACAGCCTCGATGAGGAACATGATGGGCCAAGCGGTAACCGCTCGGGAAAAACTTCAGTCGATTAACCCCGCCACCGGCGCGCTGCTGGCTGAATACGAGCCCGCCAGCGCGGCGGAGGTTCAGGCCGCCGTGGCCCTGGCGCGCGAGGTTTCTTCGGAATGGCGGCGCCTGAGCGTGGGTGAACGCGCGCGGTATTTGTTGCGGCTGAAAGAAGTCCTTTTCGAGCGGCGCGAGGAAATAGCGGCGCTGATCACCCTCGAGGCAGGGAAGCCCGTGATCGAATCGCTGACGGCGGAAGTGCTGGTGGTCCTGGACATGCTGGAATACTTCGCGCGGCACGCCCGGGAGTTCCTGGCGCCCCGCGTCGTGCCGCACCACAACCTCACGATGAAACTGAAGCGGGGTCGTCTGGAGTACGAACCCTATGGTGTGATCGGGATCATTTCCCCCTCCAACTATCCCTTCAGTATTCCCCTGGGTGAGGTGATTCCCGCGCTGGTGGCAGGAAACACCGTGGTGCTGAAGAATTCCGAGCTCACCCCGCAAGTCGGTCTGGCCATCCGCGAGCTCATCAACGCCGCAGGATTTCCCACCGGCGTGGCGACCATCCTGCTCGGGGACGGGGCGGCAGGGCGAGCGCTGGCCGAAGCCAACATCCAGAAGCTCGTATTTACCGGCAGCGTGGCGACGGGGAAGAAGATCCAGGCCACGGCGGCTGAGCGCCTGCTCCCCACTGTGCTGGAACTGGGCGGCAAAGACGCGATGATCGTCCTGGAAGACGCGGACCTGGAAGCGGCTTCGAGCGGCGCGGTATGGGGGGCGTTCACCAACGCGGGCCAGGCCTGCGTGTCCGTGGAGCGTCTTTATGTGGCGCGCGCCGTCGCGGAGAAGTTCACACGCCTTTGCGTAGAGAAAGCCCGCCGGTTGCGGGTGGGAGATGGGAGCAATCCGAACACTGACGTAGGCCCGCTCATTCGCGAGCGCCAAGTCCGCGTGGTTGAAGACCACGTGGCTGATGCGCTGAGCAAAGGCGCGCAGATCCTTTGCGGCGGCAAGCGCCCGGCGTTGCCCGGGTTCTTCTACGAGCCGACCGTGCTGGCGGGCGTTG
>Ga0031655_10000926_pt1 | contig 17879 bp, 16 predicted proteins | sample FrelakmetHBP12HB_FD_55187 | JGI IMG/M metagenome (GOLD analysis project Ga0031655, IMG submission 55187) | Freshwater lake sediment microbial communities from the University of Notre Dame, USA, for methane emissions studies -HBP12 HB | ecosystem: Environmental > Aquatic > Freshwater > Lake >... | reverse complement strand
CCAATAAAATGAAATTATTTTCAATTATTTTTATTGACAAAATACATTAAAAAGTAATAAAATGACATGAAATCAATGAATGTATTCAATACTTGGTATTATAAATCAATTTGGGATAGCTGCGCACCAAAATCGTAACCATCATCTGCTGTTGATGGTTAGATGAAGTTTTCTCATTCCTTGTATTTGATCAAAAACAAATTTGATACGGATTTAAAACTAAGTCTTCCACCGATTACCTCACTGTATCGTTCTTCTGTTGGTCTCCACACTACACCTTCAGCCGGAAGTCCGTTCTGATACGTTTGTTTATTTGCAAATTCCAAAAGATCATCAATTGTCCAACTTGGATCAATAATTCCAGCAAAAACGACAGGAACGGTAGCAATATTTGCTTCAGCACAAAACCGAACAAGCGTTTCATGGTTGAGATATTTTCCGGTATCAATATCAAATAAACTAAAAGCGTAGGCGGTCTGCTTAGTTAGTCCCATTCGATTACCCTGAATTGAAGATCCGCAAATTTCCAATTGAATTCCCCAATTTTTTACAATTGATGATTGAAAATTTGAAAGATTTAGTTCTTTAGCAATTTTCCAGTAAGTATTTGACTCCGATTCACACAACTCCATATTTCTACTACAAACACCAAATTGACTATCCTTACGGAATACGGTTAAACTGGTTCCATCCATTTTAAGCGTTCCAACTATTGGAATATTTTGAATTTCTTTAATTACGTCTGGAAAATTCTGCCCACGTGGTTCATCACTTTTAACTAAGAAGGAAGGGAAATTTCCTCTGCAAATACCGACAAGTTCAGCCGGAATTGCTGGCTCCCATTTAATTATCCCGAGCAATTCGGTGACATCATCACCAATGTTCCAACTCTGAGTTGGTAATGGTAATGAATTAATAGGTAATGCCAATCCTTGCGATTGTTGTTTTTTTAATGAAATCGTACGAAGCCTGAATGGTTTCTCCTCACCTCTCCGAAGAAATTCAGTCCAAGGTGCCATCGGTAATAGAGAATCAATTTCAAAATAAACACACATTGATCCTATAGAAAATTCTCCTTTTTTGGCTACACACTTCCAACCAAGAATCTGAACAACTTCTATTGCGTCAGCTCCGGGAATTGGTTTAATGTCAATAATTTGCTGTATTGATGCTAGTTTTCTCATAGGAAATGTTTGTACTGATATTTTATCAAATGTCAAGGAATTTTTCAATCAATCAAATTGATTAATTGTTAACCGGAATTTTTCCCCATTCCAAACCAAATTTTTTACACAATTCCCTTCCCTTTTTGAATGCGGCAGAAGCTTCCTGATCATTTCCAGATTCAGAAATTGTTTTGAGCTTTTTTATCATTGAAAATGTATCATTGTCGTCAATTCCCTTGTAAATGAAACTTACTACTTCTGGTAATTTATTTTTATGATCTGTATGGGTTTGTGCACCATATTTAGTTTCATATTCCTCTCTGAGGAGTTGAATATCTTTATTTGTGTCGCAATAATTTCTGAGAACTTTAATATCAAGATCTTCAAACTTAGTTTCTCTGAGCAAGAAAAATAAATAGTTTAATATTGGAGTTTGCTTTGTTGGAATGAAGATTGAGTTATTTTCAAAAATCTTAGCTTCAGCTAATTGATCCGGCAATCCTGAACCAATACCTTTTGCCTTTCCTTCTGCCAGCAATAATTGCCGTTTTTTAGTTCCAGCTTCAATTTCATCGCTATATTTTGATTGATAAGAATTTGCGGCTTCAAGCAAATCTACTTTGTTCTTTTTAATATCCACCGCTTTTTTTGCAAAAAGCTTGGTAAAATCCGGATCATCTCTGAGTTTTTCAAGTGAAAATGACATAATAGGAAAATTTAATTAAAAAAATTTTCAATGTCAATCGTATTCTTTATTATATAGCTTTATTATATAGCTTTATTATATAGCTTTATTATATAGCTTTATTATATAGCTTTATTATATAGCTTTATTATATAGCTTTATTATAATAATGTATGATTGCATTTCTTATATAATGCTATTATATAGTTATAATAAAGGCAGTCAAGATAAAAATACTAAAAATTTGAATTTAAATTTTTTTCTTTTCTATATTTATTAAGAACTATGATTTTGTTGAAAAATTTATTGCTTGAAGTATTCAGGAAAGATTATGCTGTTTACTGTGAAAAGAAATACATTTTCAGCGTAACAAAAAATACGAAAGCTGGAAGCCACGCAGCTAACGAATTACCATGGAGAATCACAGTTCTTTCTCCGGACAAAACCAAAGTTAAAAAGACGCATTATCCAATTTCTGAGGCTGAACTTGAATATTTCAATTTGGCGGTTGGCAAAAATCAATTTATTGATTTAAATGGTTCGGATCAAGAGAGAATCCCCGTCAGAATTCGGGAAAAATTACTAAACGATCTCGATATTGACGTGATTGATATAAATCCAATTTGATCTAAAAACAAATACAAATTTCGGAATAAAATACCAATTATTCATTGGCATTATTGATATTTATTGGCGGCTGAAATTTGAACCGATTTTGAATATTCTCAAAATATTATTGACTATATTCGGATGCTATCCATACTTCAACCAAGTAATCGATTTCATCGAGTACTAACTTACCAAATAACTAATAACTAAATAAATAATTATGTGTGCACTAGATCTAAATAAAATTAAGAATCGTCTGGATTCTTTGAAGACAAAGGGTAATGCTGCTTCCAAACATATGTGGAAACCGAAGGGTAAGACCACGATTCGTATTCTTCCATACAAACATAATACGGAGAATCCATTTATCGAATTGTATTTTCATTATGGGATTAACAATAAAACATATTTATCACCATCAACCTTTGGTCGTCCAGACCCGATGGTTGAGATGGCAAATAAACTAAAGAAAACTGGAGAAAAAGAAGATTGGTTGTATGCTCGCAAAATTGAACCAAAACTACGAACCTACGTTCCGATTCTTGTTCGTGGATCTGAGAGTGAAGGCGTCAAATTCTGGGGAATGGGCAAGCAAGCATACGAAGAAATTCTTGGAATTATTTCAGATACCGATTATGGCGATATTACAGATTTATCAACTGGTAACGACATTATTGTTGATTACAAATCCCCACAAGAATGTGGGAAGCAATACGGTGACATGAGTATCCGTCCACGTCCAGTAAAAAGTAAAGCATTCGAATCAACAAATACCGCAGTTAAAGAATCTATCAAAAACATGATAGATTTATTGACAGTGTATCCTGAACCGACATATGATGAATTAGTTAAAGCGATGGATGAACATATGAATCAACCACAAGAAAATCTTGAATCGGTTCCACCTGAAACGGATGAAGAAGTACAGAATACTCAAGTTTCACCGATTACCGCGGCTAAAGCTAGAGCGGCATCGGCTAAAACTGATCACTCAGATGAACCTCGTACGAGTTCAGCGACTATTGAAGCATCAAAAAATGTACCATCAACTAAGTCAATCGGGGACGAGTTTGACGATATATTCAATCAACCGTAATTCTATTTAGAGATTTGATTGACAAACCGGCCAAGGTTTATTAACCTTTGCCGGTTTTTTAATTTAACAATTTAATTTATGGCAAAAAAAACGACAGACGATATCAAGGATGAATTGGCAGATTCATTGGTGGAAGCACTAAATAAGGAAAGTAAAGACAAAGGTAAGATTGCTTTCTTTTTAACGGACGAAGAAGATCCATCGCAAATAACCGATTGGATTTCAACTGGAAACAGTATGTTGGATTTGGCTATTTCAAATAGACCGAATGGAGGAATCCCCAGTGGCAGAATTTCAGAGATTACTGGCTTAGAAGCATGTGTTACAGAAGATACAAAAATAAAAGTAATTATTGACGTACAACAGAAAGAGATAGACATCAAGGTCGTCAAGACACTGTTAGAACAGAAGACCGACGTAAGAGTGTTATCAGTTGGAGGCGGATACACCAAAATAACAAACTACATAGAAAAGGGAATTCTAAAAACCTACTATGTGGTTCTGTCCTCGGGCGAAAATATCAAGTGCTCGGCGAAGCATTTATTCTATGCAAATTCTGGTTGGATCAAGTGTTCAGAACTGACGCCGGGAGTTACAAAGATAATGACGGAGAAGACTAAATTTGAGTTGGTTGATCGAGTAGATTACATCGGTGAATTTCCAATCGTCGATATCTCAGTGGAACATCCGGAAGAATGTTATTATGGGAATGGAATATTGAATCACAATAGCGGTAAGAGTTTGATGGGAGCACACTTATTAGCGGAAACTCAAAAGAAAGGTGGCGTTGCCGTTTTCATTGACACTGAAACATCGGTATCTCCGGATTTTCTCGCATCTATTGGCGTGGATATCAAAAAGATGGTTTACGTTAACGTAAATACGATTGAAGAAATTTTTGATAACATTGAATCCATTATAGTAAAAGTCAGAAAGGCGAGTAACAATCGGTTAGTAACCATATTGGTCGATTCCGTCGCAGCAGCTTCAACAACCAAGGAAATGGCATCGGATCATGGTGTAGATGGATATGCTACCGGCAAAGCCATAGCAATCAGTAAGGCGATGCGTAAAATAACCGAGATGATTGCACGACAACGAATTTGTTTGGTATTTACTAATCAATTGCGTGAAAAAATTGGTTTTGTTGGATATGGTGATAAATTCTGCGTAGATCCGTTTACGACAAAAATAACAATTCGATATGTTGAGAATCCAACGGAAAACATCCTACTTCCCGTAGAAGAAGAAATTACGATGGAAGATTTCTCCCAAAGATTTGTGTATAATAATGATTTCTCCACACCAAATGCGTGGGATCTTTCGGGTGAGGGAATCGAAGTATTAACAGCAACGGGATACAAATCCATCTTGTCATTCGTAGTTAAACCATCCGTCGATTCTCATTATACCGATGGAAAGTTATTGGGAACATCGGAACATCGTATTATGGAAAATGGTCTGGAAATATCATTGAAAAATCATCCGGAATTTGTCTTAGTAAATTCCCCGATGAAAGTTGTAGACATCGAAGTTGACGGTGGGACTTATTTAGCGAATGGTAGAAATAATCACAATACAACTTCAGGAGGAAAGGCACTCGCATTCCACGCATCCGTTAGACTTAGACTCAAAGGTGAAGGAAAAATAAAAATTGGTGACGACGATGTCATTGGAATTAAAACCAAGGCAACCGTCATCAAAAATAGAATGGGACCACCAATGAGATCGGCGTCATTCAATATCTTTTTTGATCGTGGTATTGATAACTATGGAAATTGGTTGGAAAACTTGATGGAACATGACATCATAGTAAATGCTAAAGCTGAAAAGGTTGATGGTGGAAAAAAGAAGACGAAGAAAGAAATAGAAGATGAGAAGGAGGCCAACAAAAAAGCAAAGTCACTTCAATTCATATTGGAGGTAGATGGTAAGGAACCGGAAGTCATAAGATTTGAGAAAAAAGACTTTCCGTCGTTATTGAACAATCGGTCGGAAGTTAGAGAATTCCTATATAATAAATTGTGTGACGTATGTATTATGAAATATAGATCGGCAGATTCAACCCTGTCAGATGATATTGATATTGATACTGACGGTGCTGGAATGGAGGATTAAACTATTGGCGCCGAAGATGGAATATTCTTCGGTGCCGCTCATATAAAAGATCAAACTTAACCAACTAATTCATGTCTATTGATAAAGCAAAACTCTTTTCTCTTTTTGATAATATAAAGAAAGAACATCGGGACAATTTGGGTAAAGTGATGTTCAAGCAACGAACACAAAATTCCGACGTTCTTATAATTGATGGAACAAATAATTTCTGTAGGAATTTTTGTGTTGTGCCGACACTGAATGATAATGGTGACCATGTTGGTGGAGTGTCTGGATTTTTATCTAGTATTGGTTATTCTATCAAGCTTCTATCTCCTACACGTGTAATTGTCGTATTTGACGGAAAGGGTGGAAGTCTCCGACGTAAGAAAATTTATCCCGAATATAAAGCGGGACGTAAATCACCGAAAAGATTAAATCGTACATATGAAGGAATGGTTGATGATGGTGGTGAAGCTAAGGCACTATCAAACCAGATGTCAGTGTTAGCTGAATACTTAACTACTCTACCGGTATCAGTGATTGCAATTGATTACATTGAGGCGGACGACGTAATAGCATATCTGGCAAATCATGTATTTACAAAACCGGAAGAAAAAATAACCATAATGAGTTCTGACAAGGACTTTTATCAATTGGTCAGTGATCGAATCAATGTATTTAGTCCAATAAAGAAAAAAGTTTACGGCGTTCAAGATATTGTAAATGAATATCAAATTCATCCCCATAATTTTATTTATTATAGAATTTTGGAAGGAGATACTTCCGATAATATCGACGGAATCGATGGTATTGGGTTGAAAACTACAATTAAAAGATTTCCGATGTTACTAGATTCAGAAAAAACAAGCGTTGAAAAGTTATTGTTGTATGCAACCGATAAAATAAATGAATCAAAAATATATGCTAAAGTATCGGAAGGAACGGATAAATTGGAATTAAACCATAAACTGATGCAATTGGCTGAACCGGATTTTGCTGGATCATTACAAGCAAATATTATAGATGCCGTATCTAAAAAATATTCGCTTAATAAATTTGAGTTTCTTCAATTACTAACTCGGTATGGTATGCATCAATCGATTTCAAATTATAATGTTTGGTTACAAGAAGTATTTCAACCATTAACAATTTTCAAATCTTGATTGACAGTTACGGTGGCGGTGTATATCGTATTATCAACATATGACTCCTGTTATTATAGACAATCTACGGAAGTTTGGTCTAGACTTTCAAACTAAAATTATTGCTGGGATATTAAGTGATCGACATTTTCTCGAACGAGTTATTGACATCATTGATATCAAAGCATTTGAAATTGACGCACATCAATGGATTTTAAAAGAAACAATTGATTATTTTATCCAATATAAGGAACTTCCAACTTTAAGTGTGTTCAAAATTAGAATTGATATTATAACAAATGACGCGTTAAAATCTTCGGTGATCGAGAATTTAAAGAGCGTGTACATGAAACTCACCGAAAAGGATTTGGTGTTTGTCCGTGAACAATTTTTGGAGTTTTGTAAAAATCAAAAATTGAAAAGTGCAATTTTAGAGTCGGTGGATCATTTGCAATCCGGGCAATATGACCACATCAAAACATTGGTCGATAATGCGATGAAAGCTGGAGCAGAAAGAAATCTGGGACACAATTATAATGTTGAAATCGACGCTCGTATGAGTCAAATGTGTAGAGCAACCGTACCAACCAACTGGGAATGTATTGATAAACTTATGGACGGTGGATTAGGGCCGGGAGAATTAGGAATATTCGTCGCTCCTCCCGGAGCAGGCAAGTGTGTTGGACCAAATACGGAAATAACCATTCAATATTATGAAACGGGAATTTCTACCGTCGGTAATTCTGGAAATGAATATGTTATATGGTTTAAGCCGTTTGATACGATTGACTTCGGTGGAAAACTTCTATTTGGTTGGCAAATAGATAATATTTTGTTCGAGATTGAAAAACTTAAATCGGAATTAAAGTCCGATGTACAACGTGGAGTCAAGAAAAAGATTTCAGTTGAAGTCGTAACTATGGTACATTTATTTGATGTACTTAAGATCGCACGTGAGGAAAATGCTACATATAGTGTTCAATTTCCATTATATGTAGATACTCCGGTCGGATTCAAGCAAATCGTAACTGCATTTCACACGGAAAAACAACAATCTGTAATATCAAGTTTTAACGATGGATCTATTATAGAAACATCGGAACATCATTTATTAAAAGTTGATGGTAATTGGAAAAAAGTAAAAGATATAACCGCATATGATTTAGTTGAAATAAAAACCGGAACGACTACATTGGAACGCAAATCGTTTGGTACCACCCAAATTTTATATGATATTTCAGTTGAAGATGTTCACTGTTATTATTCAAATGGAATTTTATCTCATAATTCGTGGGTATTGGCAAAGATAGGAACTGAAGCTATACGACAAGGAAAAAATGTAGTACATTTTACTTTGGAGTTGAATGAGAATTATGTTGGGTTACGGTACGATTGTTGTTTTACACACATAGATTTTCAGAATATTCGTAACAATGCCGACATTGTAAAAAATAAGATTAAAGATCTCAAAGGAAGGTTGATTGTTAAATACTTCCCACTTAAAACTGTTAGTGCACAATCATTAAAAAATCACATTGAACGAATCCAAACAATTGAAGGTATTAAAATTGATCTGATGATTGTGGATTATGCTGATATTTTACGAGCATCCGAGTCAGACAAAAACGCCAATAGTTACTCCACGATGGGAAATATTTATGAGGAATTACGTGGAGCGGCTGGAGAATTAAAACTTCCCGTTTGGTCCGCATCACAAGTATCAAGAAGCGGTAGTGAAGAAGATATTGTAACCGCTACACATATAGCAGATTCTTTTCGGAAAATAATGACGGCGGATTTTATCTTATCTATGTCACGTAAGATAAATGACAAGGCAAATAATACTGCGAGATTTCACGTCATAAAAAATAGATTTGGTCCGGACGGAATTACTTTATATGCTAAAATGAATGCTGGCAATGGAGACATTCGAGTATATGATGATAAGGCAAAAGAATCCGCTGAAATTAAAGCTACGATGCAAGACGAAGAAAATGATACTAAATCTCAACTAAAGAAAAAATGGAACAGTTTCCGGAGTGATGACATAGGCACCGATCTAAACGGATAATTTTTCAATTCACATCCCTACTTATCAGTCCAACAATAATTGGATAATTACAGTTTCGCAATAAATTATGAATAGTATAAATTTTTTGGAAGAGATGGGAAACTTTACGTTTGCAGCAAAATATGCAAAGTATGACGAAAAACGTGGAAGACGTGAATTATGGGAAGAGACGGTCAATCGATTAGAAAAAATGCATCTAAAAAAATTCTCCGGATTATCCGGTGAAGATATTGCGGAAATTAAATGGGCATTTAATCTAGTTAAAGAAAAACGAGTAGCACCGTCAATGCGTTCCCTTCAATTCGGTGGAAAAGCAATTGAAGTACATAATGCCAGAATGTTCAATTGTTCAGTTTCTCATATCGCATCGATTCGGTCATTTGCTGAATCATTTTATATGTTACTCGCCGGTTGTGGTATGGGATTTGGTTTATCTGAAAAATTTCTAGGTCATCTTCCGGATCTAGTAAACACAAAAGATAAAACCGGATGCGTCTTAACATACACAATTCAAGATAATATAGAAGGATGGTCTGACTCGGTTGAAGCATTGTTAATGACGTATTTTAGAAATACTCCATTTACTGGTAGAAAAATTGTATTTGACTATTCACGTATCAGAGCTGAAGGTACTCCATTAAAAACTGGAGGTGGGAAGGCTCCGGGATATAAGGGACTAAAGTCTGCGCATATCAAAATAAAAGAATTGTTGGATTATATAATCGAAGAAAAAGAGCAGCCAAGACTGAAAACGATTAATGCGTATGATATTTTAATGCACTGTGCCGATGCAGTTTTATCCGGCGGAATACGTAGATCAGCGTGTGCAGTTATTTTTGATATTAATGACTCGGACATGATGAACGCGAAAACGTTTTTTGATGTTCAAAAATCAAAACGATTCGTTAAGGACGATGATACTGGAATATATCACGGAAAAGTAATCGTGAATCGTAAAACGTATGATGTTGAAGTATTTGAAAATGATTATGAACAAATCGTAAAAAATAAGAAAATTAGTTGGTATTATATTGAGCCACAACGGGCACGAAGTAATAATAGTACAATACTTTTTCGAGATAAAGTAAGTTTGGAACAATTTGAAAATATAGTAAATCTTACTCAACAGTTTGGTGAACCGGGATTTGTATTTGCTGATAGTTCAACTCCCGACATACTTTTTAATCCATGTTTTGAAGTAGCGTTTGAGCCAATTACTGACGATGGACGTTTGGGAGTTCAAGTGTGTAATTTGACTACTACCAATGGAGCAAAAATAAAAACGGAATCTAATATGATGGATGCAGTCAAATCAGCCGCAATCATCGGAACACTTCAAGCTACATACACACATTTTCCATATCTATCAAATGCGTCAAAAGAATTGACCGAACGTGAAGCGTTACTTGGCGTTTCAATCACCGGAATGATGGAAAATCCAGATATTATATTCAATCCAGAAATACAAACCAAAGCTGCAAATTTAGTTAAAGAAACCAATGCAATTTGGGCAAACAAGCTCGGAATTAATTCAGCGGCTCGAACCACATTAATTAAGCCAGAGGGATCTGCTAGTATAGTATTGGGAACTTCATCTGGGATCCACGCACATCATGCGAGAAAATATATTCGTCGCATTCAATGTAACAAGATGGATCCGGTATATAAATTCTTCAAGAAAAATAATCCACATGCGTGTGAACAAAGTGTATGGAGCGCGACAAAAACCGATGACGTTGTTTCATTTCCAATCGAGGTTGGACAAACTGCGATGGTTAAATCTGATTTGACGGCAATCAAGCATTTAGACCTGATTAAATCTACACAAGCAAATTGGGTAGTTCCGGGAACATTAAATCCGAACAGTAAATTAGTTCATAACGTTTCTTGTACCGTGTTGGTTGGACCGGATGAATGGAAATCTGTAGTAAAATATCTGTATGATAATAGACAAAATTTTGCAGCGGTGTCGCTGTTATCAACAACGGGAGATAAGCAATATAAACAAGCACCAATGGAAGAAGTCGTTACAGAAGAAGATCAAGTACGGTTTGATCAATTGAAGGCAAATTGGAAGAAAACAAATTATGGTAATTTTACTGAGGATGATGATACCACAAAATTACAACAGGAATTTGTATGTACGGGTGGAGCATGTGAAATAAAACAACTGTGATGGTTATCAACCCGGCGATGTTAATCGCCGGGTTTTATTTTGACCGGTTAATCTTTTTTGTCTTTTTGTGATATTTATACGATATGACCAACCGAAATCGTCTAAAATCAATAATTAAAAAATTAATCTTAACCGAAATAACCAAGGCCGATTACGGAGTTGGTAAAGTATCAACTAATACCAAGTTTGTACGTGAACTTGATAAATTGGTTCGAAAATTGCAAGGGGACACGTGTGAAGTATCCGAAAATCCATTGAATGGAAAAATTTCATTTGATGATGGGTGTGACGGGATGAAATTTCAGGTAGAAATCACACGGAAAACGGATTCCGGTGAATTGTTTGATATAGTTTCAGTTTTTCATAAATCCGATAGATTTGTTGGTAAAAATTTATCGACCGATGATGTTTTAAAGTTCATCGAAGATAATTTGGGAGAAGATCTAGATTCAAAAACGAGTTATGTGGACAAAGCCTTCACGAAAGGAAAAGCTCCAATAACAAAAAATGACGATAAGAAAAAGGATACTAAAAAAGAAACTGAGAAAAAAGAGTCGGATGAGATGGAAGACTCTGATGAAATTACACAATTGGATGTGGCAGATAAAGCAACAAAAGACGCGGAAGAAGAATTGGACACTGACACACTTGAAGACAGTCCAGAGCTTGGTGGAGAATTGGTCGATAAAATCGAAAAAATTATAGATAAAGTTTTAAAGGGAAAACAGGAAAAAGCCGAACCCGCGTCTGCATTTTTGAAAGCTAATAAAGATATGGAAAGTTCGGATAAATTGACGATAAAAGATAAAAAAACTCCATCGATCAAAGAAAAGAAAAAATGAAAAAATCCCAATTAAAACAAATTATCCACGAAGTAGTAACGGAAAATTTTTCTCCTTCCCCTTTGTATGTTAAATTGTATGAAGGAATTACAAATTTGTTGTATGATAAAACTGGAAAGTTAATTGCATCCACAGATGATATCCGAGAAATTTTATCGGACATTGATTCCGGCGACGATAAAAAATATTATGGATATGAGAGAGAAAAGCGTTAATAAAATTAAAAATCATGAAAGAAAAACTATTATCATTTTGGATATTTTCCGAACCATATCTCATCAAATTTGGTAAATTCATATTGGAAAATAAAATGTACAGTTCAATATCAATATTAATTGGAATTATCATCGGTGTAATTTTTTTCTGAAACTTGATCCAATTTGTACTCCGAAATCGACTATCAATATGATAGTCGATTTTTTTGTTTATTATAATTTAGAGTACTATTTATAATTCATGAAACGTACATCGAAACCAAAATATGGATGGAAACCCGATCTAACAGATCACCGAGATAAAATATTTAAACTGGGATCTCCTCCGGATTTTTCCGATTTACCAAAAAAGGTCGATCTTCGTCCGTGGTGCTCTCGGATAGAAAATCAATATTCAATCGGAAGTTGTACTGCAAATGCATCCGTTGGTGCACTCGAATATTTGGAAATAAAAGCGGGAAACAGTTCTTCATTTGAAGATTTGAGTCGATTGTTCGTTTATTATAATACTCGCGAACTTGAGGGAAATTTGGGTCAAGATTGTGGAGCAACAATTCGAAATACCATCAAAATTTTGGTTTCGTCTGGATCATGTGGGGAATCAATTTGGCCATATTCAATAGAAAAATGTAATGACAAACCATTGATAGAATGTTACGATTCAGCAAAAAATCATCTAGTAACTGAATATCAACGAATTAATTCATTTGAAGATATGATTCATTGTTTAGCCGATGGATATCCATTTGTATTTGGATTTTCCGTTTTTTCTGAATTTGAGGGACCGACTGTTGCTCAAACCGGAATTTTGAATCTTCCAACTTCTGCTGAAATTTGCCAAGGGGGGCATGCGGTTTTGGCTGTCGGATATGACATGGAAACGAAAACATTTTTGGTTAGGAATAGTTGGGGACCAAATTGGGGAATTGATGGATACTTCACAATACCATTCGCTTACATAACAAATCCGAATTTGGCGCAGGACATGTGGTGTATTAAAAAATAGTTTTCTAACTGGTTAATATTCATTTAGTTAAGTATTAACGTGTAAATTTTTTTCCAATAATAGAAAAAGTTCTTTACTTTTTTTATTTTTTTGATAGTCTGGTGTCTTAATCAAAAACCACCATGATTGTCACCGATATCAAATCTTCCACCGTCGAGACTAATACTGGATACTCTCCAACTCGATTCAAGATTAAGTCGTCCGCGAGGGCGTTCCAAGTTTTGTCTGGATTCTATTCTGATCCAATTCAAGCAATTCCACGTGAACTTGGTGCCAACGCTTGGGATGCACATGTTAAAGCTGGAACAACTAATCTACAATTTGAGGTTCACGTGCCAAACAATTTGGAGCCTTGGTTTTCCATTCGTGATTTTGGTACCGGGTTATCACCCAAAGATATTGACGTTATTTATACCACCTATTTCGAATCGACAAAGACCGGAGACAACGAATCGGATGGGTGTATGGGATTGGGATCAAAAACACCGTTCAATTATACTGAAAACTTTACCGTTACGTCGTGGTTTAATGGTATGAAATATACATACGATTGCTTCGTCGATTCCGATGGAGGACCGAGCATCGTACAACTTGCAACCGATCCATCAAATGAACATAATGGTCTTCAGATTAAATTTGCAGTAAAATCGGAAGATATTCCAAATTTCATTAATAAAATTCGGACAGCATACTTGCCTTTTCACCATCGACCAAAATTGGTAGGAATTCATGATATAAAATTTCCAGAAATTGAACATTCACACTCTGGAACTGGTTGGGCAATAAGAAAAGCTACCTCTACGTATAGACAATTGGTTAGTTACGCGTCTATGGGAAATTATTCATATCCAATATCCGAGATTGTTTATGGTTGGACATCATGTAAGGGAATTTCTAATGACGAACTTTCGATTGCCAGAAAACTTCTTTCCAATGGTGTATTTGATTTTCATTTTGAAATTGGGGATCTAGATGTTGCTCCAAATAAAGAACAGCTTCAATATGATTCGACAGATCGTACGCGTGCAGCAATTATACGCAAAGCGGTAATAGCAAAAAGGGAATTGGAGGAAATGATGATTAATACGTTCAAACCGAAAACTCGGTGGGAAGGTATGAAAATGTACCATTCATATAATTCTGACATATTGTTCGACGAAATACATCGAATTGTTGGGCATATTAAAATTAAATTTGAAAACGAATCCATTGAAAATTACGTCGCGTATGTACCTGATATACACAATCGCGCGGTTGAAGTAATTAAAGATGATACAATTTCGGAATATATAATTGAAAATGTGAATTACAATACAATAAAATCTCGGTTTAAATCAACAAATCGAAATCATTATTTTGCTTCATCCACACAAAGAACAATTATATTATATTCGGATCAAGTGTCGATGAAAAAGGCACGAATTAAAAAATATTTGACCGAAACTTATCCGAACGAATTGAGCTATGATTTCATGTTCATTGTAGATACTTCAATTGATTTTTCTGTTATGTGGAAACATCAGGAATATTTGGGCATACCAAAGGAGAATTATATTCGAATTGAAAGTCTACCTAATCCAAAGATCATTCGGCACAATAGTAACACACTACCAACTATAGATAAAAATCAAATTCTTGGAATCGCCACCAGTGATATTTCCGAAGGTTATTCCGTGAAATTTCGTCGATGTGAATATAATGCCAATACAAATGATGTACAATATTATATTCCATTATGGAACGGTGAATCATATATTGGAGAATTTACAGAATCAAAACTACTTGATCTATATGTATGTAATCGTCTTTTGAGTAAAGCGATTGATTTGAATCTTATACCAAAATCTGTAAAAATTATTTTTGGAATAAATAAATCTATCAAAAAAATCTTGAAGGATGGTACGTGGATCAACGTATTTGATATTTTATCGGAATCCATTAAAAAAACGGAAATTTCACGTCTAGAAAAATTACTCGCTGCTGAACAATATCGAGTATCCCTCGATATTATCGCCAGAGATGCAGGTGTAATTCTTAGTAAGCTTCGAATAATAAATAAAATAAATAATAAATCGACATGTGATGTATTTAATTTTATAACAAAGAAACTGTATGGTCATGGAAGTGAAATCTCCACAACGGACCGAGTGGTAATCTCCACATTTTCAATTTTCGCCAAATCACAATCGACTGAAGAATACACTTTGGAGTTTATCGATAACTTATTGAAGAATAAATACATGGGAATTTTTTCCATGATTAGCCTACATTCTCTAAACAACGAAACAACACTTCCGTCACTGATAAATTTTATCGACGAAACTTCAAAAATTTAATTGACATTTTATTATTTCAACTATAAGATCTAACCCGTAATCAAAAATACCATGAGTAACACATACATTCCATACGTAATCAAAACTAACGGTTCTATCACGATGTATCTAAATCGTGAAAGTGCCACAATCGCAATAGATCATCCCAACTATTCAAAAGTTGTAGACGCACTGAAAACTGGACAATTCGAGCTGATCGATAAACTCATTAACATTTCAAAATCAATTGAATCATATACATCAAAAAATAGTGGAAAGGTTAAAATTGATAATGGTATTATAACATATGAAAATATTCCACTCAATAGTACGTTAACAACCCGAATCATCAAAATGATGTCGGAAGGATTTAAATTTGATCATATGGTAAAGTTTTTGGAAAATCTTCTAAATAATCCATCCAAGCGAGCAGTCGAAGAATTATATACTTTTCTGGAGAATAGTGGACTACCAATTACAGACGATGGGTGTTTTTTGGCTTACAAGGCTGTTCGTAATGACTACAAGGATATCTATTCCGGGACCATCAGCAACAAACCGGGCGAATCTCCAAAGATGCCACGAAACTGTGTAGATGATGAATACAATCAAGATTGTTCCCACGGATTGCATGTTGGTGCACTTGAATATGTTACAAAATATGGACATTTTGTATTGGGTGCTCCGGTAGATCCAAGCGGAAATAGACTGTTAATCGTTAAGGTAAATCCTGCAAATGTAGTATCTGTACCAAAATATGAAAAATTTCCAAAAATGCGAGTGTGTGAATATCAAGTAATTGATGAAATTAAAGATGTAGTTAAAGAACTTGAAAAAATTGTATACAAATCGGATGGGTCAGAATTTCCCCCAGACAATCAAGACGATTCTGATATTGAAGATATGTATGACGACGTCGATGACTATGTAGATGACGAATCTACTCATAACTATGACGAAAACATTGTTGCTTCGTCTACATTTAGTCCCGAATCATACAAAGAAGGATTCGCTGCTGGACTCGACGACGTAGATCGAGGAGAAAATTATGGTTGGTCCCGAGATTATTCCCGCAACAATTCATACCGAATTGGTTACAATGATGCATACACAAATAGACCAAATCGGTTAGAAACTGAACACCTCGATTCGGAGCATAATACGTGTGATTGTGAAAATTGTACATGTGAAAATAATCCGGAGTATTCCGACGCAGAATTCTCCAGTGGATATTCAGTTGGGCGATATGACGCGGAAATGGATAACGTCTTTGAATTTAGTCTAGATGCGGACGATAGTGTCTTTTTCGACGAAGGATATCGGTCTGGATATTACGAGAACCTCTCATCATCAAATTAAACAACAAACTAACAATGCTTATGTCAACATATAAAAATAATAATCCGGTAATTTGGCCAGAAGCACATTTTACCATCGCCGAAGTTTTATCTAATCATTCGCACATGAAAGAAATTACATTGCGATTTCGAATTAATCGAGCGTTGGATATGGGAATCATTACTACAATCGGCAAAATCAAACCAGCAATCGGTAGGCCAAAATTGGTATTTGCGAAGGCAAATCCAACAAAGAAACTACTTGACGCCGCTACAGCCTCTGGAGTATTACCATTGACGGACGATCCGGCAATGATTCCAATTATCAATGTTAAAGCATCAAATTCCGTTCCGGATACACATCAAACGATAGCAACTTCAGTTGAGGTATCTAACCGCGTACTGGCATAATTAATAGTCGGTCTGATTTTTGACGCCAGCGGTTTATTCCGCTGGCGTCTTTCTATTTATGTGGATGGCGAGACCACCACCATTTCCAAAAAAACCAGATAACTCCGAGAAACTTTTTTATCACTTCAAAATAGATCCGTCTACATATGTTTTATTTGATTCCGATCTAAGTACGGCGGTAGCTTATGGATCAAAAAATTTGGTATCAGCGACAATAGTAAATTTACCAACATCTACTACTATTTTTTACTATGAGCCGGACACGAGTATTGGTTGGAAAATGAAACGTCGATATAAACCCGATAATACAACCGAATCGGAAAAAACTGCAAAAAATAGAGTGATTGAAAAAAAAGAAGAATCCGTTGGTAAAAAAAATTGACATTGATAACTTTTTGCGTAATAATATTAATATGTTTGAATTTTTATCAAAAATGATACTTGGTTGGTCAACATTTTGGCAATTTCTATTTGTCATTCTATCTGCCGGATTACTAACGCAGCTAACCAGTTTGATTATTACCGGATTCACTGAACATTTCATGTATGCGATAACAATATTATTTCGAGGATGGCCAGAAGATTACGATGAAGAATTTAATGATGTCACGGATGATGACAAATGAGTAATTTTACAATTGACGCATTTCTGGAAGTTGGTGAGATCCCCACATTCGATTTTGCTACAGAAAAGGGCAAGTTCATCTC
>Ga0031655_10000925_pt1 | contig 17888 bp, 14 predicted proteins | sample FrelakmetHBP12HB_FD_55187 | JGI IMG/M metagenome (GOLD analysis project Ga0031655, IMG submission 55187) | Freshwater lake sediment microbial communities from the University of Notre Dame, USA, for methane emissions studies -HBP12 HB | ecosystem: Environmental > Aquatic > Freshwater > Lake >... | reverse complement strand
GCCATAGAAACGGACGGGAAAACTTATGACAATCAACAATACGATCGACTCTTACCGCAAACGCCGCAATCAACGGATGCCATTGATCCTGGGTGGGGTAGTTGTCCTGCTGGTGGTGATTGGGATCATCTTTCTGATTGTGTTTCTAAGTAGAGGAGGATCATCCCTCTTCGCAACCAAGACCCCCACACCCAGCAACACCTTCACCCCCACCAACACCCTGGTACCCAGCAATACGCCAACCATCACCGAGACGCCCACGGTGACCCCCACGCCAACCGCTTCGGCTGCATATAACTACACGGTCAAGTCGGGTGATACGCTGACCTCTATCATCAAGGATCAGGGTCTTGGGGATAATGCCATCATCAATATCATGATCCTTAATCCCGGTATCAACCTCGACTTGATCACGCCGGGCGACGTGATCATCCTGCCAGCGCCCAACTCCCCTCTGCTAACACCCACGCCCGTACCAAACGGTCTGGCCCCGGGGACTCGCATTTCGTATCTGGTGTTGCCGGGTGACAGCCTGGGCTTGATCGCCACCAAATTCAATAGCACAGTGGCTGCCATTCAAGCGGCGAACAAAACCCTGCTGGGAACCAGTACGGTCATCCATCCGGGCTGGACGTTGCTGGTGCCCATCAATATTGCCACACCTGTGCCAACACGAAAGTCATCCACGACGGTTACAGCGACCGTCACGCCCACCAAAACGCCGTAACAGGGAAACCAGGCCCCCGGTTTCATCAGAGACCGGGGGCTCTTTTTCCCGCAATTCCTTTGACATTCTGTACGCTCCAGACTAAAATGATAATGTTCGTTTTTTCCACCCTCGAGGAGCAGTTGTGAGCAACTGGCCCGGCAANTATGTCATCGGTCTGACTGGCAACATTGCGACCGGAAAAAGTGTTGTCCGGCGGATGCTGGAGCATCTGGGCGCTTACACCATCGACGCTGACGCTCTCTCACATCGCGCCATTGCCCGGGGTGCGCCTGCCTACCAGCCAACGCTGGAGGCTTTTGGCAAATTCATCCTGGATGCCAGCAGTGAAATCGACCGGGCCAGACTCGCCCGGATCGTCTTCAGCGACCCGGAAGCGCTCATACAACTCGAAATGATCGTCCACCCGCTGGTTGAGCAGGCCATCGACCTGATGATCCGGCGCGCCAGCCAGCATGTCATTGTCATCGAGGCAATCAAACTGCTCGAAGGGAACCTGGCCCGAAAATGCGATAGCATCTGGGTCACAACTGCCCCCGAATCGATCCAGAAAGCCAGGTTGATGCAAAAACGCGGGATGAGCGAAGAGGAAGCTAATCAGCGCATCCATTCTCAACCGCCCCAAGAGGATAAGGCAGCCGCGGCGAACGTGGTCATCCATAACAGCGCTTTCTTTGATGTTACCTGGAAAGAGGTGGTGGCTGCCTGGAAATTGATCTCACCCATTTCGGATACCGCTCCGATCATCATCCATAAGGCAGGCACGGGTGAGCTGGCAGTCCAGCGAGGACGTCCGCACGATTCGGCAAATATCGCTGCCATGATCACTCGTCTCACGGATGGGAAGCTCCAGCAATCGCCGGATGATATCATGGCCGCTTTCGGTGAAAAAGCTTTTTTGCTTCTCCTGGCCGATAAACAACTGGTCGGCCTGGCTGGTTGGCAGGTGGAAAACCTGGTGGCTCGTACCACTGAACTCTATCTTGACCCCCGGATTGACCCTCCCCTGGCGATCAAGGCCCTGGTGACCGAGGTCGAACATGCCTCGCAAGATCTGCAATGCGAAGTATCCCTGCTCTTCCTGCAGCCCCCACTGGCAAACCAGGTAACTGCCTGGAAAGAGTTGGGCTACACCCGCCGGACGCCACAAACCCTGGGAGCCCGAGCCTGGCAGGACGCCGCACTTGAATCGCAGCAGCCGAACTCCGTCCTGTTCTTCAAGCAACTTCGCCAGGATCGCATCATGCGGCCTATCTAGGAAAATGGTTCTGGCAAAAAGGAATCAGGAATTGAGTACTTGGACGCCTGATCCCCGAGCAAATGTTTCTGGTTAATTCTGTGACTGATCTATTAAACAACCTCCTATTCATTTTTCAGCGCCTTGACTGGCTCGGTGTCATAGACATCCTGCTGGTCACGCTTGTATTCTTTGGGGTGTTGTACCTCGTCCGGGGTACGCAAGCCTTGATCCTGCTGCGCGGCGTCATCCTGATCCTGGTGTTGGTTGTATTGATAACAAACGTGGCGAACCTGCCAGCATTCTCGTGGCTGGTGCGAACAGCCCTGCCCGCCATGGTATTTGTCATCCCGGTCATTTTTGCCCCCGAGATCCGCCGGGCGCTCGAACGCATCGGCCGGGCCGGGACATTCTTCCGGGCCTCGAAAAAAAATGCGGGTGAAGAAATGCAGCTNACAATACAAGCAGTGGTTGCGGCTGCTGCCCGACTTTCTGCCCGCCAGCATGGGGCGCTGATCATCCTGGAACGTTTTGACGACCTGGAAGATTATATTCGCAGTGGTGTGATACTCCGCTCCGAAGTGACATCTGAAATGCTGCTTCAAATCTTTTATCCCAACACNCCCCTGCACGACGGAGCAGTCATCATTCGTGGTAAAAAAATCATCGCCGCAGCTTGCGTCATGCCACTCTCAGCCAGNGGGATCCTGGCACACACCCCGGAACAACAGATGGGGTTGCGCCACCGCGCAGCGTTGGGCATCTCGGAAGTGACTGATTCCATCGCAGTGGTCGTCTCGGAGCAAACCGGGGCCATCTCCATTGCCCATGCTGGTCGTATCATCCGCCGCCTGGATGTTGAGCGTCTGGAAAATATCCTGGTCGCCTTTTACAACCCGGAGAAATCCCGTAAAGAAAACTTTTTTCAGCGGCATTTCCCTTATCTTTTTCCACGCAAGGACGAATAGAACATGTTCCGCTGGCTGGCTACCAATTTACGAACCTTCCTCCTGGCGTTTGCCCTGGCCCTGGCTGTCTGGGTGACCGCTGTCACTGCCGCCAACCCTGACGAAACCCAGGCCTATCCGACCCCCATTTCCATCGAATTTATCGGGCAGGACCCGGGCCTGATCATTACTGGTAAAAACATTCCGCAGACAGTGGAAGTTACTTTGCGTGCCCCGCACTCGGTCTGGCAAAGTCTGACCGCCGGGGAGGGTTCGATCCGGGCTGAGGTGGATTTGACCGGACTTGGGTCAGGGACGCATACGGTGAAGGTTCAAGTACAAATCGCCGCCCGCCCGGTTCGCATGATCTCCGTGAGCCCTGCATCCTTCCCAATAACACTTGAACCGCAAGTGACACGTTCCCTGGCAGTAAAGTTGACGCTTAACGGCAAACCGGCAACCGGCTATCAGGCAGGGGAACCTACTCTNGATCCTGCNTATGTGATCATCTCTGGTGCTGAGAGTATTGTCTCACGGATCGATCATGTCCAGGCCACCCTGGACCTGACCAANGCCCGTCAAAACATTTCGGAAACCATCCCGCTCCAGGCTGTGGACGCCACCGGCGTGGTGATCAACGGAGCGGCCATTCTCCCGAATAACGTGCAGGTAAACCTGACTGTTGTCCAGCAGGGTGGATACCGGGATCTGGCAGTTAAGGTAGTGACGGTCGGGAATCCTGCGAGCGGATACAGCCTGACCAGCGTATCGGCTTTCCCGCCGATCGTGACCGTCTATTCAGCAAACTCAAGCACCATTGATGCCATGCCCGGTTATGTCGAGACTTCTCCGCTCGACTTGAGTGGTACAACACAGGATATTCAAAAACGGCTCGGGATCAACCTTCCGTCCGGGGTAACCCTGATCGGGGAGCAAACCGTCATGGTGACAGTCGGGGTCGCTCCCATCCAAAGCAGCCGGACCATTTCCTATAGCCCGGTGGAAATAATCGGGCCGGCGAAAGGCTTGAGCGCACATCTATCCCCGCAAACGGTGGATGTCATCCTCTCGGGTCCATTGTCGGTGCTCGATGCGCTCGTCTTCAGTGATGTGCATGTCCAGGTAGATCTTACCGGTCTGACTCCCGGCACTTACCAATTGACACCCAAAGTAACCATAGCCAAACAAGGTGTAATCGTCGAATCCATCCTGCCGGGAACGGTGGAGGTGATCATCACCGGGTTGGGTACGCCCACACCATAAATCCGCATCCGCTGTTCCCTGCATGTGAGATTCTATGAAACCTGTTGTTGCTTTAGTTGGACGCCCCAATGTGGGTAAAAGCACCCTGTTCAACCGCCTGGCAGGAGAACGTCTTGCCATTGTGGATGATACTCCGGGCACTACGCGTGACCGGATCGTGGCTGAAAGTGAATGGAATGGCCGCCGCTTCGATGTGGTTGATACCGGGGGGATCGACCCCACTCACGGCGGAAAGACCCCCCTTTCGGTTGATTCGGCNGATTTCATCCCGGAGATCCGCGCCCAGGCTTTGATGGCCGTCCATGATGCCGATGCGGTGCTGTTCCTGACCGATGGTATGTCCGGCGTGACCGCACCAGACCGTGAAGTGGCTGAAATACTGCGGCGATATCAGAAAACAGTGGACGACAAACCGTGGCCGCCCATTTTCGTGGTGGTCAACAAATGCGAGAATGCCAAACAGCGCAGCGCAGCAACCGAATTTTATGAACTCGGCCTGGGTGACCCCTTTCCCTTGTCCGCCATCCATGGCACCGGCACCGGTGACCTGCTCGACGCGCTGGTAACCGCCTTTCCCATCGAAGTCGCTGAGGAAGAAGACGATTCGGTTAAGATCGCCATCGCCGGCAAGCCCAATGTCGGTAAAAGCTCCCTGCTCAATCGCCTGGTCGGGGAAGACCGCGCCATTGTCTCGCCCATCCCCGGTACAACCCGTGACGCAATTGATACTCATATCGATGTGAACGGGTTGACAGTTACCTTGATTGATACCGCCGGCATCCGCAGGCGCGGCAAGATCGAGCGCGGCGTGGAAAAATACAGTGTGTTGCGCTCCTTTAAAGCCATTGAACGCGCAGATGTGGTTTTGCTCATGATCGACGCTGCTGACGGCATTACCTCCCAGGATACCCATATCGCCGGGTACATCCTTGACGCCTGGAAGAGTACTGTCGTCCTGGTCAACAAGTGGGATACCATAGAGAAAGACGCCAATACCATAGAAGACTATACCGCCCACGTGCGTCGGGAACTCAACTTCATGGATTACGTACCCATGCTGTTCATTTCAGCCAAGACGGGTCAGCGCGTGGACCAGGTGCTGCCGACGGCGTTACAGGTCCAGGAGGAAAGGCTGGCGCGCATTACCACCGCCATGTTAAACCGCGTCCTGCGCGATGCCCAGGATGCCCACCCCGCCCCATCACACGCCGGGCGACAACTAAAGATCTACTACGGCGCCCAGGTGCGGGTCGACCCGCCTACCTTCCTGTTGCATGTCAACGATCCAAAGTTATGTCACTTCTCGTATGTGCGTTATCTTGAAAACAAATTCCGCGAAGCCTATGGTTTTATCGGCACTCCGATTAAGATCATCACCAAAGGTCACAGGGAAGAGAAGTAAAAATCATTCCCAAGATTAAATAACCAGGCTGCATTTATTATGCAGCCTGGTTTTGTCTATCGGTTTCCCGTAAAATCCGCTCCGTTACGGGACGTTGATCATGGATGAATGGGGGAGATCATCCATGATCAAGGCAAGCGGCGCAATTTTGACCGTGTTGTTCATCGGCCCGATTGCTGGGGGGCTTATGATCATTACCTCACCACAAACGAGGTAATCTTGTTTCCCGTCATTCCTTGTAGAACGTCCCGGGTAATCGCCCCTCCTTATACATCAATCGGGCGGACAGCTCTTCCAGCTGTCCGCCCGTCTGATTAAGGATGAGAGGCCTCAAAAGGCTTCATCCAATGGTTGTATCAATCGGATCATTGAACCGTATGGGCGTAGGTATTATCCGAGCTGATAAAGTAGTTACCATCACCGCTGTATACTGCTGTAATCGTGAAGGTGCCTGCAGCGGTGAAGACAAGATTACAACTACCCATTCCGCTTAGTGGATCGACTGTGGCGGTGCAAGTAGAGGTCTGGCCACCGCTAATGCGAATGCCTACGGTTCCTGTTGGGTTAGCGGCCGAACCACCAGCACCGGTCACAAGGACGGTCACAGTGACTGATGCATTGGGAGCAGAAGGTTCGGGGACCACTGGAATGACGATGCCCGTCGTACTGGGAGCCTTGTTCACGGTATGGCTTGCGGTAGCCGAACTGGCTGAATAGTTAGCGTCACCGCTGTAAGTAGCCGTAAGGAGCTTGGCGCCGGCGGTAGCGAAGGTCACGGAACAATTAGTGGCTGGGAGGGTGATGGTGCAATTGATATCTGCACCAGTGATGGCCACCGTTCCACCAGGAGCAATGCCTGCCCCGGTCACTGTGACGCTCACTATTACTGCGGCACCGGGTAAGGACGGTTCAGCAATGAGACTGGTGATGGTCGTTGTGGAGGCATTTTCCACTGCATGAGTTGCGGTATTAGAACTACCCAGATAGTTGCTATCGCCGCTGTATGTAGCTGTGATGGTCTTAGCAGGGTCAATGGTGTTGAAGACCACATTACAACTACCACTTCCACCCGAGAGCGTGATGCTGCAATTGACATCCGCACCGGTGATGCTTACCGTGCCGGTGGGTGTGACACCACCTCCAAGCACGTTGAAACTCACCATAACCGCCTGGCCGGGTGTGGATGGATCGGGCGTCTCGGCAGTAATGGTCGTCGTAGTGGAGCCCTTGATCACAGTATGGCTCGCGGTGTTCGAACTAGGTGCATAGTTCCCATCGCCACTGTACGTAGCGGTGAGGGTCATGTGACCCACCGTGTTGTAGATTACGCTGCAACTGCCGCTTCCACCTGAGAGCAGNATGTTGCAATTATCATCCGCGCCGGTGATGCTAACCGTGCCGGTCGGCACAGGAAGACCCGCCCCGCTCACTGTAACGNTCACCACGACCGCCTGGCCGGGTGTAGACGGATCGGGCAGGTCGCTAATGATGTTCGTCGCGGAGGAAGCCGCTCCCGTGGACACTGAATGGGTCTCGGTGTCCGAACTGCCTGCATAAGTCGAATTACCGCCGTACGTAGCTGTTAGAGTCTTAACTCCACTGGCGTTGAAGACCACAGTACAACTGCCATTTCCACCTGAGAGTGTAATGGTGCAGTTGGTGTCCGCGCCTGTGATGGCCACCGTTCCGGTCGGGGTAGTACCTGACCCAGAAACCGTGACGTTCACAGCAACCAGTTCGCCGGGTGTGGATGGATCGGGCGTGTCACTGGTGATATTGGTGGTGGAAGCCGTAACATTGGACACTGTATGGCTCTCTGCGTCCGAACTGCCTGTATAGTACGAATTACCACTGTACGTAGCAATGATAGTCTTTGCACCAAGGGTGTTGAAGACCACATTACAACTGCCATTTCCACCTGAAAGCGTGATGGTGCAGTTGGTGTCCGCACCGGTGATGGCCACCGTTCCGGTCGGGGTCGTACCTGACCCAGAAACCGTGACGCTCACTGTAACTGCCTGACCGGGCATGGACGGATCGGGCGCATCAGCCGTGATGTTTGTGGAGGAAGTAGTTGCCAGAGGGCCTCCAACAACATTGATATCCGCAAAGAAAGTGATCATGCCGCTGCCGAGACCAAACTGCTGACCGGAAGCGTTGCGGAAGCGCCAGTAACTGCGATAATGACCAGGAGTGGTCGGGGCGACCATATTAATCGAAAAATCCATGGTCTGGCCGGGAGCCACACTGGAAGGTAAACCAATGACCGTTGAAGGAGCACCCAGCAGATTGCCAGCCACAAATATCATGGCATAAGAGGTCGTCCAGGTGCAGGTGCCCACATTGCGAATGCGGAAAGTCTTGGTAAAGGGTGTGCCGGCGACCAGCGTGGTGCCATCCGGGATGGTTACATCAGCGATGAAAGAACCCCGGTCACAGACCCCCGTTACAGGTGCAGGAGTGGGAGCAGCGGAGGAATGCACGATTTGCGCGCCTCCCCACATCGCCCGGTCCCCGGAGGGAGTGCCCAGTCCCGGAACATCAGCCATATAAAGGATGAATTGGACGTTTTGTCCAACCAGCGAGCTCAGATCCAGGTTGGCGCGGTAGAAAAGTCCTTCATCCCGTTCCTTGAAATGCCAGAAGGTTTGTTGCGGGCCGGTTCCGATTTTATAATCCAGNCNGAAAAGAACATAGCAGGTCGTGGCACCATAAGTGCAGTTGACGATGCTCTGGAAGCGATCGCCTGCCTGGACNGTGTACGCCGGGTAGACGGCCTGGATATAGCCTCCGGTTACATTTTGCGGTGCAATCACCAAGCCGGGAGCCGTATCGATGGTCCCATTCTCCAACTGAGGACTGTTCACTTTAAGAACAAATCCGCTGGGTGCGCCATCCGTGCCAGGGCAAGGCAGCACCCCGGCACCGCTCGTCCAGGTGGCCGAGCAATAGTTGGCGACAAAATCATAAGCCGTGGTGTAGGTCGCTGAGACATTCGATTCCGCCGNGCTTGCGTTAATGGCGGTCGCGCCCACCGGGCTCGAGAAAAAGGCCGTCCCTGGCAGGAACTGCACCAGCAGAACCAGCATAAGGGTGGCCGGGGTCAAAATACGTTTGAATTTCATTTTAATCCTCCTACAATGCAAAGGCACAGGATAAAGCGTCCTGTGTAACGACCATAAGACGAAAAAACAAACTTTCTAGTTCCCATTTTGTACAATAATAGCCTAAACAGTTCATTTATAATAGGATAAATTATGTATTTTCCTGACGTAAAAAGTATACAATTGGATGACTATTTCATGTACATGCTCATAGTTTAAGACACCGGTGTCACACGGTGATGGTGGGGAGGTTACGAATTCGTAACAAAGATGGTCAAGTCTGAAACAGGGATCATCGCTGCACTTACACGGCCGCCAGGTGCAGGGTAAGGACAGTCCCCTGGCCGAGGCGGCTTCGCAGGCAGACCCGGCCGTTGGTTCATTCGGCAATAANATTAACGAGCGCTAGTCCCAACCCGATATTCGGAATACCGCGCCGGATCTCACCAAAAGAAAGATCCTCCCGGACGTAAGGCTACTCTTCCTCAGGGATGCCCGGATATGAAACTGATCGCTTAGTTGTCTGGCTTGAGGTCCTTCTTCCCATGTTGTACAATGACATAGATTCAGCATGCCAAGGAAATTACTCCCCTTTCTTTTACTGGCCCTGATAAGCCTATCCCAGACTTCACCCATTCCCCTGCACGCCTGGGAACTGGGGTCTGCCCAGTTCGTCCCGGTAACCGTACCTGCGGGAATCAAATACATTCCTCCACGAACTGAAGCTGATTTGGATAAAAATGGTACGCTTGAAAGCCTGAAAATCACCGATGGCCGCCTGACAATTATTTCCGCTGGCATGATCGTCTGGCAAAGCCCCAAGGAGTGGAACGTTGTCCAGGCTGAATTTACCGACCTGAATCGGGATGGCGCGATCGAAGCAACCCTGCTGGTCTGGCGTCCTTTCCGCTCTTGGCCAGTGGACCAATGGCTTCCACACGGAGGTCGTATTGCCAGTTTTCACGATGAGGAGGGTTACTCCTGCCAAATCATACTGATCGGCTGGGAAAACGGTCAATATCGCGAAATGTGGGCTGGGTCAGCGCTGGCCGAGCCGGTCACCTTCTTCGCCGCGGCAGACCTGGATAATGGTGGCGCCCAGGAGTTGGTTACCCTCGAAAATGAGTATTCTGATCCACGATCCGCACCTGCTCGGGATTTAAAAGTATGGGAATGGAACGGTTTTGGCTTCACCGTCGTCACTAAAATACGCGGCTCTTTTAGCAAGATGGCCCTCGCCCAGACCAGCGTTGGCCGTATTTTAATTCTTGTCCCTTGAGGAGGAGACTATGAAAATGAATATCCGTAAAATCCTATGGGCCTTCCTGGCATTGGGTATCGTCCAATCGGCTTGCGGCATACCGACCACGACCAATACGACGCCAACTTCCAGCCCCCAACCCCCACTCACCACGCCGACCTACGAAGCACCGCTAACCGGAATTTACCCACCCGCCTTTGCCACTTATAATGAAATGGCTGCCCGTCTGCCGCAAACCTTCAATGGCGGTGGATATAATCTTCCATTGGACCTAAGCCAGGTCCAATTAATGGATCAGGTGCAATTAACGGATGCCCAAAAGTCTTTGCTGGCCCAAAATGGATTTGTGGTCACCGCAGCGGTGCCGGGGGATTACCGCGAGTTCTACCAGATCTACGAGCAAAACCGTTACATGGAGATACCGGTCTTTATCACCACCGATTCGGTTTACCACGTCTACCACCTGCTCTTCGACAAGATGTTACGTGACCTGGAGACCGGTTACTTCATCGCGGATATAAAATCATTGACCCGCACCATGCTGGCCTCCACCTCCGCCCAGTATCAATCACTTCAGGGCACACCGCTGGAGGACCCCGCCTTACGGAACGCGGCCTACTTTGCCGTTGCCGACCAGCTTTTGGGGCTAAACGACCCCTACCCACCCGAAGCGAGCGGTATGGTCAATGCCGAATTGGCCCTGATCAATGCCGGCAGTGGTGAGTCAATTTCCCCCATTTGGGATCGTCCTGACCTGTCGGCTGACCAGAAACTCATCGAGATCTATGGTCAGTACATCCCACGCGGCCACTATACCCTTAGCGAAGACCTGAAAATGTATTTCAAGGCCATGATGTGGTATGGACGGATGACGTTCCGCCTTAATGATGACTTCGAGACACGCCGGGCCCTGCTCCTGGTTCAGGCGCTGCGTTCGGCCACTGCCCCGGACGGGACATCTGCCATCAGCCTGTGGGAAAACATCTACGAACCGACCACTTTCATTGTTGGCAAGTCAGATGACCTGGGGTATCTTGAATATGGAGCACTTTCGGACAAGGTCTTTGGCTTAAACCCAGACCCGGGCAAGTTTTCCGACCCCACCCTCTTTGCCCAGTTCAAGCAAGAGACTCAAACTCTGCCTCCGCCGCAGATCAATTCAATGTGGGTCTGGATCGAGCAGGATAAAGAGCAGGTAACCAAAGGTTTCCGCTTTATGGGCCAACGCTTCACCCTGGATGCCTACGTATTTGGTCAGATTATCTGGCGTAACGTTGGAACCCTTTCCGATCCACGCAACCTGCCCAAGGGCCTGGACTTCTTTGCAGCCATGGGCTCCACCGAGGCCTACAATATCCTCAACGGGATGGGCGAGACACACTATGCCAATTACGATACCCAGATGACCAAGGTCAAAACAGAACTTGCTGCACTGGGTCTCGATTCCTGGACGCAGAACCTGTACTGGTCCTGGTTGTATTCATTCCAGCCTTTAATTTCACCCAAGGGCAGCGCCTTCCCGGCCTTCATGCAGACCCAGGCCTGGACCCGTAAGGATCTGCAAACCGCCCTCGGTTCATGGACCGAACTCAAGCACGACACGATACTATATGCCAAGCAGGTGATGGCCGAAATGGGCGGCGGCGGACCCGATACTCAACCTCCACACGGTTACGTAGAACCGGACCCCGAAGCATATGCCCGCCTGCTGGCACTGGCACAGATGACCCATGATGGCCTCCAATCCCGCAGCCTGCTGAGCGATCTGACTCGCACCAACCTGGAGAACCTGATCTCCGAATTGCAATTCCTGAAAGATATCTCAGAGCGCGAACTGGCCGGGGAAGCCATCACGACCGACGATTATTGGCACATCCAGTATTGGGGAGGAACCCTGGAACAATTCACTCTGGCAGCCGCGGACTCCACCGGCGATATGTCCCGCGACCTCTCCGACCAAAAAGNCGCGCTGGTAGCTGATGTAGCCACGGGTGCCGATCAAAGTGGCAACATTGTGGCACTCGAAGAAGGCGACGGCCAGCCGACAAAGATCTATGTCGTATTGCCCGATTCGCCCTGGCGGATTGCCATCGGTGCAGTGTATTCGTACTACGAATTCACCGTCCCCTCATCCAACCGCATGACCGACGAAGCCTGGCAGGCACTGGTCGAGGCCGGATCGAATCCAGCCCAGCCCGATTGGACACAGATGTTTATTAAACCGTAGAGGGTATATAAGATCTTCATGAAGCAGGAAGGTTTTTCACCTTCCTGCTTCATGAAAGAATATTTGCATGAAAAAACTGTGCATCATTGCAGTCCTTTTTTTAGCCCCGCTCTTCTCAGNTTGCCAGCCTAAATCCCCGACGGTTACCCTGGCCCTGCTGGGAGACTTGATGCTTGGGCGCGGTACAGACCCGCAACCCGATTCACTTGCAATTCTGACTCCCGACCTGTCTTCTTCCGACCTGGTCCTTGCCAACCTGGAAAGCCCACTCGCATCCGGCCCGCCTGTACCAACTTCAACTTACAACCTTTGCGCGTCATCCGCCAAAGCAGACCTGCTTGCCGGCTGGGGTATTGACCTGCTCTCCATCGCCAATAATCATCAATTCGACTGCAACGCAGAAGGTCCCGCCGGTACCCGTACCGCTCTGGAGGCCGTGGGGATCACGCCCATCGGACCCGGCGTGGACCCGGTCCAACGTGTGGTCAATGGCTTACCGCTGGCTTTCCTCGCTTTTGACGATGTCTCTTCCCCGCTGGACGAGTATTCCGCAGTGCAGGCAATCCGCTTAGCGCGTGCCAGTGGCGCGGTTGTCATCGTCTCCGTTCATTGGGGGATGGAGTACCAGGGAGGTGCATCCGACCGGCAAAAATCCCTGGCCCGGCAATTCGCGGACGCCGGCGCGACGCTTGTCTGGGGGCATCACCCGCATGTGCTCCAGCCTGCTGAATGGATCGAGTCCGCTCAAGGCAAGGCACTCGTATTCTTCAGCCTGGGTAACGCCCTGTTCGACCAGGGCGGGCTGAGCAATACGCGCCAGTCTGCAATGGTCGTTGTCACTCTCAATGCACAAGGGGTAACAAAAGTGCGTGCCATTCCATTTGTGATCGATGTATTTGAAAGTCGTCTCCTCGCTCCGGATGCGGAGACAGTAAAACATATTCAAGACAATCTACAAATTCCATAGGAATTTGCTTTATAATCCGTCAAATTTTACAGTTGTGACTGTCTGTCAATTGCCCAATACAGCAGAGAGAAGGAGCGCGGGACATTATGCGAATGCCCCGCACCGCCCACACAAAAGGAGAACTTAGCAATGAGCAATCTAATTACCCCCACTAATTANCATTCACCCCTGAACGTCAAGCAGACTGAACAGGCAATCAAACTGGTCAAGGATTNCTTTGAACTCAATTTGGCGGCCGAACTGCATTTAACCCGTGTCACTGCTCCGCTCTTTGTTCTCAAAGGCACAGGAATCAACGATGACTTAAATGGGGTGGAAAAGCCCGTTTCTTTTCCCATATCTGACATGAAGGGTAATATCGCTGAAATTGTGCAATCCCTGGCCAAATGGAAACGAATGATGCTGGCTGATTATGACATCCCGCACGGCTATGGCCTGTATACCGACATGAACGCTATTCGCNCGTCNGAGACNCTGGATAACCTGCATTCTCTTTATGTAGACCAATGGGACTGGGAGCGGGTGATCCATGCCGAGGAACGGACGCTCGACTTCTTACATACTATTGTTCGCGGGATTTATTCCGTAATGAAAAACACCGAATTCCATATTTACGACCATTATCCTTTCTTCGAACCGGAACTTCCTGAAGAGATCACCTTTATTCATTCGGAAGATCTGCAGAAGGAATACCCTCATCTGAACCCCCGCCAGCGCGAGGAGGAAATTGTCCGCAAGTATAAGGCGGTTTTCGTGATCGGTGTCGGTGCCGCACTGGCAGATGGGACACCGCACGATGGTCGCGCCCCTGATTACGACGATTGGACAACCGAGACCGGCGGTGGCCATCGCGGACTCAATGGCGATATTTTTGTCTGGAATAATGTGCTAGGATGTGCCTACGAACTCTCGTCCATGGGCATACGCGTGGATAATACTGCCATGCTGCGCCAACTGGAGATGACCGGCACGCAGGAACGCAAAGAATTACTTTTCCACCGCCGTTTGCTGGGCGGCGAACTGCCCCTCTCCATCGGCGGTGGTATCGGGCAATCGCGCCTGTGCATGTATTATCTGCGCAAAGCACATATCGGTGAGATACAGGTCAGCATCTGGCCGCCGGAGATGGCGGCAACCTGCAAAGCCAATAATATATTCCTGCTGTGAATAGTTCTCCCGGAGACCTGATCCCTCTCCGGGAGTTTTTTACAAACCACAAAAATCCACTACAATATATCCATGCCCAGAACCATCCTGCACCTCGACCTGGATGCCTTCTTCTGTGCCGTCGAAGAACTGCACAACCCATCCCTGCGCGGCAAACCATTCGCGGTGGGCGGACGGCCGGACGAACGTGGCGTGGTGGCCTCCTGCTCTTATGCAGCACGCAGATTCGGTATCCACTCTGCGATGCCAATGAGCCAGGCGCTTCGTCTTTGCCCGGAGCTTATCGTCATTTCACACCGCCATGGTGAATATGGGAAAATGTCTAAAAAAGTAATGGAGTGCCTGGGCGACCTTTCCCCACTGGTCGAGCAAATCTCGATCGACGAAGCTTTCGTGGACATCAGTGACCTGCGCGAGGATCCAATGACCGTCGCACACCGGTTGCAAAGCCGAATAAACGAGGAACCTGGGCTGCCCTGCTCGATCGGGATAGCAACGAATAAATTACTAGCCAAGATTGCCACGGAAGTGGGGAAGAAATCCGCCAAAAAGAGTGAACCTCCGAATGCGATAACAACCGTCCCGCCAGGAAGTGAAGCAGCCTTTTTGGACCCGCTTCCTGCGGACATGTTATGGGGGGTGGGACCCAAGACAGCCGGGAAATTGGCTGAACATGGCATTAAAACTATCGGCGACCTTGCACATTGTCCACCGGCGGACCTGGCGCGCTGGTTTGGCCAAAACGGACGCGATTTGTCCCGCCGTGCTCATGGCCTGGATGACAGCCCGGTGGTCGTCGAACATGATGTCAAGTCCGTCTCCCAGGAGACTACTTTCATTCGAGATACAGGCGATGATAAAGCCCTAGCAGACACCCTTCGGGAACTCTCGTACCAAGTAGGACACCGGCTGCGCAAGGCAGACATCGCCGGGACAACGGTCAAGATCAAATTGCGCTGGCCAGATTTCACTACCCTGACCCGCCAGGTCACCCTGGCCCAACCCACAGACCAGGATGAGGAGATCTACGCCAATGCTCTCAACCTGCTAAACAAGGTGAGACCAAAAGGGAAAGCCGTGCGCCTGATTGGCGTGGGAGTAAGCGGGCTGGGCGAGCCTCTGCACCAGATGGAATTATGGGGCTCAGCGACAGAGAAAAGCCGGAAACTGCAGGCAGCGCTGGATCAGTTGCAGGAAAAGTTTGGCAAAAAGGTGATCAGACGCGGCAGGAAATAGCAATTCCAAGGAGAGTGCCTATGCCAGTTAAAACCGGAAACATTTCATTAAGTACGCGCGGCAACACCGATATCATTGATATCACCAAAGAACTGGAGCGCCTGGTCGCCGAATCTGGCTTAAAGTCAGGTACAGTGACGGTTTTTTGCCCATCCTCCACCAGCGGGCTGACCACGGTCGAATATGAGCCGGGGGCGGTCTCTGACCTGAAGCGGATGTTCGAGGAAATGATCCCGTCAAAGCGGGAGTATGCTCACAATGCCACCTGGGACGACGGCAATGGCCACTCGCATATGCGCGCCTCCCTGCTGGGTCCAGCATTGACCATCCCATTCGTCGAGAGAACGATAACGCTTGGCACCTGGCAGCAGGTCATTTATATTGATTTTGATATACGACCGAGACAGAGAGAATTGGTCGTCCAAATCATGGGAGAATAGAACAACAAAGACCGGGCTTCAAGAAGAAGCCCAGTCCAGTGTTATCAGACATTACCACGGCAAGCCACACAAATCGATCTCCCCCGCCGGCCATTCTGTTTTTCCCACCGGTAAGACCAAAACCGGATAGATTAATGCTTTCTTCCCTTCCGGCTGCTCGATCTGCATGGTCCTGCAACCAACTTCCAGCCAGTTTCTTCGTAACGGGAAATCATCTGCTCGGTGGAGATCATCAGGCCAAAGTCCACTTTCAAAGGATCATGGAGAATGTTTACGGCCACCTTAAGTGCTTCTGTTGTATAACCGCGCTTGCGCCATTCAACCTTGGTAGCGATATTGCCAATGCCTCCCAGATGCACCCGCTGACCGCCCACTGTGACAGTCCGCTCGATGATATGGACATTGCTGACCATATCCTCATCCTCCCAGACCATGACTGCCCAGTCGGGCGTGACCCACCTGGTACCGATCAGGAATGCATACAGGGAACTGGTCACCACACAATCCTGGCGGGCTTTTTCGAAAGTGCTCCATTCCTGTGCAGATTTGATCTCTACTTTCATATAATCTCCTACCAATAATTTAATGATAACGGACGAACCCGTGCCATGCCAATAGTGTGTCCCAGGGTTAGACAAAATATGGTTTTACCTGGAGAAAAATCAATACCAGTATCCCGCAGACAGAGGCCAATGAAAGCAGCCATGCTCCTGCCCTGCATGCCCACGAAGGAAGGGTATGTTTCCTGTCATCATTGATGGGCCAGAAGAAAGGCACACCTTCCTTGGTCAGACCGTCGGCCAAGATGTGCCACAACCAGCCCCAGCCAAAGACCAGACCCCAGGTCCAGGGCTGGTTAAGCGCATAAAAAGACACGCTGGTAGCCATCGTGATTGCCAGGGCAAAGATCAACGAGTGCAACGGCCCGCGGTGGTGGAGGCTTTTATAGAGCAGCCAGGAAAGGACGATCAACCCCAGGGACAGAACTAATGCAAGCAGCGACCAGCGCATGATATCCCAGCCCAGCACCAGCGCGGTAAACTGAGTCCAGGTGCCGGTTAGATCTTGCGTGGTCAGCAGGACACCCAGCGCCGCCAGGGTGGGAATTGCCAGGATCGCCAGTGTGATACGCACCACACGTGACGGTATGCTGTGACTGATAAACGACCTGGGATGGTCAAGGTCGGTGGCGATTGAACCAGTTGTCGCAACGACTGCTCCGATTCCCATGATAACCGGGGAAAACCGAGATGCTCCCAACGACTCCACTGCGATGACCCCCAAGCAAGCTGTTCCAACTCCGATGAGAGCGTGATGGATGTAATTCATGGGCCGATTTTATCATGCAAAAGCTGGGTGTTTGCAAATCAAGATCTCACCACTGAAAGGAACGCATCCACCAGCGAAGGCTTGCCGCGCGCAAGCTCGTTTATCCAAGGTTAGGAAAGGAATCCAATTGGCCTGCGGATTAGAGTGGCCTTTTCGGTGTGACCCTTGACTCTCGGGTATCAAACTCAACCGTAAGAAGGAAGATGGCTGCTCGCTGTTCATGGGGTCCTTCCAGTGCGTTTGCATACCACGAAAATCCAGACATCACCCCTTCCACCTCAAGGGGATAAAGTACCTTGCCTTCCCCTCAACCTTGTACAAGTAATCTCCTCTTCCATCCTTATTTTTTTCATCATCCCGTACAAGGCATTTTGGGGTTAAAAAAAACAGGGTGGTAAAATGAATCCCATGCCTTCCACCGTGGAAATGCATTTGCGGAAAAACCTGCGTTACAACGTGGCGGTCAACCTTATGGATGGGGCTTATTTTGGTCTAGCTACAGGGTTTGGTTCGCTTGGAACCATCGTCACCCTGTTCGTCAGTAAAATGACCAATTCGGCTATTCTGATCGGGCTGGTCCC
>Ga0031655_10000920_pt1 | contig 17934 bp, 9 predicted proteins | sample FrelakmetHBP12HB_FD_55187 | JGI IMG/M metagenome (GOLD analysis project Ga0031655, IMG submission 55187) | Freshwater lake sediment microbial communities from the University of Notre Dame, USA, for methane emissions studies -HBP12 HB | ecosystem: Environmental > Aquatic > Freshwater > Lake >... | reverse complement strand
ACCCCCCCACCCTCCTCGACCACACCCTCGACAACCTCACCGCCCTCCTCGCCACCCACCACCAAGACATCCTCGCCTACAACGACTACCACCCCGGACCCACCTTCCTCAGCGTCGGCATGAAAACCGTCTACGCCGTACGCACCTGGCTCCTCGACACAATCAACACCAGCCTCCACACCACCATCACCACCCTTATAACGAACATCTCCCAAACCATCAACACCGCCATCCCCGCTGCAAGCGGTTACACAGCCCATAGTATCCAAGACACCCTCACCAACACCACCGACGCCCTCAGAGACAAATTCACCATCCCCTTCGGCACACCCATGACCCTCACCAACCACCAACAACCCACATGGACAGAACCCGTCCTGCTCGCCCTCGACCAGACACCCCATTTCCTCGACCCCTACCAACCACTCACCGTCGGACACGAACAACTCTGGACACTAAAACTACGAAACCGCTGCCTCTTCGGCCCCACCGGACTCCCCATTCTCCCACCCACCCCGGTCACACCATGGATCCTCACCATGAACCTCTGGGCCATCGACGTCGAAGGCGAATACCTCCGCTTCGAACTCCTCGACGCGAACAATGAAGCCACCTTCAACCCGCTCATCGGTCACGCCCCCCAACCCTACATTAGAGAAGCTGCCGTGATTACCAACGGCACCACACCAATAGGAGAGAATACCCGAATCCACTTCGCCTACTCCACGCTATGCTGCGCCGTCGTCCCGGCTTTCGGCATGATGTGCGGCGACATTCAAGACAACTGGGCGAACGACGCCACCCCTGGCTATCTCTCATGACATACCCACGTCACACCTCGACTGCAACTCTGGCTATACTTCTCATCACCATTCCCTGGATCTCATGCGGAAGCGCAGGAACGAGTGCCTATGGCTCATGCTTAGCCTGGATATGCACCGACCGCATCCACTGGTCACCAGCAACAACCTATCCTCGACTACATCCAGGTGACACCTTCCAAGTCCTGCTTAAAATCACTCCCTCTACCCCCATGAACGCAGTGTTCCTCAAACTCCATGAATTCGGAACACCCGTCTATGAGGTCATCAACGGACCTACACCAATCAATGTAATCATGAGTTGCGGTGCCATTCGACCCAACACGACCAAACCATACCTATGGACGATCCGAATCCTCCCCGATACTCGATGGATAAATGGTACAGCACCTCTAGAGGTCTTCACCCAATTCAGCAAAACGGACACCGACGCGAGCGTCGTCTCCTTTGACGCCCTCTACGCTTTCATCGAACCAGCCCTCACAAAGGGTACAACACGCACAACAAACCAAACCACTCAGCCAGTCCCAGCGTCAGCAATCAAACCTCAAATTGTCTTCCTCTGCCTCTGGCTCACCCTCCTCCTCTTTGTCACAAGACACCATCATCATCGTCTATGAAGATAGCGGAGAAGGGTCGCCTTACTCGACCCATCCAGGAGCGAACTGAACCGATATCGTGACAAGATTGACATTGAACACAACCTTATCACAAAGATACGACGAACCGGTATTGAAGTTGACCGTCATCTTCGCCTTCCCGTTATCACCGGCTTCAAAGGCAGGGATGCTGAAATCAGTCCCATTTGTTAAATATTGTCCGACCAGGTTCGTCGGCGTACTTGTGATAACGTCAATGAAGAACTGCTTCCAAATCTCAGGATGATACGTCGAAATACTGATATTCGTCACCGAATCGAACCGCACACTGCCATTCCCAAGGAACTTTGTCTGTATCGGATACGTCCCATACCCACTCAAGGAGTTCACACCACCCGATGGGTTCAGGTTGATACACGTCCAATTAAACGTTAAGACCCGACTGCTATAGGAAGTGGAAATCGAAGGCTTGATGAGAAACACCGACGACCCGCTTTGATTCAGGACGACGCCACCAGACTCAATAACATACGCCTGATCAAGGTAATACGCGTTCTCAGAATTATATTTCAAAATCGTGAGATCATACTGCTCATTGGCGCCGCCCGCCATCTGGAAGAAACACGAGCACCCCTGGGAAATAAGATTGAGACGGCCGAACGCCCGTTGCGACACGAGGAACCCAAGATTCTCACTCCCCAGAGTAATCGAAGTCGAGATAGGCACATCCTTCCCACGGCCACCCGCAGACCCCTCCGCCGCCTGCTGATCTAAGGCGTACTTCAATCGAGAAATCTGGTCTTCCACCGACCCTAGATGCTCTGCCTCCCTCGCCTTCATCCACTTCGGCACATAATAGATCTGAATCAAGGAAACGATAGCCAGCATCAACCCGACCATCATCACCGCGACTACGATTCCTGCGACTGCCTCGTCATCACGCTTCATTCGTCGATATCTCTTTCCACGCATGTTCTCTCACCTATGAATTAGGGCTTACAAAGCGACTTGCGATCCTGCTTGGAACGAACGCAGACGCCCACAGAGTGAATTCATCATACAAGCCGTTATAATCACCAAAGCTGAGCGTCGTCACTCCCACTTTGACGGCTTTCAGATAATTTCCCGTCCCGTTCGCCAACGAAACGAAATGACCATTGGATCCTGGATCATTCGCATTAACTGTGAGGTTCAAATATTTTGCTTGCTTATAGGTGACCACGATGTAGTTCCATCCATTCGGATAACTCAGGAGGGTCTGCACAACATGTGCAGCAGAGACATCAGTGATCTTCGCCCATACGGCAGTACTGTTCGCATACAGCTCATATGAACCTAGTTTCGAAAAAATGGGTCGTGCCATAGGATTGATAAAGATGCGGACTAAAAGCACAGTCATGGTGTTGCCATTCCCAACAATATACCTATTACTAGTGATCGGGATGATAGAAAAATCATTAGCCCAGCCACCAGTTAAAAGAGTGTTGTCGCAGGCTTCGGTAATATTCCCATTCTCCCCGATACGCAAGGTGGTCAACCCATTGCCCGCATTATTGTTTTTATACGTCATTGCAAACACTCGCCCGTTCGCATGAACAATGAGAGGATTCGTAGCAACAGTCGATTGTGAAGCTACGACGGCGGGGTAATTATACGTTAAATTATCGAGATTATATTTCGATATGACTCCGTTTTGTTTAATAATCACGGTCATAATTACACTAGAATATTTTGCGCCCTCTTTCCTCGAGTAGGTGAGTGCGAACATCGTTTGATTCACCTGAGCGACATCCGGGTGGTTACAAATGCGTACGGTATCGGTAAAGATGTATTCATCGACAAAGGTGACGGTGTTCCCGCCACCAGATACCCGATAGGTCTTCAACTCTCCTTTAGACGATGCCCCGTCATACGCCACAATGTAGGTGCTGTTCCCAAGTTTGTAGAGGACGGGCTCATTGCAATTCGTACCATCCAAGGCGACTGTGGCGAGGACAACACACGATCCTGAAGTAATTTTCAGTGTGGTCAGTTTCCCAAGACCTGCTCCGTCCCGGTAAGCTACCAAATAAACGTCTGCGAACTCATTAACTATATAGGCCGCAGGCTGGAAGCAAGTAATCGCGGCGAATGATGTCTTATACTTGAATGTAATTAGCCCGGTAAGATCGATTTGATATACGGCGACAGTGAGTTTATTGGTGAAATTCCGGTACAAGACGGCATAATTATTCCCAGTCAGTTGGAAGAAAATCGGGTCATAACAGCAAGAATTTGGATTAGCTGATGCGGATAACCCTGGTTCGATAGTGGAGGAGTTAATGAAGGAAGGGCTGATGGCTGCGGCGCTCACGGAAATTGTTTTAAGGAAGGCATTATTTATTGTTCCTGTGAACATCATCGCACAAATGGTATCTGATATTTTCAAGAATCTCGATTTTAAGCATGAATAGACACCAATTTCTTTTGAATCAATGATCGGGTTGGCAGGGATGGTTCCATCGTTTTGAATCGTGAGTGTTTTAATCACACCGTTTGGTACTCCTGCTACTTGCCGGAAGACGAGCCCATACGTTGTCCCGCTTCCAATTTGAAGGAAGTCAGGCAGGTCTGGGGAATTCGTCTGATCGTATCGAAAGGTCGATTTTTGAAGGAAACCTGTAAAGGGTGTACTGGGGGTGATTCTAATAGTCTTAATGTATCCGCGTGTGAAAGACTGATTCGCGTATATCGTATAGGAAAACGCGTAGTAAAAATGAGTTCCATCATCGGATAGGTACATGAAATGAGCAGATCTAAACGTGTAGGCGGTATACGGTGCGGCATATTCAGTCGCAGTGAGTTCATATTCACCACCATTGACATAGGTGCTTGCCGTCTCTCCGGAGGCGTGGATTGTGCCGCTGGCTTCGGTGATTTTGATGATGGTGATAAACCCTCGCAAATGGGTTAAATCGTCGTTATAGGTATTCGCCGTGCCCTCGCAGCCATATACAAGACCGTAATATTGACCTGTGATGTAAAAGATCTCTGGGTTTTCTCCTCGTTTTGAGTCGAATTTACGTTCGCCGTTCTTACGGGTTATAGTGCCGTCGCCTGTGTTGATGTTTATAACGTAAACGCCACCATCATCATCGCGACTCTTGTAAGCAACCACGAAATTATGATGAGGTGAACCTCCTTCTAATTCGAGGATTTCCGGCTCTTGCACGAGGACTTGCTGACCGGCCAAATAGGCGGGGATAGCATCATGCCTCATTGTGAAAAGGTTGTTGCAACGGGCGATAGTAGACCCAGTACCGTTGATATAGACGTTCTGGATGTATCCATACGAGGCGGCCTTGTCCGCTGAAGAGCCGAACACAATCGTATACATATTTGCTGAGACATGGGCGATATCGGGGTGGAAGCATTGGGTTGCCCCGCTGAATTTATAATATTTTAATGGCGCCTGAATAATTCCAGCACCATTGATTTTAATGGTCATGATGAAGCCAAGGTTGCCACAGTTATAGACAACAGCGTAGGTTTGTGGAATACCAGTTACCGCAATTATTTTCGGCGTGTAACATGAGGCATTAATTACATATGAGCTAATTACACAGGTGGAGCTGTTTGTTAAAATGCTGCCTCCGTTTGTTATTTTAACAGTCAGGAGATATCCTCGACCGGTGGCGCTCCGACAGACAATCGCATAGTATTGCCCTCCAAGAGAAATCCAATCGGGTTCAAAACAACCAAAGTTTATATCAGCAAATTGTTGGGTGGCCATTAAAGTAGCATTTCCAAAAGATCCATTGCTGCTAGCAAGTGGTTTGACCCAGGTTTCTATCGTTAGTTCATCGGTGAGATGAAGGGAGGCGGCATCTGAGATGTTGACTTTGTCATCGATTCCATCCATGCTCAATCCATTTGCAACGTAACCGGTAGTATAACGCGGTCCTTTTTGGTTATTGGGTTTCAGAATCCCTGTGTTCATGGAAAAGGAATCAACGACTGGACCGGAACTTGAGTCGAAATTCCATTCGCTTATTTTATCGGTAGGGGTTGTGAATTTAAGGGCTAGCCCAAGTTTTGGGGTAGTCAAACCGTCGTATGTGAGTTGTGCTCGGCAGACATATGTTTGTCCGGCGAGCAAATCATGTACGTCATAGGAATATGTCCCTGCCGGTAATGGTGCGATGACATCGTGCCATAGTGGATTGCTAGGGTCGTATTGGCTTGTAGTGTCACCTGTTTTGAATTGAATCCGGACTTTTGGGTGTCCGATAGAGGCGTTGATAAAATTATACGAAAGGGTGAGTCGGGCGGAATGGGAGGTGACCAAGGAGGCTCCTAGTGTTTGGACATATGCGGTTAAGCCTTGTTCTCCTTCTTGTAGAATGCCATGAGAGACTATGGTGTTGTGGTCTGGGTCGAGGACAGTGTATTGGATTTGGAGGCCACTGAGACTGGAGTAGCTCGCAATATGTATTTGTACGGTTTCACCTGGAGCGAGGCCGTGGTTACCGTTTAAACTGCCGATGGTGAACGTGTATGTATTTTGGTTGATGGTGATAGAGATGCGGACATCGGGGCTGAGGGTGTCGCCTCCACGGTTGGCGAAGGAAATGTTTTTGTCTTCGACGATGCTACCGACGAGGTTGACTGATGAGACGATGTTTTCTGTCCGCGAGGTGGTGTTGTTAAGGACGACGGTGTAGATAACGGTGACGAGTGAGACGGCGATGGCCAGTAATAGGATGGTGCTTAGGAGTGCTGTGAGGGCGTTCTGGTTCTCCAGTTTTTTGGTGCGGTGTGGTTTTAACACGGGTATCATCTCTGATGGTTTTATGTGATCATATTTTGATAGTTGGTTTTAATTTCACTTTCTGTGAAGACTTTGGTGCTGATGCCGATTTCATCGTAGATGGCGTTGTAGGCACCAAACATGAGAGGCACGGCTAGTTGTCGTAGGGTGTTGGGCATGACTTCTGCGGTGCATGCGTAATGACCGTTGTGCACGGAGTCATTGGCGTTGACATAGAGTTTTAGCCGCTGGCCGACTTTGTAGAGAACGACGATGTAGTTCCAATCATTGGTGTAGGATAAGGGTGCTGAGACGTAGTGTGTGACGGGTGTTGGTGTGGCGCTGTCTGTGAATGCGACGTAGACGGTGGTTGCGTCAGCGCTGATATTATAGCAGAGGTATTTGTGGAGGATGTTGCGTTTTGTTGGGATAGCATTGATGTTGATGGTGAACACATAGGCGTCGTTGTATAGTCCTGAGTAGATGAAGGCGAAGACGGTCGGTGAGAGTTGCATTCCTCGGAGGTTTTTGCAGTTTGTATAGGACCGTAAAAAGTCGTAGAATTGCGATCCCATCCCACCTATGGAGGTGTTGCTAATGTCGCCTTTGTCGTGGATTCGGAAGGTGCGGATGTTGCCGCTTTCAGAGACGGCTCCGTAGATGAGTTGGGTTTTGTTGATGGGAAGGATCTGTGAGCAAATCGTGGTTCCATAGGTGCCAGGGTCTATCAGGGAAATGGTAGAGCCGTCATCGGAGATTCGGAAGGTTTTGATGCGGTCGTACGGGGTTTTATCGGTGTAGGCAAGTGCATAGACGTCGCTGTTGACGCGGGTTAGGGTTGCCTTCGTGACATATTGGTCAAACTGATAGGTTTTTACGGGCAGGTCTGTGATCATCCCGGTGAGGACGTTGATTTGTATGGTGATGATCTTACCGAAGCCATACCAATTGTTACTGATATCTTTGTATGCCCAAGAGTATGTCAACATGAAGACGTCGGTATCGCCTCCGACGCTGTTTTCGAGGCGTGTGAGGCTGGTGTCGTAGACTATTAGGTAGGATGTGAAGTCTGTCATGGTGAAGGTATCGATGGGTCCGGTGACGACTCCAAGATTGGAGATATGGACGGTGATGACAAACGATCCGGTGGAAGTGTGTAGAGAGACGGCATAAATGTCGCTAGAGGGGTTGTCGGAAACTTTGAGGAAATCTATGTTGTTGAGGAGGGTGTTGGGATAGGTCCAGAGCGAGTCGAAGGTATGGTTGATCATCCCGTTGGAAGCGATTCGGACGGTTCTGATGACGACGCCGGCACTGAAGTCATCGTAGGTGAGGCAGTAGATATTATTTTGGATGAGGCGCATGCGGATCGACAGGACGCGTGCTGAGGGGAGATTGACGTAGTCGATGAGCTGGTCGATGATGTCGCCGGTGTTCGTTATCTGGAAGGTTGCGATGGAGAGCCCTGAGTTGTATTCGGTGTTAAATATCATGGCGTAGGTGGTTCCGTTGATGCGGTAGAGGTAAGGGTTGTAGATATGCCGGGGTCCAAGGAGCGCTTCGCTGATCCGTGGTTGTTGGATGACGCCTAGATCGGTGATGTTGAAGGTTTTGATCATGCCTTGATTGGATAGGTTGGCGGCTCGCTGGTAGATGACCGCAAAGGTATAGGGGCTGGTTGCAGCCTGTAGTTCGATGATGGTGGGGGTAATGCAGCCGCTGTAAATTTCGAAGGTGAAGCGGTGTGGTTCGGTAGGTGATCCAAAATTCGGTGGGGCTGCCGGATGGGGGATGAAGGTGATGTTGCCGGTGGCGTTGATATCGATGGTCTGGACGAGTCCGAAGGATGTCGTGACGGAGGAGTATTGGTAGGCGACGACGTAGGTGTTGGTATCTACGGCGGTGATGACGGGGGCGCTGAAGACATAGCTTGTGGGTGAGACGGCTCCGTCGATGATTTTGTAATCTTGTGAATATTCGTAGGTGCCATTCGCGACGATACCGACGGAGGAGATGGCGACGGTTCGGATGTAGCCGTAGTTTTTGTAGTTATTCAAGGCCCCGGTGTAGGCGATGACATATTGGCCGGTGTTTGCGACAGGAGTTATGCTTGGGAGCCAGCAGTCATCTGAGTCGATGACGATGCTGTTGAGAACGACGTCGGGGTCAGGGTTTTGGTCGATGAGGGCCACAGTCAGGCCGTTGTTTGAGATGTTTAGGGAGATGAGATAGCCGTCGCTGTCCGAGTCTCGNTAGATAAGGGTGTAGGTGTTCATGGTGGCGTTGTTGCCGACTTTGACCNCCGCTTGATCATATGTGACTATGGTATAGGAGGTTGTCNATATTTTCGTTGGGTTACCTACCGTTGGGATGTTGACGGTGACGACCTGAAGTTGATAGGTGCTGAATCCATTGTTGTAGAAGATTGCGTAGATTGAGCCGGCGACAGGGACTATTTTCGGCTGGTTGAAATAATTGACAGCGATGGAGAGTGTGCCGATGGCTGCACCGATCTTGCCTGTTGGAAGGATGTTGAGGGTGCGAAGGAAACCGTTGGAACGGTCAGCTGAGGCTCCGCCGCGGCAGTAGACGATGGCGTAGACAGTCCCGGAGACGTGTATTATTTTTGGGAGAAAACATGAGGCGTCGAAATCTTGGAAAGCGATGATGCTGCTGGTAAGGTTCGCTGGAATGATTTGTCCGCTACTAGTAATGTTGACGATTGCTAGGTAGCCGTGACCGTTTGCACCACGGGAGACGATAGCATAGTATTGACCTCCGACGGAGATGACGTCGGGGGTTATGCAGCTGTAGTTTTCAAGGAATTGGCTGAAATGGGAGACATCGTTCGTGGTCATGACGCCTTCGCGTCCTTCTCGGTAGGCCTGCGGGTTGACCCAACATTCGACCGTGGTTTCGTTACCGAATGTCTTGATGCTTGGTGCATCCGGGACTTTGACATAATCATTGATTCCGTCGAAGGTGATCGCGGGGCTGCTGTGGACGCCGCTGGCTGTACGAACTGGTATAATCGTCGAGAGCACGGGTTGGAGGGTGCCGTTGTTATGATTAATGGTTGAGTCTTTGGCGATGGTCAGGTTGTCAGGTGTTTGTTCGTCAAAGTGCCATAACCCGACGTAATCGGTGCCGGTGTCGAACCGTTTGGTTGAGCCTTCGGTGTAGTTTTGGGGAAGTTCACTTGGGAGTGTCCCCCAGCAGGCCTGGCCTTTGACGACATAAGATGTCCCCGGGCTTAATCCCGTGAGAATGAGGCTGTAGAACCCTGATTTGACAGTCACGATGGTCCAGGTGGTTGGGATCCAGACGGTGTCGCTGAGTTTCTTGTAGGAGAATCGGACCCAGTACTGCCATCCTGCATGAGGGAAGAAGAGCTGATAATCGAAGGTGAGGTTAAGTTTTTCTGACCGGGTTGTCACCGCTGTTGGGGTTGCGGTGACGACGAAGGGGACGGCCTGTTGTGAGCCTTCACGGATGACTCCTTTCATCAGGATTGAATTACTGACAGGGTCGACGATCATCGTCTTGATCTCGAGGGAATTGAGGTTCGGAATAGCCGAGGCGTTGTAGGTGACACGTTCGTTGACAGTCCAATAATGATCATCAGGTCCCGGTGGAGGATCTAAGTAATCGGCCACCGTGAACTGTACGGGAGCGATATCAGCGAAGTTCAACGTTATCGTGCTATCAATTGGTATAGGCTCGCCACCACGATTCTCAAAAGTGATGATACCCGATCCATCGTACCGTACAATGATGTTGGCAGTTGGCACTGATTTGCTCTCAAACAGGATGGACGTATTGAAGACCAATAGCATTAAGACCGAGAATAAAGTGACCCCGATGCCTATGAGGAGAAGAGTACCCATGACCTCGGAGACGCCCTGATTTGTCCTCGGTCGGATCATCCGGGTCCTCATTCCTCGTTTAAGGGAAATGGTTCGTGGCCGTATAATCACTATTCACACCTCCGCTGTCGAATGCCTGGGCATAGATGCCTACTTCATCGAGATACCCAATGAATCCATCCCCAAAAATAAGAGGATCGGTATTGACCTGTAATGTGCCTGAGCAGAGAACCGGTACGCTTGGGACGCAATTGACATAGAGTTGAAGGGTCGACGCCGTATAGGTAAAAACGATGTGATTCCAGGTTCGGACCCCAAGCAACGGTCCTGAGGTGCTGTGAAAACCATTCGAGGTTTTCACGGTGACTGTCACGGTCGTGTCGACGATCTCCACCTGGAACATGTCTCCCTTTTTGATAACCATCTGAGGAGTGGACGCGAGGTTGATGTCGACGGTCGCCATGAAACCAGCGCTAGTATTCCCGGACCCGTAGAGGAGTAAAAACCGGCTCCCATTGCCATTCACATCGGTAAGGGTGGAGGTTAGTCCTTGTAAAGGAACTGTAAGGTCACCCGTGAAGGTTAAATCATCGCGGAACTCAATGTGATCTGTCACCCGCGCGGTAAAGGAACGACAATCAAACCCGGGATATCCACCAGAATATATGACAATGTAGATATTTTGACTAGCCGGGATAATTACCGGCTCCACGGAAAGATTCGTCGGGAAGGCAAGACTGTCAGAGAAATTCCCCAGACTTCCGTTTCCAGTAATCGTTATTGTCTCAAGGATTCCCGGCAGAGGATGCAAAGAATTGCCGCCATAGGCCACAAGGTAGAGATTTTGTCGTTCTCCGGCGATGAAGGATGGTTGCATGTAATTAGCAAGGGGATGATGCGTCTTATGAAGAGTCGTCACCATACCGTTGTTGTCAATCTGAAGCGTCTTGATGATGCCCGTGCTGTTCATATCATCATTATAAGCAACCGCAAAAATACTACCATTCACATGGACGACGTCAGCTTTGGAACAGTACTTCTCACCGAATTTCTTCGTATATAAAACCGGTGAAAAATGGCCAGAACTGTCGATGGAGATCGTGATAATCGCCCCTGTCTCTTTGAGATACGCCTCGCTGTAATCGCCACCAAAGGCTATCCCGTAGACCGACCCGTTGACTAAAAAAATTCTTGACATCTCACCAAAAAAACCCATGGTCTGATATGAATCAATCATGGAGGCACCAATCGTACCATCAGACGTGATCGATACCGTCATGATGAATCCAGCAGGGTTAATGTCAAAATATCGAGACCCATAAGACACAGCGTATAAGCTGTTCCCTAAGGAGATGATATCCGGATAGTATTGATAGTTGCCCACGGGAAACGTCTTTGAGTCAATGATCTCGAACGGTTCAGGGAAGACGCCACTTGAGGGTACACGAAACGTCATAATCGTCGATCCAGGAGCGATAGAAGTACGGTACACGACCGCGAACACATCATTGTAAATGTGAATGACCTTTGGCTCAAGCCATTCCCCAGAGATATTCGTAAACGACCGATTGTCTACCTCAGTGAGCTGCCCATAAAAGGAGGTGCCACCGGGTTGAGAGTTCACCCATTCACGGACAGTGATGGAACTCGTCAAATCGAACTTATGATGATTCGCAATCTCCACATTTTGGTTCTCAGTCGTGAAATTGAGGTATCCATTCGCATTGGGGACGTCAGCGATGAAGGACGCACCGTTCACAGTCCCATTCGTCGGCGGTCGCGCTGAATCAAAAGCAATCGAACCTCCACCGAAGAGTCCCTCATCGAGATGCCACCGTCCTCGAGCATTCGAATATGTCCAAAAGCTTTGAAACGACGAAGAATCAGATGAGGTACCCCAAGTAATGATCGCCTGAAACCGGTAACGATGATCCGCCGTTAACCCATGAAGAGGATAGGTATAATACCCACCTAGAGGAAGAGGCACAATCGGACTGGTGCTTTGAACAGCTGTCAACGGATTTCCCGCAGCATCAATCTCCTGATATACGAAATGAACCTGACCAGGCTGAGGCGTGAAATAGTACTTATATTGCACAAAATTATAATACATCTTCAGCAAGGCAGAGGTCTCGGTCACACCGTTTGACCCTAAGTTCGGATCAAACACCTGCACATACGGCAGGGTAAACGCCGTGATATCCTGAACCTCTTTATCGAGCATCACCGAGTTGGTCGTAAAATCGACGATTTGCACCTCGACTTTTTTATCGGTGAGGTTCACCGGTGAGGTATACACCCATCGCTCACCTATAGTCCATGTGTGAGGCCCAGGGTCGTTTTCTGTTTTTGTCTCATTGAACACCGTCGGAGGATCGGTGTATGTCGAGATGGTAAACCTAATCTGATAATGAGTGAGCGCTTCACCACCCCGGTGTTCAACAATAATCGTGTTAGCGGTGCTTTTATCAAGATATGCAACAAAATTTATCTGGGACGGTTCGACTTGTGATGCGAGCGTCACGAACGGGTTGAGGATGATTATAGACAGGGCGGAGAACATCACGACTGCTAACGAGATGAGAATCAACGTACCTATAATTTCCGCAACTGCATCATCGTAGGTCCGGTGACTATCCTCTCCGCAGTTTTTCGTATCCCTAGACCCCCATCAACATCTTAAATGATAACCAGGTGGTAAATATCATGATAAACACATGCTTGACGCTAGAAGAAAATAGACCGTTTTCAAAGACCCCTGCAACTAAGGCTGATCCAAATGCCTGGACAAGACATGCAAGATAGAAGACACCGGTGACCTCTTGTTGAGAGGCTACACTACCACCGCCCATGATTCCTTGCATCCCGCTGGTGCCCTTGTTTCCCACCATAGCAGGGATGAAGCTGGTGCAGAGGATCAGAACGATAGCAAGGAACACAAACATACCGACATAAATGACGACGACATAAGAGGCCATATTGGCTTTCCGTTCAGCCTCCAACATTTTAATCTCTCGAGCATCCTTAGCCGCGATGTCCAGCACATCTGCGACATTGCCACCACTCTTACTCGCTTCGATGATTAATTGAATTGTTCGGCAGATGGATTTCGTATGGACGCGTTTGGAGAATGCAGTGAGCGCGTCCTCGACGCTGCTGCCCCAGGAGACCTGTTGGGAGATCTTTTGGATCTCAGGGGTGAGGATACCATAGTTGCCCTTGGAGGCAAATAAGATAGCGCGGGTGAAGGTCATCCCTGCGCGACGTGACTCCGCGAGGTCTCGGACGAAATCAGGGAAAATCGCGTCAATCTTAGCAATTCGTCGAGCACGAAGATAACCATAAATCCCATAGATGCCGGCTCCTGAAAGGATTGCGAACACAATGTAGTCTATAGGCCCTCCGAACCCTTTGAACACCCCGAGCATGGAAAGAACGGCCATGATAAGAAAAATCGTGATGAAGGCGGCTGTGACGCCTATTACAACTTTTCGAAGGCTGTCACCTGTCAAATGGAGTTGTTTGATGGAACTCAGTTTTTTTGATTTTTCTTGAGGCTCTGCCATGCTTACGTTGCCTCCGAGAGGATGCGGATGACCACTGCGAATCCAACATGGATTAAGGGAACGACAAGCAAAATGAGGACAAACAGAAAGACATTATTCCAGCCGCCACTAATAATCATCATCAAGGGAATCACGATGAGCAGAAGGAGGACGCCTGCAACGGCAGCAGTGACATAGCTTTCAGCCATGATGCCCAGGGTTTCCATCATCTGTTTCTGCACCTGTCGATTCTCCCACATGTATTGGTCCGCCTTGTGCATGAAATAGGTCTTCAGCGAGCCGCCAGAAGTCACAGTCACGACCATGCCTTGGAGGAATTCTTTGAATCGTTCCGAGGGTGTCCGCTCGATGTTCATCTTAATTGCAGTCAGGATATCATACCCTAGCAGTTCAACATCCCGATAAATCCAAGCGGATTCCTCCATGATTTCGCTATATATCTCTTGTTTGGAGAGGCTTCGGAAGATCTCTGTGGGTGTCACACCCGCTGACGCCATCGCCGAGATGAAGTTGACGGCGTAGGAGAGGTTGGAATCTATTTTCTTTTTCCGCGCTTTTGCCCTTGAACCAGGGCGGGTAAGCAAGATCCCATAGGTCGCAACACCAATGACTCCCGGTAAAATCACGACGAAGACAAATAAACCTGTCCCGATGGTGACATGAAGCGATGGTAAGATAAGAAACACCAATGGGAAAAAGATGCATGCAGAGGCAACAACAGCGAAAAAAGTACTAAGCATGGTATATGAGAGGTATGCCCCAGGTCGAATCTCCATATGCGCAGCTTGTAGCCCTTTCACGAACCGTTCACTGACATGTTCTTCTCCGAACCGTCCGAGATATTTGTAACAGGTCCTCTGATACTTCGTAAGCGCCATTTATCTGCCCTTCTTTCCGGGTTGTTTGCTTTTCGAATCATCAGTGCTTAGGTTTTTTGAATCAGCTGCTAAGGAAGATTCCTGTTTCTTTCCAGGAACATGCATTCGTGAATAATCTTGACCAGGTGACCCGTCGGGTTGCTCACGGTCTTTATTAATCTTCTCCATCAATTCATCGGGGAGTTCAGCGTAAAAAGCGACAATGCGGGCGACTTCCTTGAAAACTCTGATATTACGCTGACGCAACCAGTCAAGGACTTCTACCCGGTGTTTAATTTCGGTGAGCATCTCCTCCTTACTCATGTCGTACTGGTTTCTAATCCGTTCCAAGATGTAGCTTTTCCCNGAGAAGAAGAACGTATCGTCCACGGGATTCCAGCGGAAGACTTCGTTGGTGAGGATTTCCTTCGTGAGAGGATCGATATCGACGATTTCGACAATTTGTTTGCATCGGCGGACGTTTTTTTCACCGATGAGGACGCTTGATTGCAGGATGACGATATCCAAGGATTGAAGCATGACGCGAGGAATCTCGATGGGTTTTCCCTCTAAACGATGGATGAGGGATTCCGTGGAATCCGCATGGACCGTGGAGTATGTCGTATGCCCTGTGGCCATGGCCTGGAATAGGACGTACGCTTCTTTGCCGCGGATTTCTCCGACTAGGATGTACTCAGGTCGTTGGCGGAGTGCAGCCTTCATGAGGTCATAGAGGTCGATTTCTCCTGCGAATTTTTCATTGACGACCTCGCCGAACCCTGAACGGACGGCGCCTGGAATCCAGTTCGGATGGGGGAGGTTGATTTCACGGGTTTCCTCGATGGAGACGATCTTTGATTCCCGGGGTATGAAAAGGCACAAGGCGTTCAAGGTCGAGGTTTTCCCTGAGGCAGTGCCACCCGCGATGAGAGCATTGATTCCGTTTTCGACGGCAAGCCAAAGGAAAGCGACCATTTCAGGGGACATAGTGTTGTATTTGATGAGATCGGTAGCGGTGATAGGGTCTGCGCGGAATTTCCGGATGGTAAATGTGGACCCCTTTGTGGTCACAGCTTTACTTAAGGTCATTTGGATACGCGAGCCGTCCGGCATGGTGGCATCGAGCATCGGTTCTGCAACAGAGATGTTTTTGCCGCATTTTTGTGCGAGTTTTACGACGTAGTTGGATAGTTCGATTTCATCTGTGAATTGGACATTGCTTTTCAGGGATCCAAAGTTGCGGTGATATAAAAAAATGGGGATGGCTGAACCGTCGCAGGAAATATCTTCGATATTGGGGTCCCTCATTAAGGGGTCAATCTTACCATAATTGAGGAAATCCCGTTTCACGTAGTAGAGGATCTTTGTTTTCAGAATATCGTCGGCGACCATCTCGTTTTCTTCGATGACTGTATTTATCCGTTCTCGGAGGTAGAGCTCCATCTTGGAGGGTTCGATTTCCTCCACCATGATGTCGATGGAGTTGATGAGAATGTTTTGAATATTTTTAAGCACTGATGCTTCTTCTTCGTTAAGGTGTGGTTCGATGACTTTGTAGAATTTATCTAGTGAGGTTGAGTCTTTGAGGATTTTGATGTAGGTGAAAGGCTCAAGGACGGGGTAGAAGTCGAGTTCGACGAGGTTTTTTTCATCAATGATCATTTCTTGGTTTGCGAAGACGACGACGCCTTTCTTGCCGCATGATTCGCAGGTGACCTTTACTTTTTCGCCAGGGTTGCCTTCGCACTGGATTTTCGTATGACATTGGGGGCAGGTGGCGGTCTTTTTAATCATGATTGTCCAATGACCTTTTTCATGGTTTCTGCTGGGTTATCTGCGTATTGGGCGATGATGGTCGCGACTTTTTTGAACTCACGGTAGTTTTCTTTGTTCATCCATTCTATGAGGAGGGCGCGGTTTTTGATCTCCTGGATCATTTCTTCTCGAGTGATGTCTTTCTCTGAGCGGATACGTTCGAGGATGTAGCTTTTGCCTGAGTAGTTGAATTTGTCTTCGATGGGGTCCCAGTGGAAGACCTCGTTGGTGAGGATCTCTTTGGTGGTGGGGTCGATGTCGATGATTTCGATGATTTGTTTGCAGCGGCGTGCGCGTTTGTTTTTGACGCGTGAGATGACTTGGATGCAGATGAGGTCGAGGGCTTGGAGCATAATACGGGGGATTTCGATGGGTTTGCCTTCGAGTCTGTGGATCAGGGATTGGGCGGAGTCTGCGTGGACGGTGGAGTAGGTGGTGTGCCCGGTGGCCATGGCTTGGAAGAGGACGTAGGCTTCTTTGCCTCGTATTTCTCCGACGATGATGTATTCGGGTCGTTGTCTGAGGGCGGCTTTCATGAGGTCGTAGAGGTCGATTTCTCCGACGACTTTGTTGCCTACGACTTCGCCGAAACCGGAGCGGACGACGCCGGGGATCCAGTTGGGGTGAGGGAGGTTGATTTCGCGGGTTTCTTCGATGGAGACGATTTTAGATTCTCGGGGGATGAAGAGGGAGAGGGCGTTGAGGGTGGATGTTTTCCCTGCTGCGGTGCCGCCGGCGATGAGGGCGTTGATGCCGTTTTCGATGGCGAGCCACATGAAGGCGACCATCTCGGAGGACATGGTGTGAAATTCGACGAGGTCGGTTGGTGAGAAGGGGTCTTCGCTGAATTTTCGGATGGTGAAGGTGGATCCCTTGGTGGTGACTTCGGTGCTCAGGGTCATCTGGATGCGTGAGCCGTCTGGCATGGTGGCGTCAAGCATCGGTTCTGCGACGCTGATGTGCTTGCCGCATTTTTGGGCGAGTTTGACGACGAAGGCGGTGAGTTGGTCTTCTTCGGTGAATTCGACGTTGCTTTGGAGGCTGCCAAAGTGGCGGTGGTATAGGAAGATGGGGATGTTGACGCCGTCGCAGGAGATGTCTTCGATGTTGCTGTCTTTCATGAGGATTTCGAGTTTGCCGAGTCCGAGGAATTCTTTTTCAAGGAAGTAGATGAGTTTTTCTTTGATTTCTGGGGTGATAGGAATCATGTAGTCGTTGAAGATTTCGTCGACTTTTCTGATGAGGTATTCGTGTCCACCGATCTCTTCGATTTCTATGGTGTGGAAGGGCATGGTGGCGAACGAGGTTTTGAGGAAGGAGAAGAGGCGGTTTTCTTCGTCATTGAGTTGGACTTCGACGAGGATGTAGCGTTTGTCGAGGGAGTCTTGTTCGCGGACGACTTGGACGTAGGCATAGGGTTCTTGCAGGGGGTAGAAGTCGATTTCTTCGATAGCTTGTTGGTTGTAGCCGAGTTGGGTGAGGGTCTGTGTCTTGAGCTGTTGGGCAATGTCTTGGTATTGGACTTGGCCGTCTGGGGCAAGGCCGGCAAAACGGGTGGCGGGCGAGGGTTTAGGGGGTGGGGCTGGTGCCTCGGGGGCGGGTGCGGTTTGAGTTTCTTGGG
>Ga0031655_10000918_pt1 | contig 17952 bp, 15 predicted proteins | sample FrelakmetHBP12HB_FD_55187 | JGI IMG/M metagenome (GOLD analysis project Ga0031655, IMG submission 55187) | Freshwater lake sediment microbial communities from the University of Notre Dame, USA, for methane emissions studies -HBP12 HB | ecosystem: Environmental > Aquatic > Freshwater > Lake >... | reverse complement strand
TTGAATGGAGTCCCATCTTCTCGGCTAACGAGTCCGGGCACCAAACTACCCCCCCACCCCTCCTTGCTATGTCTGAATTGAAGGTAAGGGACTTTTGCGTTGACAAAATGTCTCTTATAATATAAGCTGTGCACAGTGAATTTGGCCAAAACAACTCCCCCATTGCTATAAGGAAAGAGATTTGAAAAAACGTGTCCCCAGGGAATTTTTTGAATCCGAACCGATTGACGACACTTCCCCCGTGCCAGAAGACCTGGACCTGAGCTTAGAATTTGATGCCCGGGAGACGAAGATGGAGGACGAACCTGTTCTCCGTGAGCCTGAGGAAGAGGTTGTTGAACCTGAACCGGGGCTTCCTGGTAAGGCCATCGATCCTGTTCGGATCTACCTGAAGGAACTCGGATCATTTCCTTTGCTGACCCGAGAAGGGGAGGTGGAAATTGCAAAAAGAATTGAAAAGGTACAGGGGGACGTATTGGCAGCCGTCCTCAATTGCCCTGTTGCGATCAAGGAGGTGATCAAGCTCGGAGACGCCCTCCGCGCCCGAAGAGCAGGAATCAGGGAAATAACCAACGAGATCGAGATGGAAGGGACGAAACTGGAGGAGGAGATGGAGCGAAAAAGGGTGCTCCACCTCATTAACCTGCTCAAACGGGAAGAAGATGCCCTTCGACTTCTCCAGAGGAAGCTCACCCGGAAGACACTCCCTCAAAAAAAGAGTCGCGAACAGATCGCCCAAAAAAAGGGCGATATCCTCACGCTCCTCAAGAAGATCAACCTGCGGGAGACCCAGATCAGGAGGATTGTCCAGAGCTTAAAGGACTGGGATCTTCGGATGGAGAAGGCGAAAAAGAAGTTTGAGGTCCAATCGAAGGTGGATATTTCACCCCGCGGCGGAAAAGGGAAGAAGAGAAAGGTCCCTCAGGAAGTCCACAAGATCGAGATCGAGTGCGGCCTCTCTTTGGACCAGCTGAAAGAGGCTCTCAGGACAATTGAAAAGGGTGAAAGCCAGGCGAACGAAGCGAAGATGGAACTGGTGAAGGCCAACCTCAGACTGGTCATTTCTATTGCCAGAAGATACCTTAATCACGGTCTTCATTTTCTCGATCTCATCCAGGAAGGAAATATTGGATTGATGAGGGCTGTGGATAAGTTTGAGTATCAGAGAGGCTACAAATTCGGCACCTATGCCACGTGGTGGATCCGCCAGGCCATCACACGGGCCATCGCGGACCAGGCCCGGACCATCCGTATCCCGGTTCACATGATTGAGGTCATCAACAAACTAAACCGCACCACCCGGGCCCTCGTTCAAACGAATGGACGGGAGCCTAGCCTTGAGGAGATCGCCGAGAGGATGGGGATGCCGATGGATAAGATCCAGAAGGTCCTAAAGACCGCCAAAAGCCCCATCTCCCTGGAAACCCCCATCGGCGATGAGGAAAGCCGTCTGGAAGACTTCATTGAAGACAAGGGCGCACTCTCTCCCCAGGATGCGGCGATCAGCTCCAACCTGGTTGACCAGACCCAGATGGTGCTGTCCACCTTAAACCGCAGGGAGGAAAAGATCCTCAAGATGCGCTTTGGAATCGGTGAGGTCAAGGAGTACACCCTCGAGGAGGTGGGCCAGGACTTCGAGGTCACCCGGGAGCGAATCCGGCAGATCGAGGCAAAGGCTTTAAAGAAGCTGAAACATTCAAAGAGGGCCAAGCGACTGAAGACGTTCATCGAAGGCTGAAGCAGCTGGGATGGAAGATTGGAACAATGGAATACTGGAATAATGGGTTGAAGGCCCATGGAAGAATGGAAAAATGGGTTAGAAAGTCATAGACCACCAGAGTGATGGAGATTATTCCGGGCTTTTTTGTTCCCAATATTCCATTATTCCACTATTCCAGGTCTTTCAAATTGGCTCCAGGAGAATGGTGACTCTCCCGTCCGGAAGGCCTGTTGCAGAGGCCTTCATCTTCATCCCCACGCGAAGCTTCTTCACATCGACCTTCGGAATCCAGCCCATGACTCGAAGCCCGTCCTCAACCTCGATGAATCCGACAGGGCACGGTTCGAATTGAATACTTGAGAAAGGCATCCGTGGCTGGGCATTGGAAAAATGCTCAGGAGGAACATAGATTTTCGTGAAGGTCAAAAGACGGCCCTCCCCTCCGACGGCCTTCCATTCCATCTCGCTCCCCATGCAGGCTGAACAGTCAGACCGCGGAGGATAATACCTCTTCCCGCATTTCCTGCAGACGGTTGACATGATCCTTCCCTGGGCAAGCTCTTCGGCAAAACGGCCTACCTTCGTCTGGCTAATCGAAAGAGAAAAATTCTTAAATTCCATCCTATTCCCTCCTGAAGATGTGAATCGCCACCACCTGACCGGTCCCTCCCACATTGTGGGAAAGTCCGATCTCGGCATCTTTTACTTGTCTCTTTCCTGCTTCTCCCCTGAGTTGTTTGGTGATTTCAACGGCCATCGAAACCCCGGTCGCACCCAGAGGGTGGCCTTTTGATTTCAGCCCTCCATCCACATTGACCGGTATCGTTCCCCCAACATAGGTCTCCTTTGCCTCGATCAGCTTTCCGCCCTCTCCTTTTTCACAAAAGCCCAAATCCTCATAAGCCAGGATCTCTGCAATCGTGAAGCAGTCGTGGACGGTGGCCACGTTGACATCGGATGGACCGATCCCTGCCATCTTGTAGGCTACCTTCGCTGCCTCTCGCGTGGGCCGCAGCCTGGTCAGCGACTCCCTTTCCGTGATTCTCATCGTATCCGTGGCCATGCCGAGGCCTGCGATCCAGACCGGCTTCTTGGAGATCTCTTTCGCCCTCTCCTCGGAGGCAAGGAGCACCGCTGCAGCCCCATCTGTGATCAGGCTGCAGTCATAGAGCTTCAGTGGATGAGCCACTGTGAACGACGTCACGGCCTTCTCCAGGGTGATCTCCTTCTGCATGTGGGCAAAGGGATTCTGGCTTCCATAGAAGTGATTCTTTACAGCCACCATGGCCATCTGCTCTTCCGTTGTGCCGAACTCAGCCATATGGGCCTGCGCGATGAGCGCATAATAGCCAGGGAAGGTCATTCCAAACGGATATTCCCAGATCGCATCCCCTCCCCTCCCCATGATCCCTGTTGCCATGCTCGTGGAAACCTCCGTCATCTTCTCCACTCCCACGACAAGGACGACATCCGCCAGTCCTGAGGCCACATTCATCCAGCCCGTCCTAATGGCCACGCTCCCCGTGGCACACGCTCCCTCAACGCGAAAATTGGGCTTGGGATGAAAACCGATGTAGTCGTGGACCTGTGCGGAAGGCTGAAGGGAGATGGAAAACTCATCCCCCGCGATCCCCGTGACCATGCTATCAACCTCCCCGAGGGGAACGCCTGCATCATCGAGACATGCCTTAATGGCCTCAAAGCTCAGTTCCCGCAGGGAAGCATCCGATCTCACCCCGAACTTTCCATGTCCGATTCCTACCACCGCCACTTTTCTCATCCTCTCCTCCTGTAATAAAACGTTGGAGGTTTGAGGTTCGAGGCAAAAACGCCGGGCGAAAGAAAACATTGCAGGTCGCCGGGTCTGATGTCAAGTGTTTCCCGTTTCAGTTCATCGAGGTTGCCTCAAACCTTAAACCTTCAACGTTCTTAATATACGATTCCTGCATACCCCACGAAGCTCTCGTCGGGAAGGATATCATAACTGGTATAATAATCAAGTAAAAATCCTTTTGGGGCTCCCAGGGCTTTGCAGGTTGCGATGGCAGAGGCGACTGCACCCGCACTGCAGGCGCTCCCATTTGCCTCGGCGTGATCGAGGACCCCCGTCACATCCATCTTCAATGCCCTGTTGATGAATCCTTTATCATTCTCCTCTTTAACCCACTTCACTGAGGCCGGTCCAACCCCTTTCGGGAGGTAGCCATAATTCGGACCGTAATGGGTGAGATCGGTCGATCCGATGGCAAGAATAGAAATTCCTTCTGCCCGGGCGATCTCTGCAACCTCCTCCCCCAGTTTGGCGGCCAGTGAGGAAACCGGGGACCGGAGGGCAAGAAGCTTCGCCTCCGGGAAAAAGTATTTAACCATCGCTAATTGGACTTCGACGGTATTATCACCACCTGAAGGGCTTTCTCTCGACAGCTCGATTCTTTTCTGGAGGATTCTGGCGAATTCCTGATGGATCTCCATGTCCCCAAACGGGGTCTCCCATGCATCTTCCGTGGCAATGAGAGGGTTGCCGCCTGGCCCGAGATGGCCTCCATAGAGCACCACCGTATCGACTTTTCTCTTCGACTTCAGAAAGTGGAGGACTCTCGCAGCAAGTTTCCCGGAAAAATACCAGCCTGCATGGGGAACGATCCCTCCAAGGCCCTGGCCTTCGACCGGCTGAGAAGTGGGCCATCCTTCCAGATAGGATTCGATCTCTTTTCTGCACTCCCTGCTATCAGCAGGGTACCATCCCCTGGGTAACGTCCTCTTCCTGCGAGTCATAGGCTCCTCCCTAAATCCATTGATCATTGCAAAGTGAGCATTGCAAAATTAGCATTGAAACCAGAAAATTGTAAAGGCCTTTTCATTGCTAAATTTGCATTGCTACATTTCCAATTTGCAATGATCCCTTTAAACTATATTCTTTCGAGCGTTTCCATTCCGAGAAGGCGGAGTACGTTCCCCATCACATTTCGAAACGCCGTCACCAGGGAGAGTCTGAACGTCCGTACCCCCGGATCCTCAAGATAGATAAACGGGGTCTGGACATCCGCATCCGGGTCCGGGTGCTCGTAAAAGTCCGTGAAAGAGGTTGCAAGATCGAAGGCATACTCTGTCAGTTGAGAAACCCTCAGGTTCTTTCCAACTTTTGGAACCACGGAAGGATATTCCGACAGAGCGTTGACGAGATTCCTTTCCGTCCGGGTCATCCGGGGAGGCAGACATGACTCCTCCCATCGGAGGTCGATATGCCGATCCTCAGCCTTTCTCAAAATGCTGCAGGCCCGGGCATGGGCATATTCCAGGTAAACACCGGTATCTCCGGTTGTTTTCAAGGCTTCATCAAAGTCGAAAACGATCTGGCTCTCGAGTGAAAATTTGAGGAGATAATATCGAATCGCCGCAGAGGCCAGAGAAGCGGACACGTGGTCCTCCAATGGATGGTCCGCCTTCTCGATGAGTTTCTTTCTCACTATCTCAAGGAAGTCCTTTGCCTTCACCCCTGTGCCCGATCGACCCGACATTGCAACCGCTTTCTTCTCATCGGTCTCTTCCGTCCCGAGGACACGGGCTGCCTGCGGTGAAAGGTTAACGACTTCATAAGCAAGATGGAAAGATCGTTCGGCCTCCTTCTCAAATCCCATCTGGCGGAGGCATTCCACCACGATCTCCTGGGGGTAACTCTGCCGTGTGTCAATCACGTTAATCACTTTATCGGCATGACCGAACCGGCGTGGAAGGGTATCACCAGGTACCCCGTCCCGGGCCGTCGTCCAGAGGGTCTCACCGCTGGGCTGGGTTCCCCAGGCCCTGTAGAGGAAATCCTTCCTCAGAAGACCAAACTTCCAGAGCTGATAGGCTACATCTTTTCCGGTGTAGGTCACGCTCCCGTTTGAGCGGACAAGAATCTTATCCAGGCTCTTTATCCCTTCTTCCGTTTCGACAACACCGCCGAAAGGAACGACCCAGCATCCCTGATTGGGTCCCTCGGTTTCAAAACGAAGGCCCCCTCCCTCTTTCAGAAGCTCAAACGTCGCCTGCCAGAAGCCCCGATCGATGATATCCGACTCCCAGTTCAGGAGGTCATAGAAGATGGAAAGGCGTCCAACTGTCTCCAGGTGAACACCGACGATCTTTGTGGCTAGCTCCTTGGCAAAAACAGCCACGGGATCGCTGCCTCCTTCGATTTTATGAAGCACCCCCTCCTTTCTCTGGAGAAGGGAGGGATTCTTCTCGATCTCTGTCTGGAAACGGGCATAGAGGTCCCAGCAGAAATAGTCAAAGGGTCGGTTCTCCGGAGCCTTCGCCCAAATTGAGGAAAAATCTGGATCTCCTGCCTCATAAAATGGAGGATCAAGATAAAGAAAGGCGCTTACAACATCAACGACCTGGACCCCTGTATCGTCGATATAGTTACAGACCTCGGTTGAAAAACCGAGCCACTTAAATATCCGGGCGACGGCATCTCCTAAAACAGAATTCCGGAGATGACCGATGTGCATTGCCTTGTTGGGATTCACACTGGTATGCTCAATAAAAACCTTCTCGCCTTCAACCGAATCGGGCTTCCCGAACGAAGAGCCTTTCGAAAGTATCTCGGGAAGTAAGCCCCGCGCCAGTTGGGGCCAATCGACCCTGAAGTTGAGATACCCTGGAGGGCTGACAGTCACTTCCCGCAAAAACCGGGGAAGCTTCTGCTTCAATTGATCGGCTGTCTCCCCGGCTATTTCCAATGGAGGGCGCCGCCTCTGTTTTGCGAGAGAGAGACAGACAGCACTTGAGAAGTCTCCGATATCCTGGCTTGGCGGCACATTGATCGGAATATCTTGAACACCCAGGGTCTCTTTCAGCAGCCGTACAAGTTCTTCTTTAAGCATATTGGACGAGTCTTTCCTTTTGTTTTCAACAATTATTATGGTGACGGGGCTAAAAGTCAACCCTTCGACGCACTCCGGTCATTAGACCGGCGTTTGCTAAGAGGCTGGCCCCCCGGTCGGGGGATATGGTAAGGATTGAAGATTTTCAACCGCTACACCAATTTGACAGAGGCACGAAGGGACAATATAATCTAACAGCATTGAACCCTTTGATAGTTTTTCGATTGGCAGCACAGGCTTCCAGCCTCTAATCAAAGGAAAGGAGTGACTGAATTGAATAACCACGATCCCATCCTCACCGAAGGACAAATCCTGAAGTCCCTTAAGCCATTTCCTCTCGAGCTTCTGAAGATCTATCCCAGGTCCTTCTGCCTGGCCGATGGAATCCATTACGGAATGATTCGTGCCCGTGATGGACGAAAGCTTGCTGTCATGGGAGAAAGGCAGAAGCTCCTGAAGGACCCGTTTCAGGGAGATCTGTTTTCCGGTCCACCAGATCTAAAGCTCTGCAATCTCAGCGACAAGAATACGCGCTGTCTGATGGAACTTTTCCCCTTTACCCGCCCGGTACCGCTGCGGGAGGCTCCGATGACCTTTGGTGCCGGAGATCGTCTGGGTACCGCAACGCCGGGGCACATTCGTGCCATACAGAAATATCATGTCCGTCCTGTCCTGGCCCAGCAATCGGTCCGGGAGAACAAGCAAACGGGAAGGAGTTTTGTGGATGTGATCCACGACGTGGTATGGGCAGTCTTCCAGGAGAATTACCGGGAAGGCTACGGAGCGGACGGCGATCACTTGAAATCGATCGAGGAGCTGAAAGATGCCCTTCGCGCCGGAGTCTCGATGGTGACTCTCGATCTCACTGAAAATCTCGATTTGCAGTCCTTCCAGGGATCCAAGGAATGGGTGGACCAAAGATTTGGCGAAGTGATCGATAAGGACGACGCGAAGGTCATCTTTCACCTCTTTCTCCATAAGAAATTCAATTTCAGAGGCTCCCAAGGCCAGTTTTCGATCCGATTTGATGAAGAGATCGTCAAACGGAACACCCTCCTTTTTCATCGGGCCCTCGATTTTACAGAACAGGTTTCTCAATTCATCTCATCCTGGACTGGAAACCGCCCCCTGATCGACTTTGAAATCTCCATCGATGAAACGACCTTCCCCACCTCTCCGGAGAGTCACCTCTTCTTTGTCATTCAGCTTCAACATCGAGGAGTCCACCTCGACTCTCTCGCTCCGCGCTTTGTCGGTGAATTCCAGAAAGGGATCGACTATATCGGTGACCTGAAAGATTTCAGGAGGCAGTTTGACCGCCACGCTGCCATCGCCCGCGATTACGGTAACTACAAGATCTCCATTCACTCGGGTAGCGACAAGTTCTCCGTCTTTCCCATCATGGGCGAACTGGCCAACGGGGCTCTCCACGTGAAAACAGCGGGGACGAGCTGGTTGGAAGCGATGAGGCTCATGGCCTTGGTCGCTCCCTCCCTTTACCGGGAGATGCATCAATACGCACTATCCGTCTTCAGGGACGCATCAAAGCTTTACCATGTGACAACGGACCTCGCCCGAATCCCGGATCTTCAGAAACTTCGGGACGAGGATCTTGCAAGTCTCCTGGATCAAACGGATGCCAGGCAACTCCTTCACATCACTTATGGCTATCTGCTAAACGCAATGGGAGCGGACGGAAAAAACCTCTTCAGAAATAGGTTCAATCAGGTCCTGGAGCAGTACGAGGAGGACTACTGGGATCTTCTGGTAGGGCATTTTGAAAAACATCTAAACAGCCTGGGGGTACCGAAGAAGTAGAAAATAGGTGCCAGTGATCCGTGTCAGCATACAGGATTTAAGTATAAAGGGTGGCCTCCTCTATGTCTGCCGAAAACCAGGGCGGCCGCAGAGGGCCGCCCGTACGAAACCTTCGCTTCATCTAAATTTTTTGAAAATCTCTGAAAAAAGACTTGACAAACTTTTCTGATGTGGTATATTGAACTAAATCCTATGGAAATTGTAGGAAATGAAGTGATGGTGAGAATCCTCCCCGTGAACCTTAATTCAATGATGATGTGCAACATGGCGATGCGTAGTCATCCTGGAAGGGGAGGTCCGCCCATGTAAGCACCTTCATTATTTTTTGCAGTAACGGATAACCCACTACCAGGAAGATCAAATCGGTAGTGGGTTTTTTATTTTCCGGAGTTGAAGACTAAATTCACCAAAGGGCAGGCGTAAAACCCGCCCCTGCATCTGCCGACAAAAGGAGGAGAAAAATGTCAGAGAAAAGGCTCGACACATTGGCGCTCCATGCCGGTCAGGAAAGTCCTGACCCTGCAACCGGGGCAAGGGCAGTACCCATCTACCAGACCACCTCTTACGTCTTTCAGAGCACGGAGCATGCGGCAAATCTCTTCGCTCTGAAGGAGCTCGGAAACATCTATACCCGGATCATGAACCCCACGACCGATGTATTCGAAAGGCGGGTTGCCGCTCTTGAAGGCGGCACAGGAGCCCTGGCCGTAGCTTCGGGCCAGGCAGCAGAGGCCTTCGCCCTTCTCGCAATCACCCGGGTGGGAGATGAAATCGTTTCAGCCAACAACCTCTACGGGGGAACCTACCAGCTTTTTCACTACACCTTCCCAAAATTGGGAAGGACTGTAAAATTCGTCGATTCGACAAAACCGGACGAATTTAAGAAGGCGATCACGAATAAGACGAGGGCCCTCTACGCTGAGACCATTGGGAACCCGAAACTTGACGTCCCCGATTTTGAATCCATCGCCAACATAGCCCATAAGGCTGGGGTCCCGCTTGTCGTCGATAATACGGTTGGCGTCGGGCTGGTCAAGCCGATCGATCACGGGGCAGATATCATCGTTGATTCTGCAACGAAGTACATTGGAGGCCATGGGACCTCGATCGGCGGTGTGATCGTCGATTCTGGAAAATTCGATTGGAGCAACGGCAAATTCCCTGAATTCACGGAACCCGACCCGAGCTACCACGGAGTGAAATACTGGGACACCTTCAGGGACTTCCCGGGACTGGGAAACGTCGCCTTCATTTTCAAGGTGAGAGTCCAACTCCTTCGCGACCTGGGAGCACCTCTAAGCCCGTTTAATGCCTTCCTTTTTCTCCAGGGGCTGGAGACCCTGCCTCTAAGAGTAAGAAGACATTCTGAGAACGCCCTGACTGTTGCGCGATTCCTGAAAAACCATCCTCTTGTCAACTGGGTCAACTATCCAGGCCTGGAAAACCATCCCAGCCACAAGCTCGCAGTTAAATATCTGAAAGGAAACTTCGGGGGAATCGTCGGTTTCGGCATCAAGGGCGGTCTGGAGGCCGGGAAAAAGTTCATCAATTCCGTGAAGCTTTTTTCACACCTCGCCAACATCGGAGATGCAAAAAGCCTTGTCATTCATCCTGCATCAACAACCCATCAACAACTTACCCGCGAAGAACAGGAGGAAACAGGAGTCACTGAAGACTTTATCCGCCTCTCCATCGGCCTGGAGGATGTGGAAGATATCAAGGAAGACATCGATCAGGCCCTGCAGAAGGCCGTTGCGTAAGGGAGAAGACAGCGCGGCGTAGCCGCAACCAAACTCGAAGCACGAAACTCGAAATTCGAAACAAATTCGAATGACCAAAATTCAAATGACCAAAAGAAGTTAGAAAAAGAGTTGCGCGAAAATCTTAACAAAATGTCAAGAAATTGAACGTTAGCAGTACAGAGGACAATGCAAAATGCAAAATGCAAATTGATCAATAAGATCCCTCCCGACCTCTCTTTTCCAAAGAGAGGAGAGAGTTAGTTAAATCCCCATGGAGGAAGTATGTCCTTGCTCAGCTTATTGCCCAGAAGAAGTGAGAGACCGACTTATCTCTCCCCAGTACGAAGTGAACCAGAACCGTCTTCCGGATCAGGCGTAGCAGGAAGCGTGGGCATTGTCAAAACCCACTCTTTTCACTTTGCGGAGCCACCGGATGAACTCACCCTCGAATGCGGTGAGAAGCTCGGTCCGATCACCGTTGCTTACGAAACCTACGGCACCCTGAACGACGAGAAGTCGAATGCCATCCTGATCGTCCACGCCCTCTCAGGGGACGCTCATGCTGCAGGCTTTCACGAGGGAAATGAAAAACCCGGCTGGTGGGATGACATGATCGGACCCGGTAAGGGATTTGATACGGATAAGTATTTCGTTATCTCTTCGAATGTCCTTGGAGGCTGCAGAGGTACGACAGGACCCTCTTCGATCAATCCCAAAACCGGAAAGAGATATGGCCTCGATTTTCCGATCATCAGCATCTCAGACATGGTGGAAGTGCAGAAGCACCTGACCGACCATCTGAAGATCGATCGCCTTCTCTCTGTGGCTGGTGGTTCCATGGGCGGGATGCAGGCCCTGGAGTGGTTGACGCGCTACCCGGACCGGTTGAGAAGCGCCCTCGTCCTTGCATCGACGGCAAAGCATTCCCCCCAGCAGATCGCCTTTAGCGAAGTGGGAAGACAGGCGATCATGGCTGACCCTCATTGGAAGGATGGCCATTACTACGGTGGCCCACCTCCGGCCAAGGGGCTGGCCGTAGCCCGCATGGTTGGCCACATCACCTATATGAGTGATATCTCCATGGCTGAAAAATTCGGGAAGCGATTCGGAAAGGAGAAACCTCACAAGTTCAGCGCGGACTCGGAAGTCGAGGATTATCTTCACGCGAGAGGGAACAATTTCGTCAAACGGTTTGACGCCAACTCGTATCTTTACATTACCAGAGCGATCGACTCTTTCGATCTTTCGCGAGGAAAGGACCTTTACCAGGTGTTCAAGGGAATAAACGCAAAGGTCCTTGTCCTCGCCTTTAAATCGGACTGGCTCTATCCGGCCCCCCAATCGAGGGAGATCGTCAGGGCCTGCAAGCTGGCCGGAGTCGATACAACGTACTGCGAGATCGATTCGACCTATGGTCACGATGCATTCCTCCTGGAGGTCGATGAAGAAACGCACCTCATCAAACACTTCTTGCAAAGGGTGTTCTATCAGCAGGGAACAGGAGGCGCATACGAGGTGAAGGAATATGAAATCTAATTCTTCTCAATCAGACTCCCGGGCAGACACCCGGTCAGACTACCGGGTCATCCTCGAATGGATCGCATCGGGCTCGTCGGTTCTCGATCTCGGCTGCGGGGAGGGAGAACTCCTGGCATTGCTTGTTAAGGAGAAGGGCGTCAGGGCCCAGGGGATTGAGATTAACGAACAGGCCATTTACAAGTGCGTCGCCAGAGGCCTGAGCGTCTTTCATGACGATATCGATCACGGCCTTTCCGAGTACGCTGACAGGTCATTTGATTACATCATCCTCAATCAGACCCTTCAGCAGGTGAGGAAACCGGATGAAGCTCTGCGGGAAGCTCTAAGAGTGGGCCATGAGGTCATCGTGGGCTTTCCCAATTTCGCCCACTATCTTGCCCGGGTCCAGATATTCTTTCGCGGCAAAACCCCGGTCACACCCTCCCTGCCCTACGAGTGGCACGATACGCCGAACCTCCACTTCCTGAGCATTTCCGACTTCGTTGAATATTGCCGGAAGAGGAAGATCAATATCGGGAAATCAGCCTTCATCAGCGATAAGCGAGAGATGAGGATATTCCCAAACGTCTTCGCCGAAACGGGGATATTTTTGATCTCAAACGTCACCGGCTGAAATAGGTACGCAGCCTGAAGGCTGCACTTACATCAATTCCCATCTGAAGAGGCCTGTAGGAGTGAGGTCACCTCGCCTGAACAGGGGCGGCCACGGTGGGCCGCCCCTACGTAATATCCCCCATTGCGGGCAATGATATGTCGGGAGGAGGATTCATATATGGACGGATACAGATTTCTGGAACTCAAGGCTGAACTGCTGGTCGATGGAATTCGGGCCACCCCGGAGGCTCTCGAAGAGGTCGGGAAGAAATACAAAGAGCAAAACCACGGCCTCTTCGGCTGGGATTTTGAGGATCATTCAGACATACTCCTCCCGGATGATTTCGTCCTTCCTGACAGGACGGTGGTTCAGTTTCGAAAGAATAGTCGCTCTCCCTATCAGGTCATTAAGAAGAGAAACAATCTAATCCTGTCAAATGGTTGTGGGGAGATATGTGAAGTCAGCTGGATTCCGAGACCTGCCTACTACAGCACGGAGACGACCGTGGGCCACAAGATGGTGAAGATCGGGCAGATCGGAGGTGAGGATTGTTTATTCTTCTGCTATCAGAATTATTGCAGCCATTTTTCGAAGCATGAGCAATGCCTCTTCTGCAATCTCGTTTCGACCTCCGATACCTACCACTCTGTATTGAAAAGAAAAGATAAGGAGGATATTGGGGAGGTCGCCAAGGCTGCTTTTTCGGAGGGAAACGTCAGGCACGTCCTTCTCACAGGAGGATGTTTCAATCATGAGAAGGAGATTGAACTCGTATCGGATATTCTGAAATCGATCCGGAAGCATACGGGCCTGGATCGAGTCCCAGGAACGATCCTTCCATCCCCGGCAAAAGGGGAAGACGACATCAGGAAGTACTATGACACCGGAATAAAGGCCATCGGCTTCAGCATGGAAATCTGGGATGACAAGCTCTACAAGGCGATCTGCCCGGGAAAAGCGAAGGACGTCACCCATGATACCTTTCTCCGTTCCATGGAAACCGCGGTTCGAATCTTCGGGCCAGGAAATGTATTCGCTGTCTTTGTGATGGGACTGGAACCCAGGAAGACTTTTCTTGAGGGGGTGGGGACGATCACTGGCCTTGGTGCCAATGTTGTCCCCTTTGTCTGGTCACCCAATCCCGGCTCAAGTCTGGAGGGACATCGAGCCCCCACAAGCAAATGGTTTACAGAAACGATTCTGGAAGCATCGGAGATCGTATACCAGGCGAAGGTGCCGGCTGGCACGGAGAACCACTGCTATCGATGCGACGGCAACTCGTTACTCCACGACGCCTTGCGTCTGAAAGGAATTGAATAGAACATTATTCCTTAAAGGCGGTCATGGGCTCAAGGATCAATTCGCCTTTTTCAAAACGTTCAATGGACAGGGAGGCGATATCAATGGTCGTTGCCTTCCCATCGACAATCAATTCCGCTATCACTTTTCCCACTGCAGGACTATGCTGGAATCCGTGGCCGCTGAAGCCGTTGGCGAGAATGAGGCCCTTCACTTCCGGATGCAGGCCCAGAATGGCATGGTTGTCCGGGGTGATCTCATAAAGTCCTGCCCAGCCCCGGGCGATGCGAGCCCTTTCGAAGGCAGGGACACGAAGCGTGGCATTCTCGGCTGCCTCCGCCATGGCATCATAGTCGATGTTCAGGTTATAGCTTGGCTCCTTGTCCAGGGGACCTGACAGAAGAAACCCATCTACCTCCGGCCGGAAATACCAGCCACGATGGAAATCGATCGTCAGCGGGATGGGCGGGTTGCCGAGATGGAAGGGAGAGGTGATAAAGATCTGTCTTCGAAGGGGTTTTACGGGAATTTTTACTCCTGCCAGATCTCCAATCTGGGAGGCATAGGGGCCGGCTGCATTGACAACGACGGGAGTAGAGATCTCTCCCTCCTTCGTCTTGACGGACCGGATCCTTCCACCTTCAACGGATATTCCGAGAGCCTCCACCCCCTCATGGAGTTTAGCCCCGCCCCGTCTCGCACGGGATGCAAAACCGGAAAGGACCTCGCTCGGTCCGGCATAACCGTCCAGGGCACTAAAGCTACCACCCAGGACGTCATCAACCTTCAGGAACCGCCATCTTCTTCGGATCTCCTCCTGCTCAAGGAGTTCCACGGGGATGCCGTAGCTCCGCTGCAATCCGATATTCCTCCTGAAGACCTCCATCTCGCGCTCTGCGGTGGCAAGAAAGAGATATCCGATCCGTCTGAATTCCGGGCTCACTCCGAAATCCTCCTCGAATCGATCAAAGGTCTTCAGGGATTCAAGCGAGAAGCGAATGTTGATCTCCGTGGAGAACTGGGATCGAATACCTCCTGCACTCCGGCTTGTAGATCCCTCTCCGAGCTGTCCCCTCTCCAAAAGGATGACATTACCTGCCTTCTTGATAGCCAGATGGTAAGCAATGCTGACCCCAACGACACCTCCTCCGATAATCACGACATCCGCTGTCTTCTCCATCAAAACTACCTCGTCTAAGATATTTTGGAACAGGATATCTCTTCACCTCATAACCAGGCCCGGTCACAAGACCTTTCCGGGACAAGCTCACATTATTGTGACCGGCTTAAACATGTTGACGTTGAATGGGGTGTCATTGCGAACGAAGTGAAGCAATCTCATGAGATTGCCGCGTTGCTTGGCTCCTCGCAATGACTATTTCATGAGGTCGTCCACTATAGGTCCACAAGATCACCGGCTTCCCCGGACGACCAGACAGGAGGGATCGATCTTCCCGTTTACTAAAAACGCTTCGACGTTATCCACTGCCATCATAAGTCCATTCATAACTGCCTCTGGCGTCATCCCGCTATTGTGTGGGGTGACGACGACGTTGGGCAGCGTTGTGATAGGATCTCCATGAGACAGGGGTTCCCGGTCAAAAACATCCATTGCAGCCCCAGCGATCCTTTTCGACCGGAGTGCGTTGTACAGTTCGCCAAGTTCAATCAGTCCTGCCCGCGCCGTATTGACAATAAATGCAGTCGGTTTCATCAGATCAAAATCGCCTTTCTTGAAAAAGCCTCTCGTCTGATCAGATAAACGGAGATGTAAGCTTACGACATCGGAACTCCTCAGGAGATCCTCCATGGAGACAAAGCGTATGCCGCTTTCCTCAGCCCTTTGCGGAGAGGGATGAAATGTCCACGCAAGGACTTCCATGCCTAATCCCTTCGCTATCTTCACGACATTCTTTCCGATTGCCCCTAAACCGATTACCCCCATCACTTTTCCGCTAAGCTGAACCATTTCTCCCCTGGGCCATTTTCCTGAGCGAACCTCCCGGTCCAGATACGGGATCTGTCTGGCGAGGGCCAGAAGGATAGCGATCGTATGTTCAGCGACAGCGACCGCATTCGAACCCGGTGTGTTGGTAACCGTAATTCCCAGATCGCGAGCCGCCTCTAAATCTACATTGTCTGTTCCTGCCCCCCAGATGGATAGGTGTCTCAGTTTGGGACAGGAACCAAGGACCTGTCGGGTCAGCCCGGTGTAAGCCCGGATGTTGATCACCACGTCGAACTCATTGATCCTTTCGATGAGTTCCTCCTGGGTCTTTGCCTTTTCCATATAAATACGGACTTCTCCGATCTCCTTCAATTTCTCTTCCGCTCTCGTTCCCGAAAGGGCCTTGGGAAAATCATCTGGGACGACGATCCGATGCATCATGTTTTCCCCTCTCCTCTGCAATCTTTCAACAGATTCCACTGTGGTCAGAATAGAGGTTTTCCCCTCACTTGTCAAGGTAGAAACCCAGGATTCAAGAATGATTGACAGGAAAGTGGTAAAGTATTATAAAAGGGGCGGTTCAAAAAAGGGGGAGGCCGAAGGGGGAAAACCCTTTCTGCGGAACTTGAGGGGAGGTGATAGAGGAGACGAGAAGCAAAAGTGAAGATGTTGCCAACGGAGAGAAATCATCTGTTAAAAGGGAGGAACTGTTATGAAAAGGAACCTGAATTCTTTCGTCATTTTGATTGCCGTATTCTTTTTGGTGTCGACCTATCATCCATTTCCAGGCCAAGCAGCAACTGCAAAGGAACCGGTGAAGATAGGAGTGATCACCCCTCTTTCACCTCCAGGTGATCCTGCGGCTGGGCAGTTGATCGTTCGAGGGGCAAAATTCGGGGCCAAGTACGTCAATGAGGAGATGAAGGGCATCCTCGGAGGTCGCCCCATCGAACTCATGGTGGAGGATGATGCAGGAACACCGGAGAAGGGTGTTGCCGCCTTTAGAAAACTGGCAACCAAAGACAAGGTGATCGCCGCCATCGGACAGTATCACAGCTCCGTCTGCACTGCCCTGGTCGATGTAGGCGCGGAATATGGAATTCCAACTTTTTCCACCGGAGCTTCTGCCTCAATCATCACCGAAAAACACCAGGTTACGACCTTTAAAACCCATGTCAATGATTATGACAGGGCAACGACATGGTTCGATTTTTTTCTGAGTAAGGGATGGAAACGGATAGCTGTGCTGGCCGAGAATACAGACTATGGCGTTGGACTCTTCGAGGCCACAAAATTGATAAAAGAAGAACGTGGGTTAAAGGATGTTGAAATCAACGGCATCGTCTTTGATAGAAAAGTAGCCGATCTGACTCCTCAGCTCTTAATGCTGAAGGCGTGGAAACCAAATGTCCTGTTGAACATTGGGGTCGGAGACCCAACCTACCGTATCACCAAACAGGCCTACGATCTCGGATTTTTCCCTCAGGTCCCAATGATGGGTGCCCACGACTGGCCGGCAAGACCCGAATATTGGAAAAACCTTGGGGCAATGGGTCAATACATGATGTTTATTAATTACTACCATCCAAAGATGGGGTTATCGCCCATCGGCGAATGGCTGAAACCAAGGTTTGATAAAGAATATGGCGAGATCCCGACGTACATGGCTTACAACGCTTTCGGACAGATCGTGTTGCTGGCCAGGGCCATTAATCTGGCGAAGTCCGATGATACAAAAGACTTGATCAAGGCCTTAGAAGAAGGAAGCTTTGAGTTTTGGGCCAAGGGGGACGTAGTTCAGTTCAAGCGCTTGCCGGGTGCCAGGTGGCATAACCATACCTCGCCTCTGCAGATCGTCCAGTTTTCCAAAATCGATCAACCGATTGAAGAGTCTATCATCCTCTGGCCTCCGAATATGAAAACCGGAGAATTTGTATCGCCTTAGCTTCAAAAGACTCTGTTGACGAGTAGCCATTCTTTCCAAATCTCTCTCTGCCGGTAAGTGCTTATTCCTGCCTGCGGCAGGAATAAGCACGATGCGGAGGTAAATACAATCGATTCGACACTGATCTCCCAGTACATCATCGCAGGGATCGTCATCGGCTTGATCTACTCCCTGATGGCCATGGGGATTACGTTCATCTATAGCATCATGAGGATCATCAACTGGTCTATGGGCGAATTCTACATGGTCGGGGGTTACCTGCAATATATCATCGTTAGTCGTTTGATAGGGGTTAAAGTATGGTATATTGGGGTTATCCTTTCGATGATTGGGGTCTTTCTGCTTGGAATGTTAGTTCAATGGCTGTTAATCAAACCCATGTTTGAAGGAAACGTGGAAAAGAGAGCGGAATATGCAACGATTGTCACGATTTCTCTGGGTGTCCTTTTTGTCAATGTGGCTGTCATAGGAGCAG
>Ga0031655_10000917_pt1 | contig 17976 bp, 6 predicted proteins | sample FrelakmetHBP12HB_FD_55187 | JGI IMG/M metagenome (GOLD analysis project Ga0031655, IMG submission 55187) | Freshwater lake sediment microbial communities from the University of Notre Dame, USA, for methane emissions studies -HBP12 HB | ecosystem: Environmental > Aquatic > Freshwater > Lake >... | reverse complement strand
CAATCGCTGTTGCAACCAATGTTGTCGTGACTGCTGTTATCTGGTACATTGCTATGCGAAAAAAATATAGTTTTTCATGGAAGGAATCAATTAGGAAATATCTTGTTGGATTTTCAACGCTCTAAACTGCTTGTCTAAAAATAAATAAACATCCTTGTGATATACTATTGTAAATGAGGGAGCTGAAAAAAAGCATACGGCAGATCCTGCGTCAGCGCAAAGATTCTATGAATCCTGATGACAGGCTGGAAAAAAGTAAGATGATCTGCCGCCATCTCCTGAAACAAATACGAGATGGTGAGACGGTTATGATTTATACCTCAAAAGAAAAAGAGGTAAACACTGTATCCCTGATCACCACGCTCCTCAAACGCGGAAATCCGGTTATTGTCCCTGTGATTGTGAAAGAAGATATAAGTCTCCGGTTATCATATTTACAGGATCTCTCTTCTCTTGTTCCGAGCACGTTTGGCGTTCCAGAACCCATCGGAAGTGAAATCCCGGCGACGGGTGATGATGTTGATACGATCATACTCCCCATGCATGGGTTTGACCGAACCGGGGGAAGAATAGGGTATGGTGCCGGGTATTATGACCGTTTCCTGGCGAAAAATCCAAATTTACGAAAGATCGGGATTGCATTCTCCTGTCAGGAATATGAAAACCTTCCGGTTGATGAGAATGATATTCCGATGGACTACATCATAACCGAGGAAGGTATCGTGTATCCGAAAGGGTGCGATAATGATGGAAGTCAACGGAACAAAGATTATTGATACGTATGCCGAGGCGTTTCCGGTCTGGTTTTCACGGGTTATTATAACCGCAGCAACAGAACGATGGGCATATAAAGCGGCAGCTGAAGCGACAGGATTTGCAACATCAAAGATCGGCTGTCCCTGTGAAGCGGGAATTGAAGGTTATCTCACAGAAAAAGAGACACCTGATGGCAGGGTCGGAGTTTCCATACTGATAGGCGCAGATAAGAAGAATATTAAATCAAATGTTGCATCCCGGATATCCCAGTGTATCCTTCCGGCTCCTACAGCTTCTGCCTTTGATGGATTTCCTGATGCCGGATCACGGTTTTTTATCCGGATGCACTATTTTGGGGACACATATGAAGAACGGTGCACAGTTGGCGACCGGAAATGCTGGAAGATTCCGATCATGGAGGGTGACTATATTGGTGAGGAACGTTTTGGAACAGTTAAGGGTATTGCCGGCGGTAACTTTCTTGTCATGGGACACGATCAGAAGTCAGCACTTTNCGGGAGTGAAGCAGCCGCAGATGCAATCGCGGGATTGAAAGGTGTTGTTACCAGTTTTGCAGGAGGTGTTGTTGCAAGCGGATCAAAGGTGGGATGTAAAAATTACCGGTTCCCCATGACNGCAAGTACCAATCACANATGGTGCCCGAGCCTGAAAGGAAAAATCATTGGATCAAAAGTGCCTGAAGGGGTAGCATCCATATACGAGATAGTTATAAACGGTATCGACGAATCTTCAATCAGAGCAGCCATGAAAGCGGGTATTGAGGCTGCCATTAAAACGGAGGAAATCATGTATATCGGGGCATCAAATTTTGAGGGAAAACTTGGACAGTTCAGGTTTTACCTTCACGATATTTTCAGGTAAAGTCACATTTTTATATCCCCCCTAAAAACACACCCCGAAGCCTGATCAGACACAGGGTTACCTCTTTCAAATTAGATTATTCCGCGAGATAATTTTGACCAGCGGTATTTTTTTGCATTCAGGACGCTATTGCCCGGATTCCNGCTTTATAATGGCACATCCCCTATTTGATCTGGAGCGGGNAGGCACTTCGCGATTCGTAATTATTATGATAAAAAGGTAAATCTGAAAAAAGTAAAACTTTATCTTGCTTTTTCATAACATATTTTTGCCTCTTCATGTTTACCGATTGTATCGAGTATTCCTCCAATATCCTCCCAGACTTCTTTGCGTCCGGGATCGATTTCAAGCGCATGTTTGAAAGATGTGAGAGCTTCCTGATACTTCCCCAGCTCCTGTAATGCACGGCCTCTATAGATCCATGCATCCACAAAATCAGGCTGGATCGTTATCATCGCGCTGAACGATTCCACAGCTTCCTTATACCGTCCGAGTGCAATAAGTGCACTTCCTTTGGTGAAATAGGCTATGGAAAACGAGGGATCGACGGATATTGCCTGTTCATACGATTCGATTGCAGCCTCGCTTTGGAATTGAGCGGCAAGTGCCATCCCATGACGTGTCCATGCAACGGCGTTCTCAGGATCCAGCTCGAGACTTCTCTCATACGCGGCAAGAGCTTCCTGGTGTTTCCCTTGATCGTATAGTGCATTACCTTTCCCCATCCATGCTTCAGCTAGATTTCCATCCTGTTCCAGAGCTTTATCAAAAGTCTCTACTGCATCTCTCGACATGCCAAGTTCAGCAAGAGAAATACCTTTATGGGATAGTGTCATTGTGCTGTGACTGATTTCAAGAGAACAATCATATGATTGTACTGCCTCCCTGTGCTGGTCAAGGGCGGCATAAGCCATACCCTGATAGTAATACAGGTCAGCAGTTCGGTAGTTGTTCTCAAGGGCATGTTCGAATGCCGTGATCGCAGCATCATAATTACCCATCTCAAAATATGCCCTGCCCTTCCAGAAAAATGCCTGATGACAAGTAGGATTCATCTCCAATGCCCGTTCAAATGCAGAGATTGCATGATCAAAATTTCCCAGGATGAAAAGAGCCCTGCCTTTCTCATAGAGAGCATTCGCAAATCCAGGACTGAAGGAGAGTGCACGATCAAAAGATGTAATTGCTTCTTCATTCTTACCGCTATGCATAAGTGCCCGCCCTCTTTCATAAAGCGCATCCTGGTATTCCGGATTAATACTAAGCGCTGCATCAAACGCGATGATCGACGCATCATAATCCTTGATGTGGGCAAGAGCAATTCCTTTTTGATGGTATGCCTCAGAATATCGGTTATTTAAATCAAGTGCCTGATTAAATGCTATTATTGCCTTGTCATATCGCCCAGCCTGAAGGTATGTGATGCCCTGATAATAGAAAGCTTCCGGATAATCCTTTCTGAGGGCAAGTGCCTGATCAAGCGCTTTGTGTGCCTCATCGTACCTGTCCANGTGAATTAACGCGATTCCCCGGCTCAGGTAGGGTGTGGCGGATGTCACATTTTTGGAAATTGCGTGATCATAACACTCGAGAGCCATATCATATCTGCCAAGATTTGCCTCAGCAATACCTTTGCTGAGCCATGCATCAGGAAATGTATCATTTTCACTGATAGCCCGATCAAATGCACTTATTGCTTCATGATACATCGAGAGACTCATGAGTGCCTGCCCTTTCTGATAGAATGCTCTGACGCATTTCGGGCTGCGAACCAGGGCTGCTTCGAAGTTTTTAATTGCTTCATGATACCTGCCGAGATGAGAGAAAGAAACCCCTAGATAATAGTATGCCCGTGCGTCTTTTGTGTCGATACCCAGTGCCTTGTTATAACAACTGATAGCATCCTGGTCCCGTCCAAGAGATGACAGGGCGACTCCTTTCCCCGTCCATACAGATGCAATCATGGGACGGAGACGTAATGCCTGATCAAATGATGTGATCGCATCTTCGAACCGGGTGAGTCGGGTGAGNGCAATTCCCTTATGGTACAATGCTTCGATATGTTTCGGCTCGGTTGTGAGGGCATTATCATAGGATAATACCGCTTCGTTATCCATTCCCAGTTCAAAGAGTGCCCGCCCTTTGTAATAGAATGCTGACACGAAATCCGGGCGTATTTCCAGCGCCTTGCCGAATGCTTCAATTGCATCTTCGTAAGCAGCCAATGCGAAGAGTGCAGTGCCTTTCAGGTACCAGGCGTCAGCATTTGTCGGGTCTATCTCCAGTGTCCTCACATATGCCTCGATTGCATCATTATATCTGCTCAGATCTGCTAGTGCCATACCGCGGTGCAACAACGTTTCAACAGAGCCGGGGGTAATCTGTAATACCCTGTCAAATGCCTCGATTGCATCATTCTGCCGTCCCGTTGCAACAAGAGACACTCCTTTATGATAAAATGCCTGTGCATTTCCCGCATCAAGATCAATGTTTTTGTTGAATGCAATAATGGCATCTTCATGTCGACCCAGATTTGCAAGAGCACACCCTTTATGGAAATAGACCTCAGCATAATTTCTCTCTATGCTGAGTGCTTTGTCAAAGGCTTTCACCGCTTCACGGTACATGCCAAGTGATGCCTGTGCCTTTCCTTTGTTGTACCATGCCTCACTAAAGGAGATATCGATCTCAAGTGCACGGTCAAAAGCTTTGACAGCCTCATCGAACCTGCCAATCCGTGCAAGTGCGGCGCCTTTATCGTAAATCGCACGCGTATTTTTCGGATCGAGATTGAGTGCCTGGTCGTAGACAATAATTGCATCATCTGTTTGCCCGAGGATATCCAGTGATTGTGCTTTGTTGTAGTATGCTGCAAAATAATCCGGTTTTATGGCGAGGGCAGTCTCAAATGCGGAAATCGCCTCGTCATGCCTCCCGAGTTTTGCGTAGACAACACCTTGCTCAACCAGATCTGTGCATCCTCAGGAATTATGACAAGCAGTCGTCTGAATCCTTCTGCAGCTTCAGCATATCTTCCCAGTTCGGCATACGCTGATGCATAAAAAGAGAGTGCGTCCGTATTATCAGATTCAATAGCGAGTGCTTTTTCTAATACTCTGATTGCATCTTCAAATTTACTGAGGTGAAACAACGCAATACCTTTTGCACATAAGGCACCTGTATTTTCCGGCGAAAGCTGAAGTACCCTGTCCAAGGAATCGATGGCATCCACAAACTTACCGAGACCGGCAAAAGCTTTACCCCGCTCCAGAAAAGCCTGGGGATTATCCGGCCTGTATTTTATACTGTTGTCAAACGCCGTGATTGCTTCCTCAGAATGACCAAGATATGCAAGCACTGCACCTTTATCATACCATATTTCCGGATCCGTATCCCTGAGTTTAAGTGCTGCGTCAAATGCTTGCCCGGCCTCATCGTATCTATCAAGCACAATCAGAGATAATCCGCGTAAATAATACGGTTCATACTGGTCCGGGAGCTGAGATGAGGCATGTGCGAAAATTTCCTGTGCTTCCTCGTGCCTCCCCATAGTTGCAAGAACCCGACCCTTCTCGATAAGGAGCTGCCCGTTGTCTGCGTCTAAACTGAGGGCAAGATCAAATATTTGCGCTGCTTCCTTATAGTGACCAAGCCGGAAGAGTGTGCCTCCTTCAGAATAGAGCAGGGTGATATTTTGCGGATCGCCTTGACGCGCTTTTTCAAATGCATATAAGGCATCCCCATCTTTGCCCAGATGTTCAAACGCGACGCCTTTATGTAACCATGCTGCGGAATAATCTACAACACGGGAAAGCATCTCGTCGAATGCACCTATTGCATCTTCATACTTTTTCAGGTTTTCGAGTGCCAGCCCCTTATGGAAGTAGCCCTCGGCAAAATCAGGATCAAGGGCAACAGTTTTTGAAAAAGAGGATTCTGCTTCCTCATATCTGCCGAGTATCGCATACGCGAGTCCCTGTTCGAAATGCCCACTCCTGTTTTGATCATCTATTGCAAGCGCTTGCGAGAATGCAGTGATCGCCTCATCATAGTGTTTCAGGTTTGAAAGCGCAAGTCCCTTGTTATAATATGCAGCAAATGCACTATTATCGAGAGCAATTGCCCCGTCAAATGCAGTTTTTGCTTCTTCAAATTTATGGAGAGATGACAGGATAATACCTTTGTTAAACCAGGTTTCGTAACTTCCGGCATCCAGGCTGAGGGCTGCATCAAATGCCAGGAGAGCCTCTTCAGACCGGTTCAGGTTTTTAAGGGAGAGTCCCTTGTGATAATATGCTGATGCATGTGAGGGATCAATAATAATTACCCGGTCGAATGATGCAATTGCATCCAGATCTTTGGAGAGCCGGGCAAAAGCGAGTCCCTTGTCATAGAATGCATTGACAAACTTCGGATCAATTGTTGTTGCCTGTTCAAATGCTTCAACAGCCTGCATATCTTTACCGAGTTTTGAGAGAGCTACACCTTTGTCGTACCAGGCATTTGCATATCTCGGGTTTATGGCAAGCACTCTGTCATATGATGAGATGGCTTCTTCATATCTGCCAAGTTCTAAGAGTGCAATTGCCCGATCGTACCATCCATAAGCTGAACCGGGTTTAATGTCAAGGGCACGAGTGAGGGCATCCAGTGCAGGTTCATACCGGCTGAGCGAGAGAAGCGTACTCCCTTTTCGCAGCCATGCGGGAGCACACGCTTGGTCGTTTGTGAGTACCCGTTCAAAGCAGGTAATCGCTTCTTCGGGGCTTCCGAGTTCGATGTATGTCTTCCCTTTCCGGTACCATGCAGTGTTGTTGTCCGGTACAAGGGCAGTAGCTCTGTCAAATGCTTCGAGCGCCTCACTAAATCGTCCCATTTCAAAGAGCACGCTCCCCTTAAGCAACCAGACATCGGGGATATTATTTTCAATGTCTAGGGAGGATTCAAGTGCCTGAAGTGCCTCATCGAACCGGAGAAGTTTTGCCAGAACTGATGCACGCTGATAGAGAGTAGGAGCGTTATTGGGCTCCCTTTCCAGCATAGCATCGAATGCATCAAGAGCTTTTTCATTTTTTCCGAGGCTGACGAACGAGAGACCGGACTGGTATAATGCATCAGTCAGGGAGCTGTCTAATATGAGGGCCTGATTGAATGACCGGATTGCCTTTTCATATTTCGCCATGGCTTTCAGCACCAGTCCTTTATGGTAATGTGCATGAGCGTGCTCCGGAACATTTTCAAGGGTATAATCAAACGCAATAATGGCATCTTTGTATCTGCCTGTGCGGAAGAGTGCAAGACCTTTATTATATGCTGCATCTGTATATGCAGCATCCAGGGCAAGAGCTCTTTCGAATGCAACTATAGCCTCATCGTCGTTCCCAAGTGCAGAGAGTGCCAGACCCCGGCCATACGCTGCATCAACAATTCCGGGATTTAATTCGAGTGTTTTATCAAATGCAAGAACAGCATCATTGAAATAATCAAGTTTAAAAAGTGCCTGACCTTTTGCTAACCAGGTGGCAGCATCTCCAGGGGTAAGTTCGATTGAACGGTTCAGGGAAATCAGGGCATCCTTGTTGCGTCCGGCTGCCATGAGAGCGTACCCGCGGTGGTAGTGCAGTGCACCGGTATCATGTCCGATTGTAAGTGCCAGATCAAATGCGGCAACTGCTTCTTCATTCCGTCCGAGGGTTTCGAGGGTGACTCCTTTTTTATATGCTGCATCTCGCATGGCAGGGCTAAGTTCAAGAGCACGATCAAAGGCAGGAACTGATTCATCGAACCGTTTTAGTTTACTGAGGACATCGCCTTTATTGTACCACGCGACCGCACATGAATCATCCAGAGATAATACTCTTTCGAACGCTTCAAGTGCATCATCATAAAGTGACATGTTTGCCTGACCGGTTCCACGGTAATACCACGCAGCAGTGTATTGTTTGTCAAGAGTGATCACCTTATCAAAAGCTGAGACCGCCTCCTCCCATCGTTTGAGATGCAGCAGGGCTTTTCCGCGATGAAACAGAGCAAAAATGTTCTGGGGTTTACGCTTTAATGATTTCCCGAAAGATTCAACCGCTTCCTTATACCGATCCAACTTATAGAGTGAATATCCCTTGCATGCAAGGAGATCAGAATTTGCTGTATCATTCTCAAGTGCCCGATCCAGAGCGATTACTGCGTCTTCATACCGGGCAAGTTTTACAAGAGCGACACCTCTCCCCCTGTGTCCCCGGGCATTTTCCGGATCAAGGAGGAGTGTGGCCTCGAACTCTGTGATCGCTTCTTCGTGACGGTCAATCTTTTCGAGAATCTCACCCTTGACCAAATGTGAGATCAGATTAGTTGAATCAATTTCAAGTGCACTATCGAATGATGCTATCGCGTCCTCATACCGGTCGAGTTGGAAAAGTGCCAGTCCCTTTTCAGTGTATATACGGGGATTTTTAAGGCCAATCTCAATACAAGCGTCAAATGCTGCCAGGGCAGATTCCGGTTTGCCCAGATGGGAATAAGCAAGTCCCTTCTCAAAAAGGATCTCTCCCGAGTCAGGCTTGAGCATAAGAAGGGCATCAAAAGCTTCTATTGCCTGGACATATTTTTTAAGGATGAAGAAAGATCTCCCCATCTCTTTCCACGCATCTACACGGGATGGGTTAAGGTCGAGGGCACGGCTGAATGCCTCGATGGCATCAGGATATTGATGCAAGCGCTTCAGTGCGACACCTTTATAATAGAACACCCGCTCGCATGAGGGCTCCGCCTGGTTAATCCGGGTGTATATGGCAATCGCTTCCTCAGACATCCCCTGGCGATCCAATGCCCGGGCAAGGCCATACAGTGCTGTCAGACTATCAGGATTTGTACCGAGTACACTCCGGAACGCATCAGTTGCCTCAAGGTTGCGGCCGAGTGATGCAAGTGCCCTCCCTTTCTGGAGATACGCATCCGCAAAATCAGGCATCAGACGATTTGCCTGTTCGAAAGCCGCAGCAGCTTCTGAAACTTTCTGAGTTCTGGCAAGTGCGATTCCCTTATAATAAAATGCCTCACCAAATTCCGGTTCAAGAATCAGTGCCTGATCAAATGCGGCAACTGCATCATCAAAATTGTCAAGGCTGATGTGTGCCCTGCCTTTATAGAACCAGGTATGAGGATTGGTCGCGTCAATTTCCAGTGAGGTGGAATAGGCAAGGATAGATTCCTGAAATCGATCGACTGCAAAAAGACAGAATCCTTTAATCAGCCATGCATTAGCGATCCCGGGTTTAACCTCAAGTGCGCTAGAAAGGGCTTTAATCGCATCGTTGAATTCACCGAGCTCGGCAAGTGCAAGTCCCTTATGGTACATTGCATCCGTATAACCGGGATCTATCTCAAGGGCACGGATAAATGCATTCGCTGCTTCATCATGATGTCCCAAAGCCGCGTGGGATAAGCCATACTGGTAAAATATATCTGCATTTACCGGATCGATTGTAATGGCAGCTTTAAAAGCAACAATGGCCTGTTCATGATCTTCAAGATGTGCAAGTGCAATTCCTTTCTGGTAAAGTGCCCGGGGATCATCGGGAGTAATCTCCAGGGTAATATTGAAAGCAAGGACTGCTTCGTTGTACATCCCAACATTTGCAAGCGCCATACCTTTATTGAAGAAAGCTGGTGCGAAATTGGGTATTAATTCCAACAGGTGATCAAACGAAGCAACTGCTTCAAGATGCCTGCCAAGGTGTATCAATGACAGTCCTCTTTCATAATAGGCCTGTGTATTACCTGGATCAAGTTCAATGGTCCGCTCGAAGGCAGCAACTGCCGTGTCATAGCGTTCCAGATCAGCAAGTGCTTTTCCTTTTTGGTATATCGCTTCAATNAAGTCCGGTTTGAGTTCTATTGCCTTCTCACAGGCAGCAAGTGATTCTTCATTACGANCCAGATCATGAAGTGCGACAGCTTTTCTGAGAACTGTTTCAGCTGAATTTGGATCCNGTTCCAGTGCCCGGTCAAATGTATCTATTGCATCCTGGTAGTAGCCCATACCATACAAGGCCAGTCCTTTCTGGAAAAATCCCGGGGCATACGCGGGGAGGACAGAAAGTGTATTGTCAAATGCGGTAACCGCTTCGCTGAACCTGCCCAGTTTTATTAAGGCAACGCCACGGCTGAACTGTGCGGCTGAAAGCTGGGGATCTATCTCCAGAGCACGATCAAATTCCAGAATTGCCTCGTCGAACTGGGATAATTCCAGGAAAGCCGAACCCTTATGGAAATGAGCATCGGCAAAATTTGGTTCCTGCTCAAGTGCCCTGTCATAAGCATAAATTGCCTCAGAGATGTTTCCCGAATCAAAAAGAGCTCTTCCTTTCTGGTAATATGCATGGTAATTTTTGGGATTATCGGTAATAATCTTGTTAAAATCCTTTATAGCCTCCTTGAATTTTCCAAGATTATACAGAGCAATGCCTTTCCGCATTCGTGCTTCTGCATAATTCGGTTTTAATTGAAGTGTCTTATCGAAAGCAAAGATAGCCTCGCTGTAATGGTTCAGACTCGTGTATGCTCTGCCCTTGTGATAAAAAGCAAGTGCATTATCAGGATCATAAATAAGCGCTTTATCAAAAGCCTCAAGCGCCTCCTCGAATCTCCCAAGTCTGGAAAGTGCCAGACCCCGGTTATAGTGTCCCTGTGCATTACCTGTATCCTTCTCCAGATTCTTATCAAAGGATTCAATGGCTTCGGCATATTTTTCCAGCTTTAAAAGTGCAAATCCCCGATGATAATATACTTCGGTGAAGGAAGAATCAATTTCCAGTGCCCGGTTAAATGCAAAAATTGCATCAGAATATTTGCCACTTTGGTTTAAGGATTTCCCTTTATTATACCATGCAGGTGCAAAAGAAGGCAGGATATCAGTGGTCTTTTCGAATGCGGCGATAGCATCCCTGTGATCTCCAAGTTTGGCTAATGCAAGACCCTTATGATATTGTGCGTCATAATTACCCGGATCAATTTCAAGGAGTATTTCAAATGTATGTATCGATTCGTCGATTCTGTTCACTTTCTCAAGCGCAAGTCCCTTGTAGTGGTATGCTTCGATACATCTCTGGTTTAAGGCTATAGCATTGTCAAACGCATCAATTGTATCTTGATATCTCCCAAGGTCGTAGAGTGCCTTTCCCTTTTTAACCCATCCCTCTACCTGATTCGGATCAATTTTTAAGGATTTGGTGAATGCGGCGATAGCGTCTTCAGTTCGCCCGAGTTCGTTGAGGGCATCACCCCTTTTCATCCAGATATCCTGGAGAGCAGGGTTGATATCAAGGGCACGGGAGTAAGCGAGTACGGCATCCTGGATTTTATGGATATCGTAGAGTGCGTTGCCTTTTTTAACCCAACCCTCCGCGAAATTTACATTGATCTCGAGCGCTTTTGAATATGCGAGGATAGCATCCTGTTTTTTCTGAAGAGAGAAGAGTGCGTCTCCCTTCTGCATCCAGATCTCGATTATAGTCGGATTNAGCGAGAGAATCCTGTCATGAGTATCAATAGCTTCAGAATACCGCCCAAGTTGAACCAGAGACTTTGCGCGATAGATTAGTGCTTCNATAAGTGATGGGTTTGCTGATAAACTCTGGTCCAGTAAAGAAATAGCTTCTTCGTAACGGGACAATTCTGCACTGGCTATGCCCTGGTACATGTAACTTTCAGTAAGGGTTGGATCAATCTCTGTCGCTTTTTTGCTTGCAGTGATAGCATCTTCGTATCTTTTTAACTGCAGATAAGAAAGTCCCAGATAATAATAATTTGAAGCGTCTGATGCGTCCAGGGAAAGGGCTGATTCAAAGGACTTTACAGCATCACTGTATCGTTCACGCTGGATAAGGGCGACCCCTTTGAAATGATGGGCAGATGCATTTGAAGGATCAAGCAAAAGTGCCTTATTAAATGCCTTTATCGCGTCGCTATATCGTTCTTTTCCGGTAAAAGCGACACCTAAAAAGTAAAAACTCAACGCATTTTCAGGTTCTATGGCTAGGGACTTCTCGAATGCCTTGATAGCGTCATCATACCTCTCCCGCTGGGTAAGTGCGATCCCTTTCTGGAATAAAATTTTTGGATCTTTTGGAGATATTTCCAGTGCCTGGTCGTAAGAAACGACAGCTTCTAAGGGTTTGCCCAGATGCATCAAGGCATTTCCCCTCTCAAAAAATGCACGAGCACAACGGCGGTTGATTTCCAGGGTTTTATCAAATGCACGAACGGCTTCTTCAAATCGATCAAGAGCTGACAGCCCTATACCAAGGTAACACCAGGACCAGAAATTGCGTGGCTGTTCTTCAACCGAGCGGCTGAGTATAAGGACAGCTTCTTCGTAATTATGAAGTTTTATAAGCCCGATACTTTTTCGCACCGTTGCCTCCGTGAGTTTTGGTTTTAACGCGATTGCCTGATCAAATGCGGTAATAGCTTCTTTTTGCAAATCGAGATGGGTCAGGGCAATCCCTTTGTTAAGCCATAATCCGGGACGTGATGGATCAAGTTCGAGTGCTTCTCCAAAAGTATTGAGAGCCTCCTGATATCGGAAAAGGTGTAAAAATGCGATACCTTTTCCATATATTGCTTCTGGATTATGCGGGGAAATTTCAAGGACACGGTTAAACGCATCGATTGCATCTGAATATTGTTTGAGCTGCAAAAGTGTTTTTCCTCTGAGACAAAGTGCCGGAATATATTCCGGATCAATTTCAATTGCATGATCAAAAACATTCAGAGCTGCGGTATACTTTTTTTGTTGAACCAGTGCAAGTCCTATGTTATAATGAGCATCAATAAAATCCGGTTGAAGTTCAAGAGTATTTTCAAACGACCTGATTGCATTATCATACTGCTTCAGCTGAACGAGAGAAATTCCCTTTTGATAATTAATTTTTGGATCATCGGGTTTTAATTCAAGTGCCAGATCAAAGGCCTTAATAGCATCCTGGTGCTTGCCCAGATGGGACAGGGCATTCCCCCTTCCATAAAATGCGGGGATGCAACCGTTATTGATCTGAATTGTTTTATCGAATGACTGAAGCGCTTTTTCGTACTGCCCAAGTGCTGCAAAAGCAACACCCTGATAACACCAGAGCAGGGCGTCTTGGGGGCATTCCTCAAGAGAGTTGCTGAAAACTCCGATTGCCTCCTCATTTCTTCCCAGTTTAACAAGCGCAATTCCTTTTCGGATATGAGCTTCTTTCCTTTTTGGGTCCAGTACGATTGATTGATCAAATGCCGCAACTGCTTCTGCGTATTGTTTTAACTGCAGGTGCACGATTCCCGAATAAAAATACGAAGGTGCATATGCAGGATCGAGCGCAAGAGCCCGATTGAATTCTGTAAGGGCTTCATCGTAGTGATCTAATTCAATAAGGGCAATGCCTTTAAAATGGTGGACAAGGGGATTTGTGAGATCTATTGCAAGAGAATGATCGAATGCAGTTATCGCCTCATAATACCGGTCCGATCCGGCATATGCCACACCAAGATAATAATATCCGGAAGCATTTTCCGGTTCACGGGCAAGTGCTTGTTCAAATGCGTTAATTGCATCATCATAACGTTCCTGGCGAAAAAGGGCTACTCCTTTTAGGAAGATAATTTTGGGGTCATCGGGAACAATTTTCAATGCTTGATCATAGAGAGCGACAGCTTCTGACTGGTTTCCCAGGTTGGACAAGGCATTAGCTTTCTCATATATTGCACGCGTACAACGTGTGTTGATCTCAAGTGCCTTGTCGAAGGATCGAACCGCTTCTTCAAATCGTTCGATAGCAGAGAGAGCCACACCTTTATAGCATAATGCCCAGTCGTTGCCCGGTTCTATTTCCAGGGCACGGTTGAGAATTGATATGGCATCATCATATCGACTAAGGTCAATGAGAACAATTCCCTTACGAACTGCTGCCTCGGCATGTTTAGGATTTAATACGAGCACCTTGTCGAATGATGCGATAGCTTCATCTGGCATTTCGAGGTTGCCGAGGGTCATACCTTTATGGAGCCATCCCTCAATAAGCGCAGGGTTCTGTTCGATTGCCTCATTAAATGCCACCAAAGCTTCCTGATACCGTGAAAGATGAAAAAAAGCCAGTCCTTTATTATACCAAGCTCCGGTATTCTGGGGTACCTGTTCGAGTATTGTGTCGAAATCTGTTACTGCTTCAGTATAGTGNCCGGTATGCATGAAGGCAGTTCCACGCTGGTAAAGGACCAGAGTATTCGCCGGATCAATTTCAAGCGCCTGGTCGTAGGTATACACTGCATCTTCAAATCTCCCGATCTGAATAAGTGCAAGTCCGAGGTTATAATAGGCATTGACGTAGTTGGGGTTAATAGCAATAGCGTGTTCGTACGCATCAATTGCCATTTCGAACTTCTCGAGCCTTGCCAGGGCAAGACCTTTATCATAGAATGCTTGGGCATAGGCAGGTTTTATTTCAATGGCTTTATTGTAAGATTCTATCGCATCAGAATATTTTCCGAGCTTGGCGAGCAGGACCCCTTTCTGATGATATGCCTGGGCATTTCCCTGATTCTGTTTAATAGTCCTGTCGAATTCCTGTATTGCTTCATCGATATTTCCCAGTTTTGCAAGTGCAAAACCCTTATGGAAGTATGCATCTGCAAATGAGGGATTGATCTTTAGTGTTCGGTCAAAAGCAGAAACAGCCTCAGCATACCTGCCAAGGCTGGCGTATGCTATTCCCTCCTGGAATGCTGCCTGTGAACACCCGGGATCCAGACGAAGTCCCTGTTCGAACGATTCAATCGCTTCTTTATGTCTGCCAAGCTTGGTTAGTGCAATGCCCCGGTAATAAAATGAGGCTGGGTGTTCCCTTTTTTTGAGCAAAGTCTGGGTAAACGCGACCAGTGCGTCATCATACCGGCTCAGTCTGATGCACGCAACTCCTTTCAGATATAACGCATCGGAATTTTCCGGCTCAGTCGAGAGAGTACGATCAAAATCCAGGACCGCATCGCGGTATTTATGCAGATGAGAATACGCAATNCCGCGATTGTAATACGCAGGGGTATTTCCTGGATTGAGCTCTATAACTTTATTAAATGCAANGACNGCATCGCTGTATTTCTCCATCTTGTTAAATGTGAGTCCTTTATGAAGCCATGCATCAGTCACAAGCGGGTTTATCTCAAGAGACCGGTCGAGTGCACCAACAGCCTCATCATATCTTCCGATTCTGAATAATGAAATTCCCTTGATTGCCCATATATCGGCATGACCTGGTTCCTGCTCGAGGAATTTATCAGCTGAGGCGTTAGCTTCTTCATACCGTTCCTGTTTTGCATGTATGAAACTGCGGTAATACCAAACCCATATATCAGTGGAGTCTATCTCAAACGCTTTATTGAAGGCAATCAGGGCATCATCATATTTTCCAACGTCGTAGAGAGAAATACCTTTGTTATAGAATGCCTTTGCATAATTGGGCACGATCTCAATAGCTTTATCGTAGGCCAGAATTGCTTCAGGGTGCCTGTTAAGATCGGCAAGCGCAATTCCTTTATTATAATAGACTTTTGCGTGCCGTGGATCAACTGTCAGCGCGTGATCGTATGCACTGATGGCGTCTTTATAGCGCCCCAGTTCATAAAATGCAATACCTTTAAGGATCCACGCCTCAGCATTGTCCCATTTGATTGCCAGTAAACGATTGCATGCTTCCAGAACTTCTTCATTCCTCCCCATCTGGGCAAGGGTCGCTGCTTTATTGTACCAGGCATTTGTATCATGTGGTTCGATAGCAACTGCATGATCATAAGCATCGACAGCATCCTCATATCTGCCAAGATCATACAGAGCAATGCCTTTAAAATAATAGGCTTTTGAAAGATCGGGATAGAGGGCAANCGCACGATCAAACATGACAATGGCTTCCTGATACCTGCCAAGGTCATAGANTTCGATGCCCTGTCGCAATAATGCCTCAGCATCACTCCTATTCATGGACTTCTTACCTCACAGTAAAATTTTGGTACTCCGGTATTTTCCGCATTGACCGTTTAAGTGTACCGGTTTAATAAGGCGGCATATACCTTTTCTGGTATATATATTAGTAAATCGTATTTATCAATACTATTTCTCTACAAGTGAGAATCTTTTGTTTTAATTTTACAGAACCCTGCATAAGGATTATCTTATCCAATAATCTCAAAAAAAAAAACGTTTGTAAAACCTTACCGTCCTGATTATGATATTTACGCCATGACGTATTCCAGCAGCTATGTTTTTCTGACAATAAAGAAGGGGAATCTCCAAAACTATTTTTATGAATTTTTAATTTTTTATTCGTTAGCCGGGATTGGGAAATGGCAACCGATCCTATCCTCCCGTATTAATATGTATATACCGGATAAATCGTTATCGGGCAGATGGTAAAAAAAATTATTGTGCGCCGGCATTATCATAGAGCAGGGTGAGATATCGTGACGCGAAGATACCAGTGAAAGGGGCCACGATCAGCAACAAAAAAATGCCGATAAAAGGGATAATAAGACAAATTAACTTAATGAGACCGACGATTATCACCATCATTACCAATGAAGTTATGTACATCACCCAGCCGATGCTGCCAATATGATTAAAGATTGCGCTAAAGTTGAATGCTTCCCCAAAACTATTGGTCCGGGCAAACCGTACTCCCGCTGTTGCGATAATCAATCCGATGATAACCGCGACGATAACAAGAATAATTGCACCAAGGAGAATTGCTGCCAGAAAACCAATTATTGCACCGGGATTTACGTTGGGAAGGTTTGCTGATAAAATAAATGCCAGACCAGTACTTCCAATGAGTGCCGCCCCGATTATGAGAACTGGTATAGCATAGATCAAACCAACAATAAGGAGTTTAATCCCGTCAATAAACATATTCCCCCAGTTATCTACTGCAGGTAGTGGTTTCGCACCACGATAAATCCGCATCATATAGCCCATAAACAATGGAAAAATAATACAGCTTATAATCAGCAGCACCCAAGTCTTCCATTTTCCAACAAGACCTTCTTTTGCGTAGCCAAACGAATCATCGATAATCTTGCCAATTTCCATTTTTTGCCCTCTTTTTTTTCAGAAAATTTATAATTCACCATTTGATATTACTCTATAAAAAAGCATCATGCCCTACCTTAAAAAGTCTGACAGATCATGGCAGTCTTTAATTAATTCCCTGGTGCCGGACAGGGAGAGGTGTATCTTTGTGGCATGATGTTAATCAATTGATTATTAATGGCATGACTTGAATAAAATCACAAACATTATTCCCTAAAGGGAAAAATTAGCAGTAAGAGAACATTTATGCCAAAATTTTGTCCAAAATGTAACACTAAAGCTTATGATGATACCTCATTTTTTTGCTATAAATGTGGAGCCCAGTTATTGGTACAGGTTCCCGAAAAAAAGAAGGATCGTGTTCAAAATTATGGTGTAAAAGTTCCAGTTAAAGAACCCATTTATGAAAGGGCTACCGCTCCGCTTTCACCGAAACCAGCTTCGGTCCATCCAGTCAAAACGATAGAAATCTGCGCTCAGTGCGGTAACCCGATTACAGATAAAAACAGGATTTTTTGCCAGGAATGTGGGGCGAATATCAGGGAAGTTCTGTCCGGGGAAATGTCATCGATAGTGAAACACTCTGTTTTGGAACCCATAGCCAAACCCTCCGCAGTCTATCCAAAACCAGAGATCGAGATAGTAAAAGTGCAGGAACCTGTGTTGTTTAAAGGGACAAGTATTCCCGCAGTCTATCCAAAACCAGAGATTGAGATAGTAAAAGTGCAGGAACCTGTGTTGTTTAAAGGAACAAGTACTCCTGCAGTCTATCCAAAACCAGAGATTGAGATAGTAAAAGTGCAGGAACCTGTGTTGTTTAAAGGGACAAGCACTCAGGGAATGGGTATTCCGTCGTATCCGAAAGCAAATAAATGGAGATCAATTTTCATACTCGCGGGGATTGCATTACTTTTTTTTATACTCATGCTGACGCTCCTGCTGATGTTCCCATGACAGGCAGCGTTTGGTGATGTCAACAATTAATTTTCTGCCATCTGTCATGGTATCAGCTATGGTCTGTTATCATCGCAGATGTGACAAAAAAGAACCGTAAATTTCTGCGTTCCTTCGGCATTTAGCAAACCGGAAATCTAGCTCCAATTATTCATAATGAACTTTTGGATGGTATTTAGTAATATTTTTTTTAAAAAACAATTAAAATAAACTCTGATTAAAATAGATAAATATAATAAATATAAGTGTTTTATATGAAAACATGTTAGAGG
>Ga0031655_10000896_pt1 | contig 18289 bp, 24 predicted proteins | sample FrelakmetHBP12HB_FD_55187 | JGI IMG/M metagenome (GOLD analysis project Ga0031655, IMG submission 55187) | Freshwater lake sediment microbial communities from the University of Notre Dame, USA, for methane emissions studies -HBP12 HB | ecosystem: Environmental > Aquatic > Freshwater > Lake >... | reverse complement strand
TATTTACAAGTTTCTTTTTTTGTTTACTATTCGCTTTCATCCCACGGTTAAAAACGCTCGCTGTCGCTCGCTCCGTGGGTCTTCCCGCTCACTTTCAATAAGAAGAGAATCAAACAAATCCTTAGAACTACCCTCAAGTGTGGTTAGTAGTTCTCCCAGCTTATTATCATCAAAGTATCCTTGTATTGTAGGGTTATTTAAGGTCACATTTAATGCCACTTCTTCTTCATTATCCAAATCAACAATCACAACATCAACATCCTTTTCACCTGCGGCTAAAAGAACTTTCATTCATAAGAAGAGAATCAAACAAATCCTTAGAACTATCTTCGAGCGTAGTTAGTAATTCTCCGAGCTTACTGTCGTCAAAGTATCCCTGTATCGTAGGATTATTCAGAGTTATATTAAGTGATGCTTCTTCGTTATTATCCAAATCAACAACCACCACATCAACATCTTCTTCACCTGCGGCTAAAAGAACTTTCATTCTCTGATGACCACCCACTACATTACCACTTCTTTTATTCCAAACTATGGGCTGAACCATTCCGAATCGTTCTACGGAAGCTGCAAGACCACCCAATGCCCTACTAGTTATGTCTCTTGGATTGTAATCGGCTGGGGTTAAATCAGACAACTTCATCCTAACTGTTTGCCATTTTTTCATCTTATGCCTCCGAGGATTCTACATCTTTTGCTTGTATTTTCCATCTATGTCTACAACAAGGACATTCAGTATCAAAACCATCACTCTGTCCAGCGGCTTCATGTGGTGTTTGTTCCAGAGAAGACATAAGAGCTTCCATCTTTAAACTAGAAAACAGTTCATTATCCGAAATCTCAAGCTGGTGCAATAGATCAGAAGCATTTTCAGCCCAATGCCCTTCTATTTCTGGGTTGTTAAGATTGATAGTTGCTGCCAATTCATCTTCAACCGACATTTCTACTGCAACCATCATAGCCTCAGTCACACCATTCTCTGCTAAAACTGAATATCTTTGATGACCAGAAACTATATGACCAGTAACTTCATTCCAAACTATAGGTTCGACATATCCAAACCTACTCAGTGATGCCTTTAGTCCTTCTAGGTTTTCATTACTAATACTCCGAGGATTGTTCGGATTCATCTTTACATCAGCTAAATAGACCTTTTGTATCTTCCAGTTTTTCACTATTCGCCCCCTGCTGCATTCTTCTCAACCACAACATTATCCTGCATACGCCACTTACTCTTACATCTAGGACACACAATCAAGGCTTGTGGTTGTGCTGGTTTTTCTTTGTCCTTAAATCTCTCACTCGGTTCCCCATCGTAATCTCCACTACCCTTACTGCTGGAACCTTTGGGCTGTGGCTTTACTTCATCAACTTTCATAGTTTCAAGAAGTTTGTTCAGTCCTACATCCTTGAAAGCATCACCCAACTGACCTTCTGATAGCTTTAATAAATCAACAACCTCATTTGTAAACTTCCCTCTTACATTAGGATTGTTCAGGGTGATATTCAGGGCTATCTCCTCATTGCCGTCCAAGTCAACAACCACAACATCTGTTTCCGATTCTCCCTGTTCCACAAGGTATTTATATCGCTGATGACCTCCCACGACATTGCCAGTGCGTTTGTTGTAAACTATAGGGACAACCAATCCAAATCGTTCTATTGAGCCACCAAGACCCTTAAACGCTTCATTAGTGATTTCTCTCGGGTTATACTCGGCTGTTTTAAGCTGAGTTAATTTCATTTTCTTAACAACACAATTACCTGTCAATTTACTCATCTCATTATTCCCTTCTATTTTATCTCGCACGAATCACCAGAACAAGCTACTTCATGGGAACTTGTAGTGGTATCATCTTTTTCATATTCTTTCAGTTTATTCCAATCCACATTCTTAGGCATCGTCTTTAATGCAGTCTCATACTCAGCCTCAGATATGGATTCAAAGGGTGCCTGCTTATAGTTATGTCCAGAATAAGGCAGAAAAGATACGCCTCTTATCTGGTCAAAATTACGATATACCCATGCTCCTACTTCCATCCATTCATTTTCTCTAACATATACCGTGCATGATACTGAATGTTCTGCCCAATGAGACTGATAAGTTTTCCATATTTCCAATTGATCCAGAGCACTCAATTCCTCAGCAGTTACAGCATTATCAGGTGACTTCATAGGGAATGAAAACACCCATTGATGTTCAGGCTTGTATGAATCTTCCTCATATGGGAATCCCTGAGCAATCATCATAGCAGACAGAGGGTCTTTCTTATCCATCCTAACCCTGCGAATATAATACTTGGAATACCTTGAATGGATTCCGCTGGCACTTCCAACCAATGCGCTAACAGTTCCACTTGGCTTATTTGTGGTAGTAGCTGTTGCCTGATTGATCCCTAGTTTCGCTGACCATTCTTTATTTACTTTGATAACACTCTCACGCAGTTCAGTTAAAGCATCTCCCAATTCCTTCTTGCCTTTACTTCCAGACATCAGTTCATTATCCATTACTCCTGTCAGACTCACACCAATCAAAGCTTCTTCTTCGGCATTCTTCTTCCATATCGGGCGCAGATATCTAAAGTCTGTAAGTGTAGCCTGCATAGTACCCAAAATAGTTGCCAGTTTTACCTTCCGCATGAGAGTCTTGATTGTATCTTCAGGACGCACAACTACTTCTGTGAGATTGCAAGTTCCGCCTGTTGGTCTTATAAGCACTTCTCCACAATTCATATTATTCAGGTATACTAATTTATCTTTACCATCCTTTGTTTTGCCTTCAAATCCACCAACAAAAAAGTTATGAAACTCATCGACGGTTCCATTATAAACGGTTTCTTCTCCATCCCTAACAATACTTACAACCCTATGATTGCACAATGCGGCATTGTTTTTTAGGTCTTCCCAGTAACGAAATGGACTTGATTTTCTACTTATCTCAGGACTTATTCCATGCTGTTTACAAGACAAGACCCATTCACTCTTGTCTGGTTCTCTATTTAATGAAAATTTTAATACTGTGAATTCAAGCATCTGTTTTTGACGAACTTCTTGTTTGTGGTTTTCAAGAAATTTCAACATACTATTACGAATTTTCATTCTTACTTCTTCTGAATCTTTTCCGCCCGATGTTCTATTAGTCCCCCTCATTAAATCAGAAACATGTTTACTAGAGCAAGACACATTGCAAAATGATATTTCCCTTCTTCTCCAGCTTTTTTCAAATGTCTTACCACAATATTCACATGTCTTTTTTACAAAAACCCTACCATTTATCACCACAGCATTATATCCTTGTTCAAGTGCATCCATATAATGCTTGTTTTCCGTTGCCCCCAGTACTTCCATACCTTCGTGTATTACTGCCCACTTGGCCAAATTAGAAATACTACCAAACTCTAATTTTCTCCATTTACTAAAATTTTGAGGCAAGCCACGCTCTTCTGCATATTCTCTCCAATCATTATTTGAAAACCGTCTACCTAGTTTTTGTGTCAAACTTATAGCATGTTTTTTAATTTGATCATGTGAAAAACCACTATACCGAGCATTGCCACTACCACTCATAGTTTTAGACATATTACTTTTGTATTTAGTCCATTTTTCATTATCCCATTCTGTCCTTGCTCTTACCATTGGATTATTTTCGCCCATCATATTGTCTCTATGAAGATTGTNATGATCTTGTGCATCCATAACTACAAGATTAGCAAAACTATTATCTTTTCCATTTTTGTTTTTATGATGGACAACTTCCCCTGTATGCAGTTTTCTTCCAGTCATCCATTCGGCAATATAACGATGTTCTGCTTGATTTCTTCGATTGAAATTTATCCACCAGTAATCAGAAAACCTATCATCTCTGTCTAGTAACCATTTCAGGGATGAAGAATATTTTGTCATTATCTTTAAACTATCACCACTTTGTAGGTCTTTTACCTCACGATAAGAACCATCCGAAAGCAGAAATTTGTGATTTCCGGTTGTTCTTACACTTGAACCATCATCTAGTAAAACCTTAAAAATAGGTTCTTTTATTCCAGTAATACGGGGATTTCTCATTGTACGGATAACAATTTCCCCCTTATCACTAATACAATAAACAGGAACATCCTTCCCTTCGTTTGCAAGTTCTACTATGGGAACACTATTCCTACCATCAGCCACTGCAACCTTTGTTTCTCCCGTAATGCATGGGTTTACGATAAAGTCATGGTTTATGTCTCTGCGACCCATCTTGGCTAAATGCTTCTTTGCTGCTTCTCTGTTGAATATACCACGCTCACCAGATTTACTATCATAAAGAGAAAGCCACTCTCTCATAAACACATCCATACCGGGCTTTTCAGTGTAGCTTGATGAGTTGTTTGCCATTGATCGCCATGGAGTCAAATCAAACCAGTTACCAGACTTAGCGTGTCTCATTCGATCATCAGAGGGATTTGACAGTGAGATAAAGCTGGAACGCCTGACACCCCCGCAACAGACTATCTCTCCAACCTTACACATAATATCATGACACTCAATAGAACTCAGCTTTCTTCCTTCTGCTTGTTTGAAGGTCTCTATTGTGAACTTAAACAAATCTACTAAGGGCTGGGGACCGCTTGCTCTGCCGCCAAAAGTCTTCAGCTTCGATCCAGCAGGTCTTACTTCTGACACATCCCACTCAGGAATCCTACCCTGATATAACATACTCATTAGTTCCCTAAAAGCATTTGCCCACCCAATGCGAGAATCTTCCACCTTGATAACTGTCTTGGAAATTCTCAGTTTGTCAGCCACAACAGGTAATTTGGCAATAAATTGACGCTCTACCGAAAAGCCAAAACCACAGCCGCACATGCTTAAATATATTGCTTCGGAAAACACAGATATATCATCAATGGCTGCTGCGGAACAATTGAAAGCAGCTACATTGTCTCTTGCTAGTGCTGGTCCTGCGGTCATCATACATCTCATAGAAGGCATCACTTCCAAATTTAAAATAGCCTGTCTTATTTCCTCCCTAACATCCTTATCCACTTTACCCTTACACTGAGTATCAAACATGTAGCCAAGATAACGGTCAACTGTCTCTGTCCAAGTTTCGCGCCTACCTTCACCGTCTATCCATTTTGCATACCTAGACAAATGAATGAACTGCTGAAAATTTGTTGGAAGCTTACTAGACATTTCGTTTCTCCTTGATTGTTTTCTAAATAACGATTCTTCTCTTGGCTGCTGCTTCCTTGGCTTGCTGGTCTTGCATGATCTTATACTTGGCAGGTGCTCGCTTATGTGCTTTGGGTAGCCATTCTTTCCTCTTGGCTTTTAGTTTGGCTGCCTCTTTTTCCTTACTTGCAATCATCTGCTCTTTGACAAAATTTCCCTGCTTTTTTACTTCGCTATATACAGTGGAAAATGGATTGCCTGCGAGTGGTCTAACCGTCTGAAGTCCATAATCTCTATTCAATTCTGTTCTCTGTTCTGACTCCTGTTTTACTCTATCATGGGCAGCGGCAGAAGCTAGAGTTTTGCCTATGGAAAAATTACAGGCAGAAACCATTTTAGTAGTTTTAACAGACCCACACTTAGAACAGGGAACAGGTGATTTGTCGGATATTTTTCTTAGCACTTCAAATTCAAGACCACACGACTGGCAAGCAAAATCATAAAAGGGCATAACTACACCTTCCTCTATATCGTTGTTATTTTCCGAGCAAAAACCCGGTGACTCTTAAATTTCTCTACCCAAAACCCAAGCTGCTACCTTCCGCCTGAATCCTTCGTAGGTCAGCACATCAATAGAACTCATCCTTAGCTTTCTCTTAACTCTATCTGATACACGAGAATCTAATTCTTCTTCAAAAAACCTAACGACTAATTGCTTCATGTCATTATAAGAAGCCATTGCCGAGGAGCGTGAAACTTCCTCACCATATTCTTCAGCGAGAGCAGGCATAATATCTCTGTCTACGCTAATGGTATCCGCCTGTCCTTCAATTGCAAGTCCCATCCAAATCTTGAAAACATCTATCATGTTTTTGCCTCTGGTTCCCATACTCTTGGCTTGGCTAAAAACATAATCTTTCAGGTCAGTCAGAATCTCGGTGTAGCTCGACAATGAATCCTCTTGTCTTGGATCAGCCATGTTCTCGAAAGGACTCATTTCTTCACCCTTGCTTCTAGGATTTGGGCTGTGAATGACTGTCCTATTAAGCCTGTAAAATATATCCCCACTCTTATTCAGGAACATCGTACTCCATCTATTTTGCAAAGCAGATGGACCCTTTAGTGAATCAAAAGAAGGTTCATCAAAAGACTTCATCCAGCCCTTGTTAATGTAAAATTCCGAAGCAATATCACTCGCTACTTCTGCCGCATCCAATTCACTCTTGCCAAACTTATGAGCATACCTTATTGATATGTCTCGTGCTTTTTCTGCAAACTTCCTACCCTCTTGACTTATTGGATTAGCATATTTTTCATATTCTGCAATCAAATCCTGATACTTCTTGGCTTCTTCAGGGGTCTTTGCATGGTCTATCCTTTTCTGCACATTTGGAATAATGATCCTCTTAATAGCATCGTGAACAACAGCCCCTGCCGCTTCAAATGCCTTATCCATCGCTATCATCCGCCTAATCGAAGCAAAAAAATCTCTCATTTTTCGTATCTCCCTAAATAGATTTAGATTCTACCCTAAGAACAAAATATCAAACAATTATTATCTGCCTGTGTAATACGCTGCAACCAAGACACTTCCACGCATTTCTCTCATCACGTATTCTATTTCTTCTGGCACCAATTCATCGCATAGGACATAATTATTTGAGAATCCATTACAACAACCGCTCCTTATAGTCCCCAGAGAAATAACCTTCACACCAAAATGAATATGCCTTGTCGTAGTGATGTAGCTGACCATATCCTGATTTATAGTTACAAGATAGACTATACCACCTTCATCAGCTATTGCATTGGCTATCTGCACTAAGGCAAAGGTCTTCCCACTCTGTCTCGGCTTCTCCTGAATACCACCTTCAAATCCTGCGATGTTTGTTTCGAGTAGGTGAAGTATGCTATATGGACAATCAGATGAAACTTCTTTGGAGTCCAGTTTGCATTTCTGACACTTATTCCTGAGACAAACTAGAATATTTTTAGGCGGTTTTTCAGTGGTTATCATTCTTTCATTTCAAACTCATCTATCTGTTTGAAAAATCTCGCACCTGTTCCCGAATCAGTATACATCTCATTGTTATAGGTCTTATCAGCGAATTTATCATAGACACCCTGATTACTACTTTTTCTCGTAAGTGTTCCCTTAGCTCCACATGGTTTAAGTTCAGGAAATCCATCCAAAACTCCCTTACTTCCATTGTGAATTACATTGGCAGGGAAACGACCACTAGGCAATTCGTAACCAGATATGCTTCTATCCATCTGTCTTAGCTTTGCCGTCTGCTTGCCCCCACCATGACAAGTATCCTTCCTGTTACTCGGTATCCTCGTTGCATCTATGTTTATTCCAGCTACCCCATATTTAAGGGCATTTTCAGCAAATGTCCCTTCAATAGGCTTCATGGCAATAACTATATGAAATGTGCCAATCAAGGAATCAATACCTCACGCCACATCTTCGCAGTTTCCCTTATGTCCATCCCAAGCCTTGCCTTTTCCCGTGCCTTCTCTATTATCCCTAATCTCATACCCTTGTCATTCAAACACGACATAATATAAGTAAACCAGTCTTCCGTATCATAGGCAAGGAACCCATCTTCACCATCTTCAATAACTTCCGAATAAGGCTTGCACCCAGAAGCAACCGTAGGCATCCCAGCAAGTGTATATTCCAGAAATTTAATTGAAGATTTGCCACCATTAAACACCGTATTTCTCAAAGGTGCTATCCCTACTTCAGCCCTTATATGTTTGAGCATCTGGAAATATGTCTCTGGATCATTAAAAGCCATAAATTCCACCCTGCCCCGCCAATAAGGTTTGTTCAGGAATGACTGTATTATAGGAGGCAGGAACCCAAGAATAACCAGTCTTACATCCTTCGTCTGCTCCATAACTTGATCAACAGCCTCCGCACATTCCATCCAGTCTTCAGCATGTGTTGGACTACCTTGCCAGAATATGCGCCTTATACCATCTGGACTGCCCGTCAAAGGAGTAGGTTGCCATCCATCATCAGGGTTCAAGGCATTTGGTATAATAGTAGGAATTTTACCTTCCAAAATGCTACCTAAACGGGACTGCATTTCATCGGTAGTAGTCACAACCACATCTGCCAGCTTCATACAGGCAACCGCAGCCATTTGTTGATCCCTGCCAATTACAGCAAACACGGGGTTATCAGGCGTTATGTTGAAAATATCATCATCAATATCATAAACAATCCTCTTCCCGATAGCTTTCAACTTCTCCAGCATGTAGTAGGACTCCCAATCGTGTGTCCTTTGCACATAAACAGTGTCATATTCAGCCAGACAATCAAAATTCGCAGAAGAAGCCGTAATGTCAATATAAAGCCCTGTCTTGTCCATGTAGCGGGCTGGGAGGATCATGCGCCAGTATCCACAGCCTCCCTTGTCCTTGAGCATTACAACACCCTTCAAGCCGCTTCTAGGGTCTTTCTCGTATTCCATCTTCAACATTGCCAGTCTACACAGGTCAAGGGCTTGTTTGGCAGATACGACCTTATCTAAAGAAGTCCTCCTTGATACCTTGTCAGCAATACCACAAAGCAGGTCGAAATCAGATAAAGCCAGTTCTTTGGTATCTCCATTAAGTTCCAAGGCAATAGCGTCTTTTTTGCCTTTCCAATTCTTATGCACCTTGGCACCCATAAGATACCAAGTAACCAGAAAAGGCAGTTCCTTCTTTCTGGCTTCAACAGACATCACAGCACAACCCTCGCTAATAGTCAGATTTGTCATTATTTCATCACCTTAAATATCACCGTTGCCTGCTCGTAACTAAAAGGCTTACCAAATTCATGTGCTAGTATCGAAGTTGTATGCATAGTTTCAATGATATACTTCATCAATACAAGCGAACTAGGCACAGACTTAACCAGCCAATTGATCCAGTCATATCCCAGTATTTCTTTATGCGACGGATCAGCAAAGTTTAAAGGCACCCTGATTGTAATAAGAGCCCCATTAATACACTGATCAGGCATACTATTCATCAACACAATCACTTTGTCTGACGGAATATGCTCAAGGAAATGACTACAGCACACCTCGGAAACAGAGTCTTTTGTGAACGGCATACCAAGTGTCAAATCATGCACTACATCTGGTTTAAAGGATGCCTCACTATCTACACCCACAAAATCAGGACCGTGCTTGTTAAGTCCACAACCCAAATCAGCTTTAATTAACATGTTTTTTCTCCAGTTGCTTTGTTGCATCTTTCCCTAAGTCACATTCGGGATTCAAAATGGAAACTATGAAATCCTTTAGCATTCCTTGTATTGTATCCCAACTAGCAAGAGAATGAAATATGACATAGTTGGGATGATCGTAAATAGCTTCAAGACCATTTAACTTCATCAACCCAATAAGCTTCTTCCTATCCATTCCCGATGTCGATACTGAAAATAACATAGTCACATACCTCCGAACCACTGGCACAAGTCCAGTTTGATCCTGTTATTATATTCTTCAATGCGCCTTCTATTCTCTGCCCCAACTTCCTTCCTCAAATCTTCACTTGCCACTAAATTCCTTAAAGCAGTTGTAGCCTCTCCAACCGAATTAGCAGGGAACATATATTGCGGATTCAACACAGGTATCCCGCCTATACCCCATACGATAATAGGAAGCGACATTGCCATAGCCTCCATTATCACCCTCGGAACTCCCTCTGTTAAGCTAGTCATCATAAAAATATCCATACCCTGATAATGCGGTTTCATCAATGGCTGGTTCTGGATAATCTCACAATTCAAGGCACGAGCGTTATCTGGATCAAGTCGAGTATTAACAACCAGTCTTACCTTACATCCTGATACACTCTTACCAATAGAAACGAGCTGACTTAGATTCTTGCCCTCTGTCCTGCCAATATAACCTACAACTGGGATAGGCGGCTTTGACCTTGGCTCTGCTTTCCAATAATCAAGATCAATTGGAAACTGTGATACCTTAGCGACCTGAACATTATGACCAAGCAACCAAGCCTCTAGTTCTTTTGATTTAGCTATCGCCTTGTCAAACACAGGAGACACCAGCCAAGGAGCAAATCCACCAAAGACTCCGAAACGATTTGGTATTTGCTTCATGTATTGTTCTAAGCCACTAGGAAACTCACCTCTGAATCTGCCATAATCGTCATACCAAAGCAGAATATCGTGTTTGTGCTTCCATATTTCTGACTCTGGGCTGACGGTGATGCCTAGTTCTCTTGCAATCGGACCAACACCTCTATCCGACCCATATATCCATACCTCATACCCAGACAAAGATAAAAATCTAGCCATTTCAATCAGGCTTACTTCTGTGCCACCAATGAAAGGATTGATTCTCCAGATGCCTACTGACTTCATATTTCCTCGTATTCTTTAACTGCATAAAAGAAGCGGGCTGCGGAGCCAGAATCCCCTAACCCTCCAGCATTTGCACCTTGTCCGCTCGTTCTACCCATCCTAAGTTCTCCATCATGTCCGTTAGTGTCAATGCCTCCTGTTGATTTACTTTCTGGGAATCCTCTCTTAATTTTCTCATTGTCTTCTAAAATAACATTGGCAGGGAAACGACCGAGATGATTGACAGAAGCAACGGGATTAACACTTTTCTTAAAAGCATTGCCAGCAGGATGTTGATACTCTCCACCCGTATGCACACCTCTTGTTTCTAATCGCTTGTCTTTCTCAGAAGCATATCCTATCCTACACTCATCCACATTTATCCCAGCAACCCCATGTTTCATAGCATTCTCAGCAAATGTCCCTTCAATAGGCTTCATGGCAATAACTATGTGAAAACAACCTATCAAAGCATCCTCCTAATCTCATTCCTGTCATATCTCAAAGCCCACCAGTCAGGTCTTTCATCAAGGAACCATTTATGCTTACGAACTAACTTGACGATATTATCCAAACCACCATCCTTGTTCATTCTCGGGTGTTCCAAGTGAGCCGTCCAAGAAGGCACCATTTCAAATAACAGACCAGCCTTATACATCGTCAAGCCCATCATTAGGTCTTCCCAGCCCCTACTATTTGTCGTTTCAGAATAAGCCAATTCCTCATCCCACATCCCCAACTCAACAAACTTTCGCTTGTTTACCGATATGTTCCTGCCAACTGTATTCACATAATCAGCAAAATCGTTCATATTGTGCCACCAAGCCAACCCTATTGCCTGACTTAATGTAAGATTCTTGATGAAACTCAAACAGTCAGACGAATACACCTTCTGCATAGGCATTGTTTCTTGCTTGCCAGAGAACATCATCCTCTGTTCTGGATTATGAGGCATCCATAAGTCCATTGTGTCTTGATAACGAACCACATTGATATTGCAGATACCTATACCCACTTTCGGAACCATATCTGACAATCCATAGGGCAAGGCAAAATGTAACTTAGCATGACTCTTGAAAAGGTGTGGAGCAATAATCTGATCGCCGTCAATGAAGAGCAAAGCCTCACCAGTGGATTCTTTTGTGCCTAAATTCCTACATGCACAATTACTCATCAAAGGCACATTATAGACTCGCCAAGGAAGATTATGCGTTTTCTTCAGGTGATCTATCGTACATTGACAGGCACCAGAATCCTTGCCAGTCATCATAAACAGGACTTCGTAATCCGTCTTAATGTCCTGCCACACATAACTAGCCATAATATCGTCAAAGAAATAGGCATGATACATCGGGACAATCACACTCAGCTTCATTTCGTTACCTCATTGATTATCTTCTCTGCCACGATACCCCAGTCAAATTGCTGCACCCAAGTATGAGCCCGCTTTGACATCCTATTCATTAAGTCATGGTCTTTAGCAAGTTCCCTTATATACTCAGCCGCTTCCTTCTCAAACCAAGTCGCACTACACATAAACCCCGTCCTACTATGCAAAATAATGTCCTTCGTTCCAGCAGGCATAGCAATAGGAATACAACCACAAGCCGAACCCTCAGCCATTACATTGTTCCACCCAGCACTTCTCATGGCAGACACAACCACATCAGCCTTCTGTAATACCTCCCGCAAAGCTTCTTGTGTCGGAGTCATTACTATCCTTACATTACTTGGCAACCCATACTGTAATGTCTCATAATTAGGCGTATCAAACCCCACAAAATCAGCTACACCTTCCAGACTCTTCGCTAAAGATATAACCCTCTCAACACCTCTGCCATCCCCAAGCCTTGCATAAAAAGCAACCACAGGCTTTCTATGTCCAGTATTAAATTGGGGAGTAAAGAATTTAGTATTGACGCCACCGGGAATGCAAACACCTTCTATCTCTTCCATCCCCTTATTCCACTCAGAAGCCGCACCTATCCATTTCAAATTCCTACCATGCTTTTTCCATAACTCAATATACTGTTGGGCATAGAATTTAGCCACAATCAATACCACTTTTCTCGTAGCATCCATCTTCGCTAGATCACCAAAACATTCATGAGCACCAGTAAAAGCTATGTCGAATTTTTCACTACCCCAAGAACCATACTGTCTCTGAGTACCTAAAAAGTTAATCCATGGAGTTTTTTCTTTTAGTGTTCCTGCAAAAAGAGAATACTTATGACCACCTTCAACAAAAGCATTGCCAAGTTCAAAATACCGCCTGACCCCACCATGCACATTCATCGTCCTAACCATGCCAGCCACATTAAGCGAAGACAAATTACTAAGAGGCACTTCCTTTTCACCACCCGTACACAACAAGCTGAAACAAGACCTGCCCATAATAGGACCACCATTGGAAGTCACAGGCAATCCCGTAGGCTTATTCGTCAACCACAAAGCCAGTGTTCCATTTTTATTGCACAACTCTATTTCAAAACGACCATCACATTTCCCTTCATGCTCTATAACAACTTCAGTATTGTCATTGATAGTAGTCCAGTGTCCCTTATGCTTTTCACCATTGATGTAAAAAAAGTAATCAAGTCTGCCACGATACTGTTTGCAATAAGTACCCATCGGAAGGCCAAGCTTTAAATTACAATGAGCACCACATTTCTTCGGACAGTCATAGGTAATCTTAATAGGATCGCTACCAAGAGGCATTGGACTACTTATATTATTCTCGAAAACTTGCATTTTAACTAACTCAGAAAATTACCAATTGCATCTGACTCCGCATCTAATGGGTCTTTTACATCAGAACCATCAGAAATATCACCAATATCCTTGTAAACACGAACCGCACGATCATCCCAAATCTCTAGGAAACTTGGATGCTTTTCATGGGTTACTTCCAGTTCCTTACCAATATACCTGCGACACCAATCCTGCACAGTCCTTCTGGCAATATCGGCTTCCTCTTTGTGAAATGGATGAACCCTAGCCGTGAAGATAACAACATTCTTTCCAGCCTTCAACCACGCCTTTACACGAGCAACCATAGGAAGAATAGGCTCTCCCGCTTTGTCAGGTGAATAGTCCCCTTCAATGCCCGTATAGAGGCTTAGGGTGCCATCAAAATCCACTGCTATAGTATCTGGTTTGTCCATCATCTTACTTAATCCCTTTCTGTCCTAAGCATTTGAAATAGTGTATCCTTGCCTGAGCTATCCTGTCTTTTACAAAATCAGGATCATTGTTTACTTCTGATTCCCAAAACCTAAGAACATGAATTTCATTTTTCTTCAAATGATCGTTCTGTCTTTTATCTTTCTTGCTTTGTTTATCTTGCAATTCACTTAAAATGATGTATTTATTTGGATTCCCGTGCCAAAAGTCACCATCCCACTGTATTATCATATTGCAATCTGAAAATAAAACATCAGCTAAGACCCTACCTGCAACTAACACTTGTTCTCTAAAATCAACATCCTTACAAAATCCCATTTCTTCCAAAACCTTTCGGCCATTCACTTCAAGGCTAGTTGGTCCTATTCTTTTTTGTAATGCACGACAAGCAGATACCGCAGCATTAGTCATGTGTACAGTATCAGCATTTCTACACACTATGGAACAATATTTTGGATTAGCCTGTTTTTGCCTACTCGGACTCCAATAGAATTTATTTCCACAAGTTAAGCAAGTGTATTCTATTTTAGTCCTTCTTTGAAACTTGTTAGCACACACAAGAGAGCAAAAATAATGTTTGTGTTTTTTAGCAATATGACATCTGTTTTTATAGACTTCCTTACCGCACATTACGCATCTAATATAGGTTCTTCTTTCTCTATATTTGTGCCCACATTCTCTGCTACAACAAGGTCTGCCTTTAGGATTTCCCTTACAGTAAAATGTTTTACCACAAACAATGCATCTACGATCACCTTTTCGACATGCTAGTGCTTTGCATTTTCTGGAACAAAATTTCCCATGACCCAAAAGCAACAACGATCTCTGAACATAAAAAGGACTTCCACACTGCTTGCAAGATACCGTTTTACCCTTCTTTTCGCCCGGTCTAGGTGCTCCACTTTTGTAATGACATGAATGAGAACAGTATTTTCCATGACCATTCTTAATCACTATTTTTCTGACTAAGAATGGTGTTCCACATGTCAAACAAATCTTTTCTACTTGATTCCCTTTTGTCCTAAGCATTTGAAGTAATGTATCCTTGCTTGAGCTATATCGTAAGCCATTTGATCCTTTTCCATTGTAACAAAATCAACACCCTCTAAAATACACGCTACTGCTGTTGTGCCACTCCCACAAAATGGATCAAGAATTAGGTTTTCTCCCGGCATCTTAACCATCTTTACTAAATATCTCATAAGATTGATCGGTTTGCAACAAGGAAATATATTACCGTCTGATACCTTATGAGCAACAAACCCTTCCTTATCCTTGTTCGCTTCATTCTCAGCAACCAACTTGTCATATTCGTCTTTCTCTATTTTCTTAGTATCGCCATCTGTAGTAAGCCAGAACAGATTTTTGCAGCCATAGTTCCTTTCCTTACCAGATGCCTTTGCCTCGTATTTGAAAGGAACATCAGCTTGAGGCGGTTCAGGAAGATTACCGAAATCATTGGACTTACTAAATACAACAATCGGTTCATTTGCGGGCTTAAGTGCGCTGCCATGCGAAGCCCATTGATCTGAAACTTCCTTAGATATTCCAGTCTTTTCCATTGCCTTAGAAATTGAAAGACTCTTGGGGAATCCAGAATTACCAGTGATAAAGACCTTGCCATTTCTTCTTGCTACAAAGGCACCTGTTGGGACTCTAATACACCAGACTTTTCCTATATAATGGAATGGTTCAATCCTTGCCATAGTGTTAAACAGATTGCCCCGTGCCATTATACCTTCTACTACTGGCACAAATATTTCACTACCCTTTGCAGCAAGTTCTTCGGCAACCATAAACTCATTCTTGCCATTCCGTTCAACAATACAACGGTGATTCTTTGACACTATCTGGTCTGTAGTTTCCGATTTGATCCTATAAGCAGTTTCATCATAGTCATAAACAAGAAGTTCCTGTATGGCTTCCTGTCTAAGATCATTCGTCACCATATCAAAACAAAGTGTAGTCTTGCCTTCAATTGCTTTACTATAATGCTCCCACTTGCCATCTATTAGCAATTCTGTGTCTTCTGATAGGCAACCATAAGTCCAAGCATTATATCCCGTAGTATCGCAGTAGTAATCAATCTTGTCTCTGATTTCCATACCAGCTATACGCATTGCAGTTACCATCAAATCGTATGTTCTAGTCCCCGAAAAAGAAAAAATGTGTCCACCGGGTTTCAGGACTCGCATTACCTCTTCCCATATTTTAGGACCGGGAAGTTGCCAGTCCTTACTCATAAAATCCTTGTCATTAGCTTTGACATCTTCGCCCGCCAACCAACCAGAAAGCACCTTACGAATATCTGTCTGTTTATTATCTAATCCGTAGGGGGGGTCTGTCAAAATTGCACTCACCGTGTTGGATTCTATGTCTTTTAGGATTTCCAGACAATTTCCATACATTAATTGGTTTCTGATGTCATTTGCTGTTTTCATATTTGTTTTTTCCTTGCCTTTGCTTTTGCCCGCATCTTTTCAACATAGATACGGATTTTTTCACTGCACTTCGGACACACATTCATCTTCAGTATGCCCGCTTTGCCGCAATCAATACACTTCTCTTTCTTCACTCCTCTACCTCATATTCTTCTATCTGTTTGAAAAATCTCGAAGCACCACCTGTATCACTATGTCCCCTTGCACCTCTATGAGTCTGAATCGTACCACCCCAAGTATTACCACCACAATCACTCGGCTTCTCTATTCGCTTGGTTGTAGTTATCCCACTTTGTATATCCATTGCCTTAACTGGACATCCTTCTACACACTTCCACTCTTCAATTGTTTCCTTACCTTCAGCATAGCCTCTACTGGTAGCTGAAGTAGGTCTGAATCGCCACTGAGACTTATCAATCCTACCTTCATCTTTTTCTGGAAATTCTGATTTTCTACTTTTTACTTTCTTGGTTCCTACACACTGACAACCCTCTGAATGACCTAAAATCACATTGGCTGGAAAACGACCAGAAGAAGTAGGTAAATCAGGAATGCCTTTTTGATATTCACTAGGACGATACCCCAACTTAGCCTGTTTTGCATTTAACCTGTCATATCCAGATGGTGTGCTACTCGTAAATGTCCCTATCCTACACTCATCTATGTTTATCCCAGCTACCCTATGTTTAAGAGCATTTTCAGCAAATGTCCCTTCAATAGGTTTCATCGCAACTACTATATGAAAACAGTTTGACAAGGCAGTTTGACTCCAAAAATTAAGCTACTGCCATACCCTGTTGTCTAAGGTGGGCTATGATAAAATTAGGTCTTGCTTCGATGTCGCCACTTGCTTTGACCAACACAGGCATAGATTGTCCTGCGAGTCCAAACTTAGCGAGTAATTCGATTGAGGCAGTATTAGAAAGTGCCGAATAAACTAGAAATTCCTGACCATCCTTGCCACGAAATTCATCCCGTTCCACAGCTTCCATATTCAGGACACCACGGATAGCCCCACAATTAGGACATCCCTTTTCAATAAATAACCTATCTACCATTCCCATTTTCTTTTCTCCTTTTATATTTTCAGCTTTCTTCCTTTGCTGAACTTCAAACACACTATACACACAAATCCAGATTTCGGTTAAAAATTTCTCTTCTTTCTTTACAACCCGTCGAACTGCACTTTACTTCCGACTCCACAACCCCATGTATTTTGCACTTGGATAAACAATATTTAATCGTCTTTCCTCCACCACAACAAGTCCTAGTCTGATAGCTGTCAATCCCTACATAATACTCACAAGCACAAGCACCTAGATAAATACCTTCTTTATCCCGCATTACTTCACTCACTTAAGATCATTTTAGCCACATCAACCAGTTCTTCGGCAACCTCTACATCATCCATCTCATTTTCACTATCGCCACACATAATACAAGCTGATTTACTGGCATTTTTAGCTGCATAATGAGCAATTTTATAGCACGATTCTGAATCGCCTTTGTCTTTGTAGCAGGAATTAAAGGCATGCAGGAAGGCTCTTTTACCCCTTGCAGAATATTTTTTGATCGCAGGAACAGACTTTTCAGCTTCTTCAACAGAGTTCCACGGCATAATCAAATTCTCCAGTTAGTCTTGTTTTTCCCAAGCAGAGGCAAATCCCGGTAAGTGGTCAGTTACATCAAACCAGTGACCCCGAATGAACAAAAACATATAATCTGTCCTGCTTTCCCTAAATTCGTTGTAACTCCTGTAATGCTTCGGGCTTCCTCCAAGTCTTTTCAGGTCTTCGGGGTTCTCATCTAGGAACTCAATATCTCCACCGTCAACCAAATGAGACACTGCGCCACGGGAATGATAATAGTCCTTCAGCGTATCGAGGTTCCTATAGCTCTCAGAATGGCAATAGACGGCTTTGATGCTGTTGTCTGGTTGCATTACCCCAATCAATGATCTTGTCCCTGCCACGAGCCTTGTAGCGATTCTTAATTCCCTTGCTATGCTCGCTACCTTACCATTTAGCTTAATCATGGTCTTTGTTCCTTCTGGGGTAGAAAACACCAAAGTATCCAGTTCTATCTCTATGCCGCTGAATTCGTCTGTGAAATGGTCTTGGAAGTAGTAAGGGTATTTCTC
>Ga0031655_10000885_pt1 | contig 18432 bp, 16 predicted proteins | sample FrelakmetHBP12HB_FD_55187 | JGI IMG/M metagenome (GOLD analysis project Ga0031655, IMG submission 55187) | Freshwater lake sediment microbial communities from the University of Notre Dame, USA, for methane emissions studies -HBP12 HB | ecosystem: Environmental > Aquatic > Freshwater > Lake >... | reverse complement strand
TTCAAGCTGGGACTCCGCAGCACAGATACTGTGCTTGAGATTGGCTGCGGAACAGGTAAAGTCTCGATCGCTGCTGCACAACAGGTAAAAAAAATTTTTTCTATCGATAAAAGACCAGAGGCAATAAAAATTGCACGTGAATCTGCACAAAAAACCACTATCCACAATATAGAATTTTTTTGTACTGATGCCACTGATTTCCTTGAATTTGACCAGATCTTTGACTGTGCATTTGTTGGCGGAACGCAACACCTCGCACGGATCCTTCCCGTTCTTGCAAAAAAAGTGCGAAGGGGGATTGTGATCAATGCGGTTCTCCTGAGCACACTTGAACAGGCAGTTGCAACCATGCAGCAGCTAGGCATATTTTGTGAAGTTGTCCAGGTACAGGTCGCACGATCGCATCAGATCGCGGGAAGCATCATGTTCAAACCGATCGACCCTGTCTACGTGATCGTCGGGAAGGGAACTGCATGCTAATAGGTCTGGGACTGGGGCCGGGAAATCCTGAACTTCTCACCCTGCGAGCTGTACGTCTGCTCAGGGAAGCAGATATGGTATTCGTACCAGGACGGATCTCCTATAATCTCGTAGCCCCGTATCGTAATGCGATGATACTCAAATTCCCGATGACTGACGACGAATCACTGATCCGGAAGTGCCTTCTTGAAAATGCAGAGAAGATTGCCCCTGTTGCACAGAATGGTCTTGCGGTTTTCGGTATTCTTGGTGATCCGAATTTTTTCTCCACGTTCTCGCGGTTATGCAGTATTCTGGCAGAGAAATACCCCACAATACAATACCGGACAGAACCCGGGATCAGTGCAATAACTGCGTTTGCGGCCGTTGCTGGCATCTCGCTCAATGGCGGATTTATCGTATCTGACGGACCTGACCCAGACTCACGGATTCTTCTCAAGGTAAAGCATCCCAAAGAAAAGGCTGACGAACTCCGCAGGGAAGGCTACCGTGAGTTTGTACTGGTCGAGCGGATGTATTTTGCGGATATGAAAGTGTACCGCAATGACGATCTCCCGGAGAAAAGCGATTACTTAAGCGTCATGTATGCGAGGCATTAATCGTGGAGGCAAAGGTCTGGTTTGTCGGAGCTGGTCCCGGAAACCCTGAACTGATAACCGTAAAGGGACTTTCCCTTCTCCGGGATGCAGATGTTCTCATCTACGCCGGATCCCTGGTCAATCCTGTGCTCATCGCCCAGTCCGGAGCAGCAATCAAGCTTGACAGCTGGGGAATGCATTTAGACGAGCTTGTCGCGGCGATGGAGATGCCAGCCAAATCGGGAAAAACTGTGGTCAGGCTTCATTCCGGTGACCCGTCTCTCTATGGGGCGATAGTCGAGCAGATTGAAGAACTGGAGAGACGGGAGATCACGGTCGAGATCGTACCTGGGGTATCATCACTCTTTGCAGCGGCGGCTGCGCTGGGTACCCAGCTTACCCTTCGGGGAGTTTCTGAAACCCTGATTGTTACGCGACCGGCAGGAAAAACGCTCACTCATGACCAGATCGCAGAGTTCTCCACCTTCAATACTACCATGGTCATCTTTCTCGGTACGGAGAAACTCGTGGAGATCACAAAAATACTTACCTGTCCCCAGGATACTCCGGCAGCGGTCGTTTATCATGCCTCATGGCCTGATCAGAAAATTGTGCGGGGAACCATTGCAGATATCGCACAAAAGGCGCAGGATGAAGGGATCGAACACACAGCACTCCTGATAGTGGGCGGTGTGGTTGACCCCCACAGGAAGGGTTACACGAGGTCATATCTTTACTCATGAATGATACGGTAGTCATCGCACTCTCCCGGTTTTTAGGCGAAGCAGAGCGGGTGGCAAAGTTTCTTGGCGCCGATGTCCGGGTGTATACCCCCACAATTTTTTCAAAGCTGTTTCCGGACACACGGCGGATTGTTGCCATCATGTCGATGGGGATTGTTGTGCGCAGGATTGCTCCTCTTATCAACAATAAATGGAATGATCCGGCGCTGGTCGTGGTGAGCCCTGACCTTGCCTATGCCATTCCGGTTATCGGGGGTCATCACGGGGCAAATGAATTGGCAAAAGAGTTGTCAGCACTGGGTATCCAGCCGGTTATCACGACAGCCACCGAAGCAACCGGCAGGGATTCTGTGGAAGCGATAGCCAAACGAAGCGTGTGTGATGTTGTGAACAGGGAGTCAACACGAAAGGTTAATGCCGCTATGCTCGATGTGGATGTCCCGGTTTTTACCGTGAAAGGCCCTGGCATCGTCATAGCAGGCTCTGATGTTTCCATCCTATTAAAGAAAGGTGAATTTACCGTTGGTATCGGGTGCCGCAAAGGGGTGAAAAGCCAGGAAGTGATCGATGCCATCAGGAAAGCACTCGCAGAAGCGGGGGTGGCAGAACATGATGTACTGGTCTATGCAACCACGCAGAAGAAGAGTGGCGAGAAAGGACTCCTTCAGGCGATCTCTGCCCTCTCTGGCAATTTAATATTCCTTGACGATGATACCATAAACGCACAGAGCGGGGTTACCCCGTCCCGGGCAACAAAGATCGGGCTCTTAGGCGTTGCCGAGCCATCTGCCCTTGCCGTGGCAAAAAGAAAAGAGCTTGTTATGAAAAAGAGAGTGTACGGGAGAGTCACGGTTGCCATCGCACACTGAACCAAAAAAAGGGAGCCTTGCCATAGTCGGTCTTGGGCCCGGACGGAGGGAATACATAACCCCCCGGGCACTCAAGGTAATAGCCGGCGCTGACTATGTGATTGGCAATTCCCTGTATCTTGATCCTCTTGAACCATTGCTTTCCGGGAAAAACGTGATCCGGAGCTCGATGGGAAAAGAGGTAGAGCGGGCACAACAGGCTATCGAACTTGCCCAATCCCACGCGGTTGCCATTGTGTCCGGAGGTGATGCCGGTGTCTATGGCATGGCAGGCATTGTCCTTGAAGTCCTCGAGCATTCCGGTGCTGATATCGATGTCGAGGTGATCCCGGGTATCACCGCAGCAAATGCCGCAGCATCAAGGATCGGATCTCCCCTGTCCGGTGATTTTGCGGTAATTAGTTTATCGGATCTTCTAACCCCGCTCGAAGTGATTGAGCAGCGGCTTGACGCGGTCTTTTCGGTGGGAATCCCGGTAGTGCTCTACAACCCGAAGAGCCGGGGAAGACCGCACAATTTTGCGCTTGCCATAGCACATGCCCGCAAGTATCTTGGTGCTGAAACACCGATAGCAATCGTCAGGGACGCTTTACGCGATGGTGAAGAAGTGATCGTGACGACACTTGCCAATGTGGAAAAGGTTGAGAACGCGGTGGATATGCATACAACCGTGATCATTGGAGGAAAGGAGAGCAGGATATGGAGGATGGGTAAAGATGTCAAAGGAATTATTACGCCACGGGGATACCACCATAAATACGTATATTGATCCCGGTGCTGAAACCAGTGAAGCCTACGAGATCTCGAAAAAATCGCGATCGCTTGCACGAACCATTATCGGTAATGTGAATGATGAAGACCGTGTCAGGCAGCGGTGTTCTATCGCGGTCGGCGATTTTGGCATGGCTGATCTTATGAGATTCCAGTTTGATCCTATTCCCGCAGCACTTACTGCACTCGATCAGGGCGCACCAATTATCACCGATATTCGTATGGTACAGGTGGGTATCCAGAAAAAAGGGCACGCAAGCGAAGTGCTGTGTGCACTTGATTTCGGTGACGGGATCGCACAGGAGCAAGGGATTACCCGGAGTTCAGCCGGCTTTCTTGCCCTCAGGGAAAAACTCGCAGGGTCGATCGTCGTGATTGGCAACGCACCGTCCGCGCTCCTGTCCTTGTGCGGAATGGTCACAGAGGGGATTCGCCCGGCAGTCATCATTGGAGCCCCGGTAGGTTTTGTCAACGCAGCGGAGTCAAAGAAACTGCTGCGTACGATAGATGTGCCCTCTCTGTCAACTGAGGGAACACGGGGTGGCACACCCGTAGCAGTTGCGGCCATGAACGAGTGCATCACGATATTTATAGAAAGGCACCACTGATGAGAGATCCGGTCACTGGCTTTGATTATCCCGAAGCGTGGGTCAAGAAATGTTCATCCCCGGATTTACTCCGACTGGCAGAGGAGGGGATGGCAGTCCTTACTTCCTCGGGTACAGTGATCCGGCGCGGGTATACAACCGGAACAACCGCTGCTGCTGCGTGCAAAGCTGCCATTCTTTCTCTCTCCGGCGTTGTGACATCGGTTCCTGTCCATCTCCCCTGCGGGCTCGTAGTTTCTGTCCCGGTCTTCGGGTTAGCCGGGAGTGCATCCTGTAAAAAATTTGCCGGAGATTATCCGGATGACGTGACNGCCGGCTGTGAGTTTATCGCAGAAGCACTACCTTTACCGGAAGGGATCCGGTTTGTGCCCGGTCAGGGNATCGGGNGTTTTTCACGCGATACCCCCCGGTTTCGGAAAGGAGAACCAGCTATCAGTCCTGCTCCGCTGGAATGTATCCTCACATCGATACAGGAAGCAATCGATCTGCAAGGTCTTTCTGGTGTACGGGTTAAACTCCAGATCCCGCTTGGTACCGAGATTGCTAAAAAAACCCTCAATTCCCGCGTAGGTATTGAGGGAGGAATCTCCGTGCTTGGTACTACCGGTCTNGTTGAACCATGGGATGATCATCTTGAAAATTCAATGCGCGAACGNGTATCCACATCCCGNGATGCAGTACTCACTACCGGTCGCATCGGACTCAGGTACGCACGCCTCCTCTATCCGGATCACGATATTGTGCTGGTCGGCGGGAATATCGGAGAAGCACTCGATGCAGCCAAGGGAGAGGTGATCCTTTTTGGACTCCCGGCACTCATACTGTGGCATATCAACCCTCACATCCTTGATGGGACGGGATATGCCACCGTTGAGGAATTTGCAGCTTCACCTGCATTTGACCACACTATGAACACCAGCCTCAGGGAATTCAAAAAAGAGTACCCGCAGGTCAGGGTAGTTCTCGTGAACCGGAATGGTGTGATTATCGGAGAAAGCCCATGAAAATTATTGGCGTCGGATGCGGACCTGGGATGCTCACCGAACAGGCAATCCGTGAGATTTCCCGGGCTACCATTATCTATGGATCAGATCGTGCAATCGAACTGTCAAAATCACATATTCCATTTGACTGTACGGTAAAAACAATCGATGACTTCAAAAATCTTGACAAACTCGTCAAAGACGCCATTATTCTTTCCACCGGTGATCCCATGCTTGCCGGATTAGGATATCTATCCGGTGAAGTTCTTCCCGGTATATCTTCTCTCCAGGTCGCGACAGCCCGGCTGCATATCCCTATTTCACGGGTTTCAGTCGTTGTAGCACATGGCAAGGGGCATGAAAAAGGAATGCAGGATACTGTTGAGGAAGTGAAGCGGGGGAAGATCGTTTTTCTTCTGGCCGATCCAAAGTTTGACGTCCATGAGCTCTACACAAGGCTTGAGACACTTTCCCAACCCCTGAATATCGCGCTCTGCGAAAATCTCGGGTATCCCGAAGAACACATCCTTATCCGTGATATCCGGACTCCGCCTCTGCCTGCGGAGACGCTTTATTCCCTGGTTATCGGAAATTTCTGACCAGACCGGATTCCCTNAAAAGGTTCATCGTAGTACAACAAAGCTTTTTTCCTGCCGGATTCGATACGTTTAGTGAAAGGAAGTATATCNATGGATAAAAAAACCAAAACACAGGTCAGTCTCGTATTGTTAATTATTGGTTTGATTATGCTCTTCATCCCTTACTTAAAATATTTTGATTCGATTTTTCCGGGAATATCCCAGTCTTTTTATCTCTTGTTTTACCTGGGACTCGTGTTGGTCGTGATCGGTTATTATCTCAAATAATGTTGAAAATTCAGGTAGGAAAAAACCCTGTTATTTTTTCTTGTGTTCGTCGTTATTCGGTTGTTTTACTTCTTCAATTTTAATTTCACACTGGCGATCNCCAGTACACATNGTCCTGACNAATCGTGCAGAGTATCCCTTATTAAGAAGNGGGACTGTAGTCAGGGTTAACGCCATGCACTTGTGGAAAGTAGCGATATCTCCTGNTCCACGCTCAAGACTGCTGGCCGGTAGCGGGCATCGTTTGACAAGAACCACTGCTCCCTCCCGGGAGATTTCAAGGGTCTCAGATTTATAATCGGGACCAAAGAGGATCCCCATCACTATCCGCAGGCTGTCGGCAAGTTCGCTCGCGTTACTCGTGGGGAGCGAAAGATCGCGGACGATGTCAAGCGCCACGCGGGAGAGCTCCATCCAGATCTCCTGCTCGATCTCATCGTATTTCTCGCCCACAACATCCCGGTATGCACTATCATAGAGTGCAGGAAGAAGAGCTGCCAGCTGTGCGGCAAGACGCCATTTCACCTCATCGGGAATAGATTTCAGGTCCGGCATAGGTACCCCCGTTTGATCCGTTCTATAGTTGAAACAGCATATCAATCCACTGGTTGGAGCACCGAACACCTATGCTTGCGTTAAAAAAAATTCAATGGTGTCAAGGTTGTGCGAATGAAAATAATTAGAATATTTCAGGTATCAATTAAGGGTATTGTTTCACGTTAATCCGGGTCCTTCGGATACGAAAAACCTGTCTTCGTGCCGCACGATAAACCCCTCAGACTCCAGTGAAGACAGGATCTTTTGAATCCGGGCTGGATCATCATTCCGGATGTTAAGGAATTTGTTTTCACTCATTCCCGGTTCGGCCAGAAGCATCCTGATAATGATCCCACGAATGTTCCGGTCAGATCCTTCAAAGGAAGATTGTTTAGAATAATGAACGCTCCGCCGGTTTGGGTTGGGAACCGTCTTTTTGAGTGCTGTGCCAAGATCCATTAATGCCCAGTACCATACGCGGGGATTTTTTCGGTATAATGCTTTTTCAACAAGCGGGANGATCTCTGCATCGCTTACGGTGTCAGTATCGGAAAAGAAAAAGTGAATAAAGACCCTGCGAATATTGGTCTCAATGAAGACAACGGGCAAATTGAATGCGAACGCTGCGATGGATGAAGCTGTTGCCCTGCCAATACTAGGAAATGTTGCGAGGATATCAACATCAGCCGGAAGAAGACCATTATATTCATTCATAACCCGGATGGCACATTTCTGTAACGCGATCACCCGCCTGTTGTAACCCATACCCTGCCAGACAGTAAGCACATTTGCCAAAGNAGCGGTCGCAAGTGATGCAAAGTCCGGAAATGCATGGATAAATTCCGGAAATTTTGTGGTAACCCGTACTACCTGTGTCTGCTGGAGCATAATCTCCGAGACGAGGATCTGATAAGGATTCGTGGTATTTCGCCATGCCATGTCCCGACCGTACTGCTCGTAATGTGACAGCACCATCTGCCGGAACGCCAGAATTCCAGGCTTGGAACTATCATNACGGGAAAATTGAGGTCCGCTTTGACCCAGAGTTTCCTGACCTAAATTTTTCATGGTTCTTAAACCCGATCAATAATTTCAGACTAGATCCCTACCGTATAATCCTGACCGCTTATAAGCATTCAGGTACCGGCAAAAACGATGACAGGGTGTGCAGGGGGTGGTAAAATTATGGTCACTCAGGTGCGTTTGAACATAGTGTCAAGGTCAGTCCGGCTGAACCTGAGCATCGTTGGTCTTCCGTGGGGGCAGGTGAACGGATTTTTTGCATACCGGATCTGGTGTATCAATCGCTGGCATTGTTCCTGCGTACAGACGGTACCTGCCTTGATTGCACCCCGGCATGCGATGATGCGGGTAATTCTTTCACGGTTGTTTACTGAACGGACCGCCTCTTCACTGACAAGATCACTCACCATCTCATCAATTATTATCGTATCCTCCAGTTTACCAAGGACAACCGGGATTGCCCGGACAAGAAAGGTATCCCTGCCGAATTCCTCAAGAACAAACCCTTCCCGAGCAAGTGCAGGTAAAAGATCGCGGAGAATTGCCGTTTCCTGCAGGGTCCGGTGCAGGATAACAGGAACGATCAGCTCCTGCGACCGGTGATCCCCTTCGGTTCGTGCAATGACCTGTTCGTACAGAATGCGCTCATGAACGGCATGCTGGTCTAGTAGCACAAGTTCACCGGTATCTGTTGTGGCAAGGATGTAGATCCCTCCAAATTGACCAATAACCTCCATGAGGGGGAGTTTCGCATCGACCGGTACCATGCCGGTCGGGAGTTCTGTCTGCCGCAGCTGGCGGTCAGTCATAACAGTACCTGAATGCAGTGCTTCACTGATTCCGTACGGTGCCGTAGGAATGAAATCATAGCTCATACCAGGTACCGTTGCTGTTTCCCCGCAGGATTCCTCCGGGTATAATTGCGATGGGGCTGCGACGTCGGGGATCAAATCGTGACTGAGTAATGCCGTCTTCACTGCTTCGCTCACTGCCCGGGCAATCTCTTTTTCCCGGGAGAGTCGCACCAGTTTTTTTGTCGGGTGCACATTTACATCGACCAGCTCGGTATCAATCTCAAGAGTAAGGAATGCAATCGGGAACCGCTCTTTTGCGAGCAGGGTGCCATACCCCTCTTTGATGGCCCCGGTGATTAGTGTCGANGAAACATAGCGTTGATTGATCGCTATCAGTATCCGGGATGCATCCCTTCGGGAAAGAGATGGGCGTGACNTNTACCCGGAAATCTTCATGAACGGAAGGGACAGATTCAGCGGTATAAGATCCTTTACCACATCGCTGCCATAGATGCGGGCAATGGTATCAAGGATCCGGGGCGATCGATCCGTCACGAGCAGCTCGTTTTGATTGGTATACAATCGGAACGATATCCCGGGATGGGCAAGGCAGATGCCTTCCAGGATCGCGTGGATATGTGCGATCTCCGTATTTTTACTCTTCTGGAACTTTTTTCGTGCCGGTGTATTAAAGAACAGGTCTTCTACCAGCACCGTCGTNCCTTCCGGTGCCCCNGTTTCTCCCGTCTCTTGTATTTCTCCCCCGTCTACATGCACCTTCGTCCCGGTAACTTCCCCGGCATTCCTAAGTCGTGTTGTCAGGGTGACCCGGGACACGGCGGCTATGCTGGCAAGAGCTTCTCCGCGGAATCCAAGGGTGTTGATACGATGGAGATCATCGATCCGGGAAATCTTGCTTGTTGCATGGGGGGTGAAGGCGAGCTGAGCATCGGGAGGTGACATGCCGGATCCATCGTCAATGATCCGGAGACTCAGAATTTCTTTTGCGGACAAGGTAATATCAATGCGAATTGAACGGGCACCGGCATCGATTGCATTTTCCACAAGCTCTTTCACCACCGAGGCAGGGCGCTCCACCACCTCGCCGGCAGCGATCTGGTTGACGGTTGCCTGATCAAGGATGTGGATTACAGAAACAGTATTCCCGGTCTTCATGCTCAATCTTCCTTAGTTTCCAGCATATGTCGTAACTCGGCAATCTTTGCAAGTGCCTGCAGGGGGGTCATCTCATCCGGGTTGATACAGGCAAGTTCGTCAAGTGCCGGGTGCTGTGCTGCTGTTGTTGTTGTGCTGTCATTATCGAATAAAAGGATCTGGGTGTAACGCTGGGGACGGGTGCCGGAAGGGACATCACGGTTCATGGTCTCGGTAAGAATACTTTCGGCACGCTCGGTCACTTTTTTTGGGATACCGGCAAGCCGGGCAACGTGAATACCNTAACTTTTATCGGTCGCTCCGGGTATGAGCTTGCGCAGGAAGACCACATCATTTTTTGTCTCTTTTACAGCAAAATGATAATTTTTAACCCTTTTAAGGTCACCTTCCACCTCAACAAGTTCATGGAAGTGAGTGGCAAAAAGGGTCTTTGGCCCGGCACCTGACCGTCCGTGAAGATATTCGAGCACAGCCTTTGCAATCGAGCACCCGTCTACCGTGCTGGTCCCCCTGCCGATCTCATCAAGGATGACGAGACTCTTTGAAGTAACATTGTTGAGAATGTTTGCAAGTTCGAGCATCTCCACAAAAAACGTACTCTGTCCGCTGGCGAGATCGTCAAAGGCTCCAACACGGGTGAAAATCCGATCAAGGATGCCAATGCTCGCGTGCCGGGCCGGAACAAAACTTCCTGCCTGGGCCATGATACAGATGAGCGCCACTGCCCGCATGTACGTGGACTTTCCTGCCATGTTTGCTCCCGTGATGATCATAACCTGGGTGCCGGAACTGGCAAGCTCGGTATCGTTGGGAACGAAATTTCCAAAAACACCCCGTTCGACTACCGGATGTCGTCCATCACGGATGATAATCGCATCGCTGGTATTGAGCTGCGGGCGTACGTAATCACGGGTCTGTGCAATCTCAGCAAGTGCAGCGGAGACATCCAGGACAGCTATGCCACGGGCTATTGCCTGAAGATCGGCAATAGCGATACGAAGTACTTCGACCAGCCCGGTATAGAGTTCACGTTCAAGGGCCAGGACACGCTCATCCGCATGGGTAATAAGAGTCTCTTTCTCCTGCAGCTCCGGGAGCGTGTAGCGCTCGCCCGTAGCGGTTGTCTGACGGCGCTGGTAATGGGGCGGCACGAGAGGAATATTCGGTTTTGTTATATCAATGTAATAACCAAAGATCCTGTTGTACCCGATCTTGAGGGATTTAATACCGGTCTGTTCCCGTTCTTTTTGCTGGAGCTCAACGATCCAGCCTTTTCCTGAATGCAGGACTCCTTTGATCTCATCCAGTTCTTTTGAATAGCCGGGCCGGATTACTCCCCCGTTGCGTGCAATCGCGGGGGGTTCGTCAACTATTGCTCTCCGTATGAGATCGATACTATCGGGTAAATCATGGAGACCCTGCAGGGCATTGACGATATGCTGCGGGATAGCAACGGTCCGGCAATCCTGTACCGTACTCCTGATTTTTGGAAGTGTTGATAGAGAGTCGGCAAGCGCGATGAGATCCCGTGGTCCTGCATTCCCGTAGGCAATCCGCGCTGCAATTCTTTCAATATCAGCACACAGGGATAGCAGGGTCCTGAGTGCAAGTCGTTCAGGAGTGCAGGCTATGAAAAAATCAATCGCATCCAGCCGTTTATTGATTTCATCAATATCGGTGAACGGGCGGGAGAGAGTACGGGTCAGCATCCGGCTTCCCATCGGGGTTTTTGTCAGGTCAAGACTGGATAAAAGGGTCGCCCCTTTTGTTTCGAGGCGAATACTCTCTTTCACTTCAAGGTTGCGCAGCGTGATGGCGTCCAGCATCATGCCCTGGGCAGACGAACGCAAAAAAAGACTGCTGATATGGGTGAGCGGGGAGTTCTGCGTCTCTTTTGCATAGGCAAGCGCTGCACCTGCCGCCCCGATGGCTGCAGGAGACCCGTCGCATCCATACCCAGCGAGTGAGGCCACATGGAAGTGTTCCAGAAGGGTGCGTCGTGCCCGCTGTTCAGAGAACTCCTCATCTTTATAGATTGTAACCACAACCCCCCGGTCCCGGATCCGTCCCTTCAGCTCATCAGGAACTATTGAAGGAAGGATGCATTCTGCCGGGCGGTAGCGGGCAATCTCAGACAGGATACTTTGGAAGCCGGGGTCGTGATCTGCCATCGCAACAAAAAATTCCCCGGTCGATATATCGAGAAGCGCCATTCCCCAGAGATTATTTTTCAGATCAGGGCAGAGTGCGAGCAGGCTGGAAGAGGCCGAGGAGAAAAGCATTGCAGAATCGATCACCGTACCAGGAGTTATCACCCGTACCAGCTCGCGTTTTACGATTCCTTTGGTGTTTTTGGTATCTCCGACCTGATCGACAATTGCTACCTTGTATCCCTTGCCGACAAGTTTGGCAATATACCCGTCCGCGGCATGGTAGGGCACACCCGCAAGAGGGATCCGGTTGTCACCGCTTTTTGAGCGCGAGGTAAGAACAATTTCCAGTTCCCGTGAAATGAGTTCCGCATCTCTTTCAAACGTCTCGTAAAAGTCACCGATGCGGAAAAACAGGACGGTGTCCGGATACTGTTCCTTGATTTCCCAATACTGCCGCATCACCGGCGTGAGACGGGCACCATTTTCACTATCCCCGGAACGATCTTTGGGAGACACGTGCTTCATGTATGCAGAAAAATTGCCTCCGGATCAATTAATACCGATCTTATGGCTATGCCCGGAATGCATCAGAAGCGTTTGAGTACATACCAGACCATCAAAGGAGATGAGATCACCAGCGCGATAAGTACCGACATGAGACCGAATGCAAAACCGATCCCAACGAGGCGGGTGATTCCCTCCAGCAGAGAAACCGCCAGGGAGAGAGAACTCCAGAGGATCAGTATGCCCGCAAGGGTAATGATGCCGATCCCGATCGCCGCATTTTTCATATCCTGCGCACTCGGGGCAAGCGACAAGACAAGCGTGAGCGTCAGGTAAAGGTAGACGAGGAACCAGGGATTGAATTGGACAATAAGATTCCGGGTAAACATTCCGATGATGCCAATACACAGTCCAAAAAGGGCATCTGTTGAATCAACACCCATGGGCGGGGGCGGAAACACGCAGCCAAGATACTGCGAAAACACCCACGTGCANCCCGCCAGCACAAGGGGTATGCAGAAGAGGGGTGCTGTACTGATCACCACATCGCCAAGATAGGGAATTTTTGAAGAAGTATAGGTGATAGAACCGCCATTTTCTGAAAAAAACACTACTTTTTTTACCTTTGCGCCGGTGATGAGGCATCCGAGAATATGGCTGCATTCGTGAACGATAACACCGGGAGCGCGGATACAATAATAAAAAGATCGTAAGGGGATTACCCGGGCCCAGAGAATGTCCAGTGCCAGGGAAATACCTATCAGACCTGTTCCTGTCAACACGACCATGAGAAACGGCGCTGCATGTATGTCCATTCAACACGTACCTATGCTCTTTGGAATCAGCTCACACATAATTACACCGTTTTTTTAAGGCTGCTTCTGAAAGTCTCATTATCTCTGACTGCCTATCAGCAGCTATGACGCCGGCACAACCTTTGGCCAATCAAGCTCCCGATGTCCCGGAAAAACACCATAACCGGCTCAGCCACGAAAAGAGTCCTTACCTGCTCCAGCACGCGGATAACCCGGTTGACTGGTATCCCTGGGGGGACGAAGCGTTTGCCCGTGCGGCGAGGGAGAATAAACCTGTCTTTCTTTCCATTGGTTATTCAACCTGTCACTGGTGTCATGTCATGGCGCATGAATCTTTTGAAGACACCGGTGTTGCCGCTTTACTGAATAAGGATTTTATCTGCATCAAGGTGGATCGTGAAGAACGCCTGGATATTGACAGAATCTACATGTCAGTCTGCCAGATGATGACCGGAAAAGGAGGCTGGCCGCTCACCGTTTTTTTAACACCGGAAAAAAAGCCGTTCTTTACCGGAACATACATTCCCAAAGAAAGCCGGTTTGGTATGACCGGACTTACTGACCTCCTTCCTCGTATCACCCGATCTTGGCAGGAACGGCGTAATGATCTTGTTGCATCAGCAGAGGAAATTACAGCTGCTCTTCATGAGGAACAGGAATCGCACCACGAAGATATTCCGGATATTTCACTCCTCCATCAGGGTTATGAAGAACTGGTACATCGATTTGATGCAGAGTATGGAGGGTTTGGTCGTGCACCCAAATTCCCTTCCCCGCATACCCTCCTTTTCCTGTTACGGTTCTGGAAACGGACGGGCACTACACGGGCACTTACCATGGTGGAAAAGACACTGGGGGCAATGCGCAGGGGTGGTATCTTTGATCAGGTTGGCGGGGGATTTCACCGGTATTCAACAGATGCACAGTGGCGGGTGCCGCACTTTGAAAAGATGTTGTATGACCAGGCACTCCTTGTCATGGCATATACCGAAGCGTATCAGGCAACACACAATCCTGCATTCCGGAAAACTGCTGAAGAGATTATATCCTATGTTCTTCGCGACCTTACCTCTCCTGAGGGGGCCTTTTTCTCTGCAGAGGATGCGGATAGTGCCGGGGGTGAAGGCGCTTTTTATTTCTGGACAACAGGTGAGACAGAAAAGGTATTGGGAATGGAAGATGCGATAGTTGCTGTCCGCGTCTTTGGTATAACTCATGCCGGAAATTATCAGGATGCGGCATCCGGCACAGGACAGAATATTCTCTACCGGACAAAATCCATTGCAGAGGTGGCATCGTCTTCCGGCATAGCAGAAAACGATCTTGAAAAAAGGTTTGAATCAATCAGGGCCAGACTTTTCACCGCACGAGAGCAGCGCTCCCGCCCGTCACTTGATGATAAAGTGCTGACTGACGGGAACGGTCTTTTTATCGCAGCGCTTGCACAGGCTTCACGGACATTTGGCAATGAGAAGTACCTTGCATCTGCCAGGAGGGCCATGCATTTTGTTTTAACCCGCATACGTACTTCAGACGGCGGGCTCCTGCACCGGTATCGCGACGGTGAACCTGCAATCCCGGCATTTGGTGATGATTATGCGTTCATTATCAAAGCCTTACTTGAACTGTACGAATCCACCTTTGAGCCATCATACCTCTCATCAGCTCATGAGCTGAACACCTTGTTTCTGGCACATTTCTGGGATACGGCGCAGGGGGGTTTTTTCATGATATCTGATACTGCCGAAATCCTGCTGGTACGTAAAAAGGAGATCTATGACGGAGCAACCCCGTCCTGTAACTCTGTTGCATTTGAAAATCTGGTGAGACTTGCTCACCTTACTGGCGACGCGTCAAACGAACAGCGGGCATCAGAACTTTCACGCTGTTTTGCAACACCCGTGCACCAGTCACCTTCGGCGCATGCATGGTTCCTGTGCGCTCTCGACAGTGCGATTGGACCCATTCATGACATTGTTATTGTTGGTGAGCGGGATGCTGATGATACACGGGCACTGATCAAAGGACTCAGGGATCACTTTCTTCCTCTTGTATTGATTGTCTATAGGCCACCTGGTGAACATGATTTCCTGCTTAACAGGCTCGCACCCTTCACCCGCAATCTGAATGCACTAGGGGGGAAGGCAACAGCGCATATCTGTACTGGCCATGCATGTGCCATGCCAACAACAGAACCACATCAGATGCTAGAATTGCTAGGCTGCGTGAATTCAGATAAATAAACAAATAAATCAGAGATTTTTCAGTGCAACGAGATCCTTAACCCCGACCAGTTTCCAGACCAGCGAACGCTCCTCTTCGGCGATCGCAGCCGGGGGATCCTGCGGGGAGTGCCCGAGGGCGGCAAGGATGTTGCAGGAAAGATTTCTCTCTACAATTAAATCAACGAATTTTTCCCGGATTATCTGTTTTTCAATAGAATCCTGAACCTCCTCAAGGTAGCCCTGGAGTGTCACGAACATATATGAAGACAGATCTTTTGTGTATTTCTCGATTTCAACTGAAACGTACGGACTTTTTCGGAAATAATCTATTTTTTTTCCATATTTTGTAGAGAGGAAATAGAGAAATGATCCATCAAAAACATAGAGGAATGGTGCAATATAGGGATATTTCTCACCCTGGAATGCGATCCGGCAGACATATCCCTTTTCAATAAGCCGATCATATTCCTGTTTTTCCATTCTCGGGATTTTCAAGATGTCCATAAACTTACACCATTGGAATTCCCAACGTGACCAGATAAACTTTATTAATTTTTTTTAAAGAAATAAAAAAGAAAAAATTATTTCTCTATCCGGAATCCTGCCTTCTTCCACGCGGTCATTCCTCCCAGGACATTGGTCAGGTTTTGATACTGGTGAAGGGTAAGGATGCTTGCCGCCAGACTCCCTTTGTAGCCGGCATCACAACAGACCACAATTGGTTCATTTTTGGGGATTTCATCAAGGTGATGGGGTAGTTCCCCGATATAGATGTGGTGGGCACCGCGGATATGGCCAACGGCGCGCCAGTTTTTAATGTCCCGCACATCAAGAATGAAGGGATTTTCTTTGTCAAGACGCTCCTTTAATTGCTGGACTGAACAGGTTGGCACGGTGCCTATGTCCTGTGCGGCTTTGGTCCAAGTGGGAAATCCTCCGGAGAGCACCCCCGCAATAGTGTCATAACCAAGCCGGATAAAATGGCGGACCACACGGTCAAGATCCAGATTGAAGTCATCGACAATGACAATCGGTCTTTGATAATCGAGAAACCAGCCTATGAATGAAGGAAGACCTTCCCGCCAGACGGAGATGCTGCCCGGGATATGACCTGCACCAAAACTGGTGGGTGACCGGATATCGATGATCTGGCAACNGGATTTCCTGAGCTGGTTGACTTCGGGGATCGACAGCGGGTGCAGGTCCGGTAACCGGTACACGATCGGTGCACCGTCCCGGTTGAATGTTTCCATCTGCCGGAAATAGGGGGGGTAATACGGGGATTCAGTTACCCGCCGCGCGATGAAAGATTCACGACCTGATGCGAGCAGGGGATTTGTCTTTTTTTCATAACCAATGGTTGTAAACGGGTGATCAGCGATATCGTCACCGCAAACCGACCCGGCCCCGTGGGCGGGACAGAGGATCACCCCCTCACCAAGCGGCAGGATTTTATTTGTTATACTATCAAAGATTTTTTCCGCCATCTCCGCTTTTCGTTCCTGACCGAAAAAGTCAGTCCGGGCAATATCACCTGCAAAGAGCGTATCACCGGAAAATACCATATAAGGTTGATCAGCAACCTCAGTGTCCCGCAGCACAAGGGAGATACTCTCTTCGGTATGCCCCGGGGTCTCCAGAACCGACAACACCAGCGACCCCAGAGTAAACGTATCGCCCTCCTTTACCGGCTTTCCATAGGCAAACGCCATATGTGCACCATGAAAAATCTCCGCCTCACACCATCCTCTGAGTTCCAGCGACCCGATGGTGTAGTCCTCATTCCGGTGGGTCTCGAAGATGTGGGTAATAACAAGTTCATTCCGGCTGGCAATTTCAAGGTAGATATCGCAGTCCCGGCGCGGATCGATCACCGCTGCCCTGCCCCCTGATCCGATAAGATAGGAATTATGGGCTAAACCCTCAGAAACAATCCGTTCGAACAACACTTTGTTTTCCCCTCTATCGTGGAATTACACACTTGGTCTGTATATAGGTTATGAACCGGACAAAATAGGGAATGAAATGTCCCATCATTCCGTACTATAGGGATACTTAAGAAGGATCGGTGTCATGTCTCCCCGGGAAGTACGGTCGTGTATGAGCTCACAGATATCCTTCAGGTTCACCGGGCTATAGCCGATCACTTCAGCACTGACGTTAATCCGCCGGTGCTCAAAATCGATGAAAGGGTAGTGGCGGAGGTCATTGTTATGATGATGACCGTGGATCACCCAGCCATCAAATGCTGGCTGGTTATCAGCAGGATCGTGAACCAGCAGGAACCGGAAACCACCGTAATCAATCGTGGATGATGAAACTGCCCCCGGTTCCCGATCATCGTGATTCCCTGCAATAAAGGTAATGTGGCCTTTGAGTTTTTGCCTGTACTGCGGCGCGGGCAACGCATCTTTTCCATACCGTAAATCTCCCAGATAATACACGCGGTTCGAGGGAGAAATGGTATAGTTCCAGTTTTTTATCAGCACATGATCCATTTCCCGGACATCGGAAATTAGGAACGGGCGTGAACAGTATCGGATGATATTTGCATGGCCGAGATGAAGATCGGCAATAAGATAAATATCCTCTGGGTGCGAGGGAAGGGGGTCCAGTCGTTCGAATCCCGATTGCTGCCTAAAGAGCGAAAGTGTTTTTTGCCAGGATTTACTGGTATGACTGTGATCGCCCGCGATCCACCGTTTCTCCAGAAGATCATATTCAGCGAGGATTACCTCCCCGTGCATTACCGTAATCCTGAGTCCTGCTTCATCCAGGGTGACCGGACGGACTGCGTGCCCTTTTCTGCTGTTCATCACATGCCGCAGCAGATGTCTCAACCTGAAAAGAATTCCCGTGGGAGATTCTTCCTGCTGCCGACCGGTGAGTACAGAGAAAACAGTCGATGCCTGCTGTGGATCCATCCGGTTTGCTACGGTTACGTGAAACCATTTGCTGTCAGGATGGGTGTCCCAAATATTATGGCTGTGCGCTATCGGGGACAGCATGTCTGCTATCGAAGATGTGATTTTTTTTAGGGGATCTGATGATCTGACTGGGAATGCAATCACGCTACCGTGAATTCCCTGCCGCATTTCCCATCCGTCAATGGTGAACGGGATAGGATCAAATCCGGCTGCTACATGACCGATGGTATCAATGAGCTGACGGGGACTGACACCTTCATTTAGGGTAAAGGGCCCAAACAGCGTGACATGCGGATGACGTTCAAGGTAACCTTCTATCGCGAATAACCGGCCGATATAAAAAATTGTTTCCCTGATCCGCCATTTTGTCATCGCGAGGC